>TARA_R110000803_G_scaffold59452_2_pt1 | contig 12597 bp, 8 predicted proteins | sample TARA_R110000803 | Tara Oceans TARA_R110000803 (sample SAMEA4397772) | marine metagenome | biome: Polar Biome; feature: [SRF] surface water layer (ENVO:00010504); material: water (ENVO:00002006), including particulate matter (ENVO:01000060) such as... | depth 5 m | reverse complement strand
TGCTACATAGGATAAATTATGGCTAAAATGACATTACTTGAAATGACACAAGATATTTTATCTGATATGGATTCAGACGAAGTAAATTCAATTAATACTACACCAGAGTCTTTACAAGTAGCTCAAATAATTAAAACCTCTTACTATAATATTGTTGATGGTACAGACTATCCCTTTTTATATGAATTATTCAGAATGAATACAAGTGGTACATCAGATAGACCTACGCATATGACTCTTCCTGATACAGTTGTAGATTTAAAATGGATTAAATATAATACTAAAAAACTAGCTGGAGATAAAGATTTATATAAATCTGTAGTTTATAAAACACCTGAAGACTTTATGCAAATTGTTGATCAAAGAGATAGCACAGATACTAATATTAAAGTTGTAACTGACTCTACAGGAATAAGTATAAATGTATTTAAAAATAAACAACCTCAGTGCTTTACCTCTTTTGATGATGAGTCTTTAGTATTTGATTCTTATTTATCTTCTTTAGAAACTAATTTACAAAATAGTAAAACACAATGTTGGGGTAAACGTTCAGTAGCCTTTACACTATCGGATACATTTATTCCAGATATTCCTGTGCAACTATTTAGTTATTTATTAGCTGAAGCTAAGTCAACAGCTTTTGTTGTACTTAAACAAATGGCTAATCCTAAAGCAGAGCAGACAGCTACTTCCCAAAGACGTAGAATGAGTCAAGATGCTTGGAGACTAAAGAATGGAATCTCTTATCCAAACTATGGTAGACATGGTTCTACAAATAAAAAACCTAATTACTAGGAAATAATATGGCAAACACTGGTAATACATCTGCATTTATAAATGCTCAACAATATGGGGAAAAAAAGAAAATGAAATATAAATCACCAGTAGTAAAAAAGAAAAAAAAAGTAGTTAAAAAAACTAAAGGTAAATCAAAAAACTATGGATAAAAATATAATAAGAAGTTATAAAACTAAAGGAACTAAAGAACTTGAAGCTCGTATACATCCAGGAACAGCACATTATAAATTACAATGGTCTGGTGGTGGAGAGTTACCTCAAGAACTATCAGGTATGTATACCTCTTTAAATTTAGTAGATACAGCAGTATTATCTTATTTAGCAAATTTAAAAGAAAACAAAATAGAAGAAACAGCTAAAGAAAAATATTACGCAAAGCAAGCTAAAAAATCTCAGGAAATTTAAATGGCAACAAGCCTTGAAAAACCATATAATACCTTTGTTAAAGGGTTAATTACAGAGGCGAGTCCTCTTACTTTTCCTGATAATGCTTCTATTGATGAACAAAACTTTGTTCTTAATAGAGATGGTTCACGTTCAAGGAGACTAGGGATTGACTATGAAAATCTCTATGCTTTAAAATCTACAGGACAATCAGCTAGTCAGTTAGCTTCTGGAAGACAAGATTTATTTAAATGGGATTCACCTGCTGGTGATGCTAGTGTAGCTATTGGTGTAGTAAGGTCAAATGAAAAACTCTGGTTTATTAATTTATTATCTGCTAATCCAAGTGATAATTTTTTAAACAGTGGTAATTTTATAAGTCTTAGTGGAGTTTCTAATGGTAAACTAGAAACAGCTATTATTAATAATAAAATGATTATTGTTGGTTCTCAATTAGAACAGCCCATTTTATTAGCCTATAATAAAGCTACTGGAGCAGTTACTCAATCAACAATTGATATTTATGTAAGGGATATTTGGGGAGTTGATGATGGTTTAACTATCTCAGAAAGACCGTCTAGTATTTCTGCTGCTCATAGATATAACCTTAGAAACCAAGGGTGGAATTCAACTATTGTTTCTGCAGCTGCGTCAGGAACACCAGATGCAATTGATTTTACACATACAGAACTTGGATTATATCCTAGTAATGGTGACTCTTGGACTTTTGGTAAAATAAGTAATGCTGCTGATGAGGATTATGAAAAATATGATCCAGAAACATTACTTAAAAACTCTACTTCACAATACTTCGTAAGTAGGGGCAGTAATGTAATTGATGCTTTTATTAGAGGATCTCAAAGAAGTACTTTAACAGGTCTCTCTTTACCTAATGATTTAGAGCAGGGTAATCTTACGACTGTTGCTTCTTATGCTCAACGAGTATTTTATTCAGGAGTAGCTTCTGATGTTACTGGTGGAGATGCTATATCTCCTAATTATTCGGGCTATATCTTTTTTACACAAGTTGTAACAACAGATGATCAACTAGGTAAAGCTCATCAAGCTTCCGACCCTACTGCACCAGGAGTTAATGCTTTAGTTGCAAGTGATGGTGGAACTATACAAATACCTGAGATTACTCAGATTGTTAAATTAGCTTCTTCTCAACAGTCACTATTAGTTTTTGCAGAAAATGGCGTGTGGGAGATCTATGGAGATACTGGAGGGTTTAATGCTAACTCTTTCCAATTAAATAAGATATCTACAAATGGTGTATCAAATGGTGAGTCTATAGTTAATGTTAATGGAAACTATATTTATTGGTCAAAAGCAGGTATATATCAATTAGCTCCTGATTCTACATCAGGACGATTTAAAGCTGAATCTATTTCATTAGGCTCTATACAAAAGTTTTTTATTGGTATTCCTGATTTAGGTAAAAATAATTGTAAAGGTTTTTATGATGAAAAAGAAAATAGATTAAGGTGGTTATATAATGATACAGATGCTTATAGTACTGCAAATTATATTAATGATTATAATAAAGAATTAGTTTTAGACTTATCCTTAAAAGCATGGTACCCTCAAAAAATTGAAAAGTTGTCTTCTGACTCTCCTTGGGTAACTGCTTATATAGATATTCCAGGATATGCAGTATCTTCAACAGCAACAGGTGTAGAAGTAACTGATGGTAATGCTGTTATTAATACTGCGGGTACTTCAGTTATTGTTACAGAAGATATACAAGTAAATAGAACATCTGGGTTTAGGTTTTTAACTTTTAAAGGTACACAGTTTACAGTTTCATTATATAAAAATACTACCTTTAAAGACTGGGTTACAGCTGGTGGTGCTGGAGGAGGAGTTAACTACTCAAGTTATTTAGTTACGGGGTATGAATTATTTAAAGATTCTACAAAACGTAAACAAGTACCTTACATATTCTTTTACTTTAATAAAACAGAAGACGGGTTCTCAGCTAGTGGATCTAGTTTTATTTTAGATAACCAGTCATCATGTTTAGTACAGTCACAATGGAACTGGGCTAATTCTGCAAATAGTGGAAAATGGGGAGCTGAGTTTCAAGCTTATAGACTCCTTCGTTTATATACACCTTCAGGAGCATCAGATACATTTGATAATGGAGCAGCTGTTATAACAACTAAAAATAAATTAAGAGGTTCTGGAAAAACATTAAGTTTAAAAATACAATCAGAAGTAGGTAAAGATATGCAACTTTTAGGGTGGACAGTTCAAGCTACAGCACTAACAAAAGCATAAATGGATATAGAATATTTATATAAAGAAAAAACTAAAACTTTTGTAGGTATGTCTTATAATGAAGACCTTAATATTTATCTTATGCATATGGAAATGGAAGATTGGAAAGTTTCTACTTATAAAAGATATAGAAAGATTTGGGATAATGTAATTATACCTGAAATTAAAAAGGCTGGGATTAAAGAATTTTATGGATTATGTGATAATAAAAAAGCTGTAAAATTTAATCAAATGTTTGGACTTAATCCAACAGGACTTATGGTAACAACAACAGATGGTGTAGAACAAATATTAACAAAAAAGGAGTTATAAAATGGGAAAGGCAGTTAAAACAATAGCAAAGGTAGCAGTAGTAGCAGCAGCTGCTTACTATGGAGGAGCTTATCTTATGGGACCTGCGGCTACGGCTGCTGGTCCTGCTGGCTATGCATTTACTACAGCAGGAGGAATAGGAACTGCTTCTAGTGCTTTTGGAACTAGCTTTGCAGGTAAACTAGCCTCTTCAGCATTTAATTATGTAAAAGCTAATCCTTTTTCAACAGGAAGTTTTGCTCTGCAATCTGGAGGTATGTTTCAACAAAATAAATACGCAACTGAAGCTGCTAGTTATAATCAAGTAATTGCTGATGCAAAAGTAGAAGAAAATAAAACTAGACAAAGAATATCAGAAGTAAATGCAAGAAATGTAGCTAATGCTAAAAATCAACAAAAAATGATTATGCAAGGTAGAAACTTAGTTGCTAATTCTGGATTTAGTACTACAGGAACTTCTAGTTATGTTGGAACTCAAGGAGCTCTAAACACTGATTATGCTTCAGTAATTGGAGATTTAAATGTTTCAAGAGGTTTTGCTGCAGACTTATCAACCCAAGCTAATATAATTGGTCAAGCTGGAACTGATAGAAGTACTGCTCAAGGATTTGCTTCAGGAGCAGGGAATATTACAACTGCTGGAATGAATATCTTTAAAACAATTTCTGGAGGAGACGGAGGTCTTTATTCTAGAACTTTAACTCCAATAGCTTAGGACATACATGGCTCTTATATTTCAAGAAAATTTAGAATTACCAGAAGAAACTGCTGCTAAGTTTGTTTTTAGTGATAGTGACGCATCTAATAAAGCTTTTTATACAGCAGCAGCTACAGATGCTGATCCTGAAGTAACCTACACAGAAACTAAAGCACAACTATTAAACGAAGGCTCCTCTCCTCTTGAAGATTTAGCAATTAATAAATATAAAGAAGATCAAAATATACAAAACAAAAGCATTGTAAATAGTATTATTTCTGATCCTGATATAGATAAACAAGAAAAAAAGAATGCTCTTGAATTATATGCTACTGGTGGATATATATCTTCAGATTTAAAAACAAAATATCAATCAAGTATTAAAACCCTTGTACCAATAGATATTCCAGAAAATAATGAAATACAAAAAGCAGCTATAGAAGTTTTAGATAAAGTAAATACAGAAAGTAATGCTGCTAGTAAAGTTAATAAAATAAAGACATTAAAAGATGACATAGAAAATATTAGTGTAAACCAACTAATTCCTATTGAAATAAAACAAAAAGAAATAAAAGAAAAAAATATAGAAAAAATTAAACTTTCTATACCAGAAGTTCCTGATGAAGAGTCAGTTACTCTTATTAATAAACTTTCGGATGCCTTTACTTTTGGTAATATAAATAAAACAAAAGATGCATTATCAAAGGCAATGGAAATATCTCCTAAAGATGTAGCAATATTAGGATTAAATATTGAAGACTTTGCTATAAAAGCAGGAGTGGCTTTACTAACTTTTGGTACTTATACAACAGCTACAGCAGCAGATTACTATGATGCACTTTTAGATAGAGCTTCTCCTGGAGAAATATCTTTTAAGTCTATTAAAGAAAAAGTATATAAAGACCTAAAAGGATTTAATACTAGCCTTGATAAAAATTCAAAAAATCTTTTAGACTTAATAGCTAATAATTCTATTACTTTAGAAGTTATAGATAGAAATACAGTAAAAGAAAATAAAGTTAGTAATGAATATATACAACGTGTTTATAATACTGAAAAAGGTCCTAATGGTATTACATGGCTTAAAAATGCTGACTTAGCAGAGAAAAGACTTGATCCAAACAGCAGTGAATATAATCCAATATTTACAGACAATTGGAATAATCTTACAGAAATAGTTACTGATATAGGTAAAGATGTTTTTAGTAATGAACTACTATCTTTACAACAAAAACATGGTATCTATTCAAAACATATTTTATTAGCTTTAAAGCCAGTTTATTCTGCAGAAACAACGTTTGGTACTAACAATGAGATTAGTTCTGGTGGAGCTGTAGGTGAACTACAAGTTATTTATCCTACTTTTCAAAGCTTAGTTAAAAATAATTATTTAGGAACTAAGTTTGTAGAGGCTATTGAAGATCCCTTAGTTACATCTGTTGAGGAATTAAAAAGTTTAACTAAAGAAGAGTTTACAGCTTTATTATCTAACAATAATATTGCTGCTATTCTTGCAGGAGAAGCAACACTTATACAAAAGTTAACTAATAATCCTGATGGGTTCTTAAAAAATGTACAAGCTACAGGTGATCTTACAGAAGAAGGTATAAAAGCAGTAGCAAAAACTCCAGATTTAGATGAGAATCAAGGGCTATCTTTTGATGAATTGTTAGTAAAAAATCAAAGTAAGTATGATACAACAGCCTATAATTTACAAGGAATTACTCCTACAACTCCACTTTTTACATTTGCGCAGCTACTTGCGCGAGAGTTAGATATAGTATTACAAGAACCTGTTGGAGCGCGTTATACCCCAGGGAAAAAACCTACTGGTATTGACTTTATAAGTACACGGGGTGCCCCCACTATACCAAATAATCTACCTTATAAATTAGTCTCTAAAAAGGATGAACCAGATAGAAGGTCTACAGTAGAAAGACAGTCTGATGCATTAAATATTACTACCGAAGAAAGATTGAAGTCTCCTTCTGGACAATTAATAACAAAATTTGGGGAGCTTATTCATTTAGCAATGCAAAAAGTAGAAGAAAAAACTCCTGCAGGTCCAGGAACTTCTAGAGCTTTAGTAGAAGCTGCTCTTATATTTGCACCTACTAGAGCAATTAAAGGAATTATTCCTAAAAGAAAAGGTAAGGATCTTGTTACTAAAGAAAGTGAGTTTGCTAGAAGAGATGCTGGACAAGATGCAACTAATCCAAATTGGAGAGACAAGTATAAAGAGTCCTTTGATGAAGGTTCTCCTATATATGCTTCAGATAAATCTAGTGTAAATCCAGACTCTCCTATACAAACTACTGCCAATGCTAATCTTGACGTAGCCTCAGTAATATCTAAAGAAATTTTAGATGGACCTGATGGTTCAACTACAGGTCTAGCTCTTGGTGTAAGTAAAGCAGAGCTCTTTAATTCATGGGTAGACTTTGGTTATGGACCTAGAAATACATCTTCACTACCTCACCCTAATGTTATTTTAACTAATCCTACACTAGTAGATCTTTCTGCTCAAAGTATTTATAATGAGGCAATAACAAAGAGTAGGTCTTTAAGCCAAGCAGTTGATTATACTCTTGTAAGACAACTTAAACCATTACTTAATAACATAGCAACTTATAATAATTATAGTCCAAGTCATTCTAATGTTACTATAAATGCTACTAATTTAAATTCAGATTTAGTTTTTAGAGCAGATCAAGTTGGAAATCCTATTACTAATAAAATAGATGCTATTGATAAATTAAATAAATTAATTGATGATCCTAATTTAAATAATATAAATGAAATAAGTAAATTACCTGGAGGTACTAGAAAGTTTCCTGTTCCTATAAGTAAAAAAAATAAAAAGGGTATGATACAAAAACCTTTTGTTGAATCAAAAGTATATATACGAGACTTAAATACTGGAAAAGTATATTATAATTCTCAAACTTTTAATAAAGACAGAGGTATAATGACTGCTATTGAAAGTATAGAGGCTGGTCCTGGAGCAACAGCAACTATAAAATTGCCTGCTTATAATATAATAAAAGGTAAAACAACAGAGTTAGTTCCAGAAAAAACTTTATCTATACCAATTAAAATTGGTTCTACTAAAAAAGGTAGAACTGTAACTCTTCCAAATAAAAGTGTTTTAATACAGGATGTTAATGCAACTTTAAGACGTAAATCTAATGGCGAACCTCTTGAAATTATACTTAATGTACCTGCAATTAAAAAGGGGTTTAAGGATAAACCTTGGTTATCTCCTAAAGTAGAAGGAGTTACGGCTTTACCAGATATTTTTAAAACAGAAAATGAATGGGTAGACTTTGTTTTAAAACATGAAATAGCCCATGCTGGAAATCCAGCTAATCCTAAAGTAGAAAATAGGGCTTCTTATGAAAATAGAATAAATAGAATAGCTCTTAAAGAGTTTAAAAATCAATTTTCTAAAGATACTACTAATCAATTTGAAGTAGTGTTAGAAACTAAAACAGATTATAATGTAATTACACAAGGATTATCTCCTATTGAAATAGGTAATCTTAAATTTAATTGGTTTCCAGGTAAATCTATAATATATAATCCTAATACAAGAATAAAGCATTGGGACGTTTTTTCTTGGATACATAATAACATGAGAGAAGCTAAGTGGGTTACACGAGAACTTACTGATTTAGCTTTAGAAAATGATTATTTAAGTTCAAGAATGCAAAATGAAATTATTAATGTTTTTGCTTCTTATAGAAATAAAAATGCTCTTGACTATCTTCTTAGAGATATGAAGAAAAATGGGTTATCTATAAATGATTATACTGATGTACAGTTGTTTTCATTGTTTAGTCCTACTATAAATTATTCTAAGCTTTTAGAAAGGACTAGAATTACTTCTGTTAAACAATTACCAGCTCTTAGAGAAGCTGCAAATGCTTTTGAACAGTTAACTAGATTAACAAGAAAAGTAATGAATCAATATGAAATTAATAGACTAACAGAAGAAGGTTATAATTTAGGAGCTTATGAAAATATATCTAATAGGTTAATAGCTCCTGTATCTGATCGTGTAGTATCAGAAAAAAATAATCCTGTTACATTAGAAATAGATAAAATACTAGAAGATGGAAGTTTAGTAACTGAACTACGTATTATAGACATTCCTTGGATTACAGCAAATGTAAAAAAAGTAATGAACTTATCAGATACTAAAGTAATTAATTTTGAGTATAGTAAAGAATTATCTTTAGCTAATAATAAAGGACAAGTTGTAGATACAGAAGGTCGAATTTTAGTTAAACTAAGTAAACCTGTAAGTGGTCTAGCGTCTAATTTTTCAAGTGCTTATAGTGTAAGTACTAGAAAACCAATGGAACAACAAAACTTTTATAAAGAAGATTCATTAGGTTCTATAAAAGAAACTTATCCAGACCTTCCTGATTTTGATGACTATACTTATGGAGTAATTGACCCTACTACAAGTAAACTTAGTGTATTATCTGGAGATCTTATTCCTTCAAGTAAAGGGTATCTTCCACAGGTTGATGCTAGTCCATATTTTGTAGATATAGTTCCATTAAAGGCTGTAGTAAATGGTACTCTTCTTTATGACTGGAGAACACAGACTAGTCCTCAAGGTATAATAGTAGGAGGTAAATATAACCCTAGCTCTAAAAGAGCTGAGCCTGTTACAGAAAATCAAGCTAGAACACTTGCAGTATTACAAAAACGAAGACAGTCTATTGCAAGGGCTTCAACAAAAAAAGAAGCACTAAAAATAGTAAATAAACTTAAAAACAGTAGCTTATATAAAGACTATGTTATATATTCTAGACAAGCTTCAGAAAGCTCTCCAAAAGAAATGTTTAATTATGAAGAAGCTGGACAAGTTCTTTATGATTCTGAGTTAGCAAATGCTAAAGATATGAGTCAAAACATGGTAGGAAGAACTGATATTAAAGATGAATTTAAAGCTATGGTTGAAAATGCAAATAATGCAATGAAACGTAATTTAAATTCTCAATCTTTTGATTTGTTTAAAAAACAATTTGTAGAAGAGTTTAAAGAATTTTTACCTGCTGGAGGACGTTATCCACGAAGTGTAAGTGAAATAGGTAAAAGTATAGATAAAACAACACTTACTAAAGAGCTACTTAATAAACTAAATACAGCAAAAAATCAATATGAAACGTATTCTCGTAGACTAGGAGAAGTTGAGGTAGGTCTTTCTGATATAGCCAAACAAAAAATATTACATTATTTATCTGATATAATTGAATTTATTCCAGGAGAAAGGGCAAGAAAGACTTCTATATCTTTAAGACGTGAAGGAAATGAGTCTGCCTCTTCAGCTATGCTTTTACAAAGAAGTATTTCAACTTTAGTAATTGCTGGCTCTCCTATTAAACAATTACTTTTACAACTTTCTCCCGCTATTGAAGCAACTATAGCATCAGGTTTAAAAGCTGATGCTTTAATAGTTCCTAAGATAATGTCAGATGCATTAATTTTAAGAGCTGCACCACTACTTACACATCCAGATTTAAAAGCCGGAGGTGAAGGTTGGAACAAAAAAATGACAGCAGCATTAAAGTTTTCTGGATGGACTGACATAGAAATCCCTTATTTAATTCGAGAAATTAATAGAACTCTAAGTCAAGTAGATAAAAATATAATAATTTCTGAAATAATAACTCAATCTGAAGTATTACTAAATCCAAACTTTTATGACAAAGCAACAGGAGCATTTAAAGGCGTAATTGGTGCTCCAGGTAATGTTGGTAGAAATATTGGCTTTAAGCAATCTGAGTCTATGACTTCAGTTGTAAGTGTACTTTATTCAATACTTACATTTAAAGAAAGAAACCCTGGAAAAAATTGGTGGGAAGATAGGAATAGAGCAGAAGTAGCAACAAATGCTTATAACTTTAAAGGTAGTATGACTAAGTTTGGAGCTATGCCTTGGAGTCATAATGCTCTTGGACAAATAATGACTTTCTTACAGTATAATCATAAGGTTACAGTAGCAGCTTTACATGAAGGAGGTTTTGGATTAACAAACGTACAAAGAGGTAAATTGTTTGTAAGTAAATCAATAATGTGGGGACCACAAAACTTACCTATTTGGGGTTTATATGTAAAAGCTATGGGAACTATATTAGCTATAAACTTACTTGAAAATGATGAAGAGAAATTTGCTGAAGAAGGAATTAAAAATCCTAAAGCAGAGGCTCGTAAACAAGGTCAATTAAATTATCAAGATTCATTACCTCAATTTTTATCTAATTTAGAGGGTGGAGTAGCAGATTGGATGTGGAAATCAGCATTTAAAATAACTGGTAAAGAAGCACCATCAGGTTTTGTTTTGTCAGAAGGAATGGCAACTAGAGATATAGGGTTATTTCAAATAGCAAAAGAACTTTATAAACTGTTTGATAAAAATGATAAAACTAATCCAAGTATTGCTTCCCTTTCAGTTCCAGGTAAGATAGCAGCTAAAATTAATGAGGCTATGTTTATTTGGACTGTACCAGATTCTTCTAGAGGGGCTAAAGGTACTGCAGATAAAGTTAAAGATACTTTTGTAGCTGTTCTTAGTGCTTATAAATCTGTTAGTGATATTCAAAAAGCTTTAGTAATTCATGCAAATGAAGGCTGGGTAACTAATAAAAATGGTGCTAAGCTTTATAATCTTGAAGAATCAGATATTTGGCAAATAGCTCTTGGTTGGGGAGACCCAACAGGTAATGCTTATTATAAAGCTTTATTTAAAAATCTAGATAGAAAGACACTGATGGAAGAAAATGCTAAATTTTTACATCAAAACTATACAACATGGGCAGATAAATATAGAAGTGGTGATATTGGTCTACCTGAAGCTATAAGTAATTTAGAAAATGATATGCCTTGGTTACTATTAGGTTTGTCTGAAGCTCAAAAGTGGACTAAAGTAGAACATGAAAGAGTAGTAGACATGGTTCTTTCTTTGAACGTAGAAAACTTAAAGGCACAGGAGCAGAAGACTTACTAGATCTTATGATAGAAACTGGCGTTTCAGAGTCTATGAAAAATGATAGAGATATTAATAACTGGCTTGAGAAATATGCTCCAGAAGGAAAGAAAGAGTACGATAAAATATTTATAGACACCCCAATAGACAATAAGGAATAACTATGGCACAACAGAATGAAAAATACGCAACCTCTTTAAATACAGATACAAATGTAAATTTTGCTGTAGATAAACCAATAGTAAATACTACTGAAGGCGAAAAAGCTAAGGCTAACTTAATGTTACTTAGTAAAGCTACACAATTAGGTGCTACTGTTTATGATGATTATAAAGACTATGAGGTTAAAACGGATGTAGGAGAAAATCTTTTAGGTGAAATAGATGCATATAAAGACCAGAGTGTTTCTTGGAATAGTTTACCTTTTGTTCAACAAGACAAAGTAGAACCTAATGAAGGTGATATAAAATTAAATGGGGTTTTATCAGATGTAAGCAATAAATCTAAAGTAATTACTAATGGTGTTAAGCAAGGAAAAATGACAGTTTTTCAAAGTCAAATGAGAATAAAAGAACTTTTACAAGATGCAATTAAAAATAATCCAGGTAGAGTTGATGTTATTACTAAATATTCTAAACAGTTATTAGCAAATTCTGGTATTAGTAATATTTATGCGGCAGATACAGCTAATGAAAATGCTATTGCTGCTGGCAGGGCACAATCTCAAGCAAAATTAGAAACTTATATTTTTGCTCAAGCATCGAAATGGGGTACAAAAGTATATAAATTAGAAGATGGTTCAGTTGATTTTCCTAGAACAGAGTTAGGATTTCAAGAACAACGAACAGCGTTTAGTATGACAGAAGCTGAGGAGTTAGCCAATAAAAGTAGAGACCAAGATGTTGCTAAAGAAGCCGATTCTATGGTAAATCAAAGGTTAGATACTAAACTTATTATTCAAAGTAGTCAAGAACTACGTACATATGCATTAGAATTATTTGATCCTACAAAAAATCCAGATGCTGAGAACCCTTTAAAATTTCCTGGTTTAATAAATCAACTTCAAACTAAAATAGAACAAGAACAATTTAAATTCTTAGACAGTGAAAATGGATTTGGAAGA
>TARA_R110000803_G_scaffold36811_2_pt1 | contig 12613 bp, 18 predicted proteins | sample TARA_R110000803 | Tara Oceans TARA_R110000803 (sample SAMEA4397772) | marine metagenome | biome: Polar Biome; feature: [SRF] surface water layer (ENVO:00010504); material: water (ENVO:00002006), including particulate matter (ENVO:01000060) such as... | depth 5 m | reverse complement strand
TTATGAAAAAAGGTAGCAATTTTAGTGAAGGAGATTTATTAAAAATGGGGCTTATTCCAGATGAAAATGGAACATATCGAAGAAGAACATCCAAAACAACGATTGAAGTCTTTGAAAAAACTGGAATGATTACATACGATACAAATGCTGACGATGAAATCAAATGCTACACGGGGGCTATAAAAATAGAACCTATGGCTACACCTCGCCCTAGACTGGGTAAGAATGGAGTTTATAACACCCATAAATACACAGCTTATAAAAAGTTCCTTATGTCTGAATTGATTAGGCAGCATATTGATAGGATGCCTAAATTAAAATGGGGGCAACTTGAATGCATATTTTACTTTCCGTTTCCTAATAGCTATCCTAAATACAAAAGGATTGAGGGAGCACCTAAAACCACTAAACCTGATTGGGATAATCTAGTGAAAGCTGTTGCCGATGCAATGGAAGGAAACAAAGAATACCCAGTAGGAATACTTAAGAATGATTCACAAATTTATTATGGCACTGGCAAAAAGCTATACACTAATGCCGCGCCTCATATTCACTTTAAACTATCAACATGATCGGAACTATTATCGCAGCAGTAATTACTATTGGTTTCTTTATTGGAGCCTATTCTCACCCACAACGTAAGGACATATTTAAAATGTTAACCATTGGAGCATTTTGCATATTTGGACTCTTATGCTTATTGCATTTATTTGGACCTATGTGGGTAGTAGATGGTCTAGCAAGTCCTATCCCAATGCTTGTAGCGAGCATTATATTTTTACTATCATGGAAATTACTCAAAAATAAAGGATGATTTACTCTATATCTGAGGGGAAGCATAGGTCTTTCCCACCACACTTTTGGCTATTCAAAGCTGGTAGCCGGACGATTACGGCGGAAGTGGTCATTGGTCATAACTTCCTATTGTGGGAGGATAACTTTGATACCTCTAAGCTATTTGGAATGTCGTTCAAATTAAAGCCTTGGATACATGTTGATACCAAAAAGAGAATGCCTGGTCACCATTATGCTTCTGCGAGATTTGGCATTAAACCCTCAGCGCAACATCGAGGTTATATTGAAGTGACAATGTACAATTACAAACAAGGAAACCGTACCATTGAAAGCATTTGTCATATTGAACCCGGAGAGCGATATAAATTTACGCTTGACATAAACGAAAATAATTCGGGAATGCAAGTAGTATTGACTGTTGATCCTTCACCAAAAGATATGTGGGGAAAGAATGGTTCTATTCTTAATACTGTTGGAGATAATCTGCAGTTCGGTATGGCTTCGGATCTCATTGAGACTGTTGATGGAAACTTATTCTTCTATCCCCTTAATCCATACTATGGTGGTGATGAACCAGCCAGAAGTGAAATAACTATTGACTTAAAGAGAAAGTACCATGGCAAAGATAGTAGGTAGATGGAAAACGTTTCTGCAGGAGCAGAAAGAACAGAATTACTTTAAAGAATTGATTGGATTTGTGCAAGAAGCACGCAAAGCAGGCGATGTATATCCAGCTAGTCCAGATGTATTCAAAGCATTCGAGTTGACACCCTTCGAGGACGTGAAGGTTGTCATACTTGGAATTGAACCTTATCCTACTGTAACGGCTAATGGCCTTGCTTATGATAGCGGGAAAGGTTTATCTCCAATTCTTCGATTAATGCTTGATGAAATGATCAGGAGCTTCTTAGCTATACCAGGAGCGAATGATTGGAACAATGGAGACTTAACGGGATGGACTAAGCAAGGTGTACTCTTACTAAATAGAGTATTGACCGTTGATGCTGGTAAGCCTGAGAGTCATGCTAATCAAGGCTGGGAACTGTTCACAAGTAATGTGATAGATACGCTAATGAACGAGAAGGATGAGGTTATATGGATGGTTTGGGGTAGTGATGCCCAACGAGCTATGGATGGTAAGACTAGTCTATCTAAGAAGCATAAGCAGCTTCGAGGATTTCACCCATCAGCACAACTTGAGAACCCTAAGAACTTGTTTACCGGATGCAATCATTTCTGGAAGACAAATAAGCTACTTATAAAGGCTGGTATGTCACCCATCAGTTGGGATCAGAACTTAGATGTTCCAGAGTTTAAGACTTGGAGACAATATGAGCAGTGGAGAAAGGAAGGTCCAAATAATACATTGCCATACTTTGAAATGTTCAGACAAGATTGGACATATTTAGGTCCTGGTCATTCAAAACAACGTAGAGACTTAACGACACATCCGATATGAAAAGCAAATTGTATAGAGTCGAAATGGATAATTACAATGCTTTTTTCGTAAATGCTGATGATTGGAATGATGCAGCTGTAATAGGAAGGGATGCCTCTATAAAGGAATACGAGAATAGAGACTTAAGTATATTTGCTAATGACGGATCATTAAGGACTAGTAGTGACACTGATTCTAAATATAAAACTGTCAAGCGTGTTGAATTATTAACAGATATAATACATTAAATGGAACCAGACGAAACCCCTTTACTGGACAACGCACCAGTATATGATGTGGATTGTGATGGATGTGGCAAAACATTCATATCAGTTATCCCAAAAGACATAGACTTAGATATTCTATGTTATGAATGTGAAAATGAATTATTAACTCAAACAAATACCAAAGAAGAAGATGAAGAAAGTTGAAGATGGCAAAATGAAAGTTGTCAGCCACCAAATGGCAAAGTTTAATAGGCTCAAAGAAGAATTAACACTCAATGAAGAACTCTGGAAAGATGATCCTGACATTGATTTTGAGGAACTTAAGAAAATAACCCTGATCAATGCAGTTCCTTATGCCGATACATTAATACTGTATCCCACTCGTAAGTCAGAGCATAAGACTAAGGGTGGTATTATCATTCCGGAAACAGCACAACAAGACGGTGCAGACATTAGCTTTGCAATGGTTGTAGCTATATCTCCAAAGGCTCAGGATAAACTTGACTTCCCTTGTAAGTTAGGTAGTATGCTTTTATTCAATAAGGCATTCTTAGTCAAGGAGATTAGTTTCCATGATCAATCGTTCTACATTGTTCAGCCTCATGCAATACTATTTAAGGTGCCGACTTCCGAGATCAGAAATATGATTGTAACTGAAGATCCACTTGCAGTATTCCATCCAGAGATCATTGATATGGCCAATCCACATGAAGCTGCAAAAGTTGGCGACAAATCAATGCCAAGTGGTATGGTTGAAGGAGATCAGGAAGAACAAATCAACCCTCAATTAAATGCGGAGATCAAGGGAATAGAAAAGGCTGATAGTAAGATTCAACATCAGGTTAAGAAACCTAGTATTGAATCTACTGAGAGACCTAAGAAGCAGTAATTTTTCCTTTTATTCAAACTATTTAATTGATTGATATGGAACTATTCAAAACTTTGTTTGAATTAATGTCCGAAGGAGCGATGGTCGATATGACCATTGCTCGTAAGGGTGATGTACTAACTGTAGGAATTATACCAAAGGTTGAGGCCGTTAAAGATTCGGTACTTAAAAATTTACCGATGATGACTGTAACTGGAACTGCAGAAGAATTGGATAAGGAATATGCTCAAGCATTGAGGGTTCCACTAGCCAAGACAAATAAGCTGTTCAGTAATGCTCTTGCTTTTGAAAAGAATCTTGAAGACATAGAAGCTACTACGGCCATGAAGAAAGCTGAAGAGGAAAATGTTGAGAAGCTGATGGTCAAAATTGGAGAATTGGAGAAAAAGGATCCAACGAACATCGAGGCATTCCGTAAATTGTTGAATCCGGGCTTTAAGAAATACCCGAACAATAAACGATTACTTGGAAAGAAGGCCGAGTATGACGCTAAGGCTCCAGTTCTATTTGATGTAGATAAAGTTGAAAAGGTAGAGCCTAAAGTTGATACACTGGATAAGTACACAAATGATGAAGTAGTCATTAAAGAAAAAGATCCAATTATTTCCTCTAGTACAGTAGTTGAACCAGAAAAGAAAGTCGAACCAGCACCAGCCACAGATAAAGATGGTGCATTTACAATGGAAATATGAGTTTAGTAATAGAAAAGCCACCTAGAGTCTTTGAATACAAAGACAAGGTGATAGAAGATCCTAATCCAGATATGTCATTGGAAGAGGTAAAAGTGTTCCTTTCAAAAGAACATGGCCCTGAGATTATCAATTCAGTGTTCTCATCGCCACAAGTGATTGAGATTGATAAGACCAACAAGATTAAGTACAAAATGGAGGGCAAGGTGGAGCGATACGGTGTATCTCATTCTCCAGGAACAAAGGGATAAAGAAATTAGAGCTGATAAGCATTACAAGAGATTACGAGCCGTAATGCCCAATTAACTGCGGGTCTAATTAACCCATTGCAGTTCGGTCCTGTCACCTCGTAAGTGGTTAGGCCAGCTCTAATGATATTGCCGTTGATTAATTATTAACCCTAGGGGAGTCGAAAGGCTCCCCTTTTTTATTATATACCATGGAACAAATAACATTACTACAAGAAGTAAAAATGAACTATAAGAAGCAATTGAAAAGAGAACTTGAGAGAGTCAATTCTTCTCAAGCCTCTTATGAATTGATTATGAAGTTCTATCCAGAACAATGGAGAGAGCATTTCATTGCAATGTATCTGGACAGGAACAATCGAGTCATTGGTTGGTTCCTAATTAGCTCTGGTGGCATATCTGGAACAGTCTGTGATAATAAGATATTGTTCGCGGGAGCATTAAACTGCCTGGCATCAAGTCTAATTGTTTGCCACAATCACCCAAGCGGGAACCTGAAGCCAAGCTCAGCTGATATTGAGCTTACAAAGAAAATCAAAATTGCTGCTAAGACTTTAGATATGCAATTACTTGATCATTTAATTATAACCGAAGAAGCTTATTACAGCTTCGCTGACGAAGGAATGTTATGAACGCAGACGAATTCTACAAATTATGCAAGCAACGAAGAGTAAAGTACAAGGAGGTAAAGCTTCCAAAAAGAGACATGAAGCAAAAGAGTCTACACGCAGAGTTGGCCTCTATCCTGTCAATGGATCAAGACGACATGCTGAGGCAGAAAGACCACATGGCGGTAGAACTTCTGCCATCGGAACTGCAGGACGCTATCCTGTTATAGATAAGTGGGAATTGCTGTACAACGCAATGACTATTAGCCTAGGTGATACATATGAGAACTCAGAAGAACAGCTTACAGTTGATGAATCTCTTGAAATCATTGACTGGCTTTACCCAGAACTGAAGAAGAATAAGAAATTCAATATCATCGGTGTATTTGGTGATGACCATGATCCTAGGATATTCTTAATGAGAATCATTCAGGAATACATGGCTCAATTTCATCAAGCTCAGGATGTATACATGCAGCTCGTTCCTGAAGATAAGAAAGTGGTGTTATGGAAATCAGAATATCAAATGCCTGACCTTAGAATGAATATAGATTTCATGTTCAAACAAAGCAAGGATAAGGATTGGTTAAATCTGAGGGATTTCCTCAAAACCATGTGTCAGATACATCAAACTCACTTTGGATTCTATATGCCTATGGATTCTGATCATTATCAAGGAGATCATTTGGAGAATATACAAAGCGATATGGTTGGTCCAGAAGAATGTGGTATTGAGATAGAGCACTATGACGATAAGCAAGAGGGTGAAGATGCCATTCTTGACTTTAAAAACTTCTATGAATTCATTAACAGTAAGGAATGGGATTCGGTTATGGTAGAATTAAAGGAATCTCCAAAACCTCGGTATATGTCTAATCTACTTCATAAGTTGAAGAAAGGGCAAACTGCTGGGTTTCACCAAGGACTCATTCCAGATATCATTGAAATGATTGAAATAATACAAGACCTCATAAAGAGGGATCAGCCTTGGGGCATTGTAACTGCAGAGAAATCTGATGATTCTATTATCAATGATATGGATTACTGGAAACTTGATATTCGTGGATTTGGTGGATTTAGAGATAATAAGGAATCGGAGGAGTCACAGATGGATATGACCATATTGCTCAATCAATCCTTTGCCCTTAGAGAAAAGCCCAGTAAAGCTCCTGTAGCATACTTTATGAAGATGTGGGATTTCTCGCTACTCTTCTATAAAATAGAACAATTAATATTTAAAGAATCGGATTATAAACAACTAAAATGGACCAAGAAAACTTCATCAAAAGCAAGCAAACCGCAATAATACCCGTCACTGTCCTGGTTGGCTATAAAATAGTCGAGGGGCAAACTGGTGATCGATCCTACTTCACTCATCATCGTGTGATAAATGAAGAAGTGAAAGCCGGTACTCCACTCACCAAACGAACACTTAGTCAAATGCTCAGGTTGGTTGATCCAACAGCTATAGACGAGAGTTGTGAGGTTGAGTGGGATAATTGGCTTGACCATCGCATTCTATCGCTTAAATGGACTGAAACTGATAAACGAGTCATGTGGGTTGAGGAAGCTAAATATGTCCACATGAACTTCAAAGATTCATTGGGGCTTCTTAGTGGCCAGCCTATGGGAGTACCACCGACTCTATTCTATATCAAGAATGGTTCTTTAAGTGTGTATTGTATTAAAAGCTCCAAGGACATTAAGCCAGGAACCCCAATCATGGACGCACCCTACTTCAATACTAAAGGATCTGTTTGTATTGGTACAGGATTCAAGGGTATCAATTTCAGGAATAGAAATGACATTACTGAAACTATCCAAAACTTCTCTGCTATGTTTTGGGGGAGTAAGTTTTCTGAGGTTCATTCTAATACTTATTCTAAGGATATTATACCGCTCTACAAAGAGCTCTTAGGTAAGCAGAAGCCATTTCCTACGCATTTACTCAATGACCTAGGATTCACTATTCAAGATATACTAAATAAAAACTGATGGGAATATTAGAATACGCAAAAAAAGTCCTTCTCGATGACACTAGATTCTTTTATCTAGGTAAAGGAAACAACCTTGGGATGTGGTCAACTGTCTTAAAGGAAGATGAGATTACTGGTTTTATAGATTTCACAAAACCAATGGGTCAAAAAACTTCTGGATGTGCAAGAGTGATTCTCTATGCAATGGGAGAACATGGGCTTGAATTTAAAATTGACCTTTATATTCCTAGTCACTGTGAATGGTATGCCTTCTTTGAAGGTCATGTAATGGAGAATGAAGAATTTGATTTAATACTTAAAGCAACAGGACTCAAATGAAAACACATATACTTCACGAAGCACTCCATGAATCTCCAATGCCTATCACAATCAATCTGGTAGGTCTTGGAGGTAATGGACTATGTATGTTGAATAACTTAATCAAGATGCACTTGACCTTAAGGAAACTTGACCATCCAGGATTTCAGATTCGCGTCTATGATCCGGATATCGTCGAAGACCACAATGTAGGTCGTCAAATGTTCTCTATCTCTGATATTGGTCAACCAAAAGTTACGGCCATTATCCAAAGGTATTTGAATAACTATGGTAATAAGGTGCAATTGGCAGACTTTGCTGAGGAATACACTGGGCAATATCCTACCAATTTCACTATTACTTGTACAGATACCGTTAAGAGCCGTATAGTGATCAAAGATATCTTGAAGAGGTTTCCTTACGATCGGAACCATAACGTTCAAACTATACCCCTCTATTGGCTTGATTTGGGAAATACCAGACGTAGTGGCCAATTCGTTTTGGGAACGGTGAATCACGAAAAGGATAAGAAGAATAACGGACAGGTTTATAATCTAAAAGATGTCTTTGAACTCTATCCTTCAATTAAGAATGTAGATGATGATGAAGAACCAAGTTGCAGCCTCGTTGAATCGTTAGGCCGCCAAGACTTATTCATCAATCCTATGCTTACAGGATATGCCTCGCATATGTTATGGACTCTTGTTAAAGAGGAATTCATTACTTATCAAGGCATGTTTGTTAATCTAGAATCGCTAAACGTAACATCAATTAAATTATGAAATTAAAAGAATTCGATTACAACGATATGAAGCAAATAAGAGCACAGCTAGAAGTTGTACTCAAGCCTCTCGAAGATGAACATGGAATAACCTTCGATATTGGCTCAATGGCTAGGACCAGAGCTGGTGATCATTTCCATTGTACACTCAATGTTGACATTGGTACAGGAGTTGATAAGGAGAAACGTGCCTTTGAGAAAAGTTGTAGCATGTATGGGTTTAGACCTGAAGATTACAATATGGAAGTACGACTTGGAGGTAAAGAGTATAAACTCTTTGGCTTTAATAACAATGCTCCTAAATGGTGTATTGAAGTTCGGGATTCTCATGGAAAAGAAATGCTATTCCAAGAGAAATCAATTGCTAAATATAAAACCAAAGAAACGGGAGTCCTTAAAGAAGGTCCTGTTCCTAAAGCATAAAATTAGCCCTTCGGGGCTATTTTTTTAAGTGTGAAGTATACATTGCTGTTAGTCTAGATGATAAAGCTGCCATCTGAGCATTGTCAAGCAATAATTGGCTACCCACCCAAGTACCATTTACAGGAGTTTCAATAAGTGTTATATCTCCAGCAGTTCCAGTAGCAGCAAATGGCACTCCACCAATGCCTCCTACAATACGACCACCACGCCACTTAGATACACCACTTCCGCCCCAAAACTTTAATTGCCAGTAAGGATTAAGGAGCAAATCAATTTGTGATTTGGGTGCTAGTGGATCTGATGGGTCACCATTCTTACCACGAGGATAGAATATCTCTGTATGAGCATTCATATCAATGAGAGCTTCCCAAGGATGGTGCAAACCCATTAGTCCTTCAGAAGCACTATGAGTTACATCATTTACGTAGTCATAAACATCTTGGGCTTCAACTATAACCGTAGGGCTGGTAATGAGTACTTGCTTATTGAGAAAGTCTATTGTTATCGCCATCCTTTTTCTTAGTTAGTTCCTCTAACTCTTCTTTACGAGCTTGTGCTAAGATAGCGATTCCTTTAAAGTATTCAGCCAATGACTTATCAAGTTGTGCTACTCGATTAACCGATTTAGCTATGTTAGCAAGAAGTTGCTTTTTTAATAAAGTATTCTTTTTGACATCTACTTTATCTTGAGCAATAGTCTTTTCAGTTTCTACTTTGTCGAAAGTTCCTGGTCTATCAATCAACATATTCTTCCAAGCAATTTGCCTTCGTTGCTTGTAAACAGTATCTTCTTTTAAAGCAAAGACCTTTTCATTCCATTGCTTAATCCACATAAGATTTTGATCCTTCTCTCTTTGAAAGATTACATCAAATCCCTCAACAACGGTCATGCCGCTGTTGGGTTTTCTGATTATTTCTTGATTATGCTCCATACACTGTATCTGGTATTCTTGCAAGGTTGGCTTCTGCATCACCTGAAATGGTAATTGCTGCGGCAATACCTTGATTCTTAATAGCAGCAGTAGAAGTATTTCTCAACTTAGCTAATGATTCAACAGGTGCTACATAAACCATTGAAGCTCCTTCGGTTCCTCCCGTTTCTCTGAATCTTACCATGAACGGCACATAAACAAAGTCAGCAGAAAGAACTGCAACTGGAATAACGTTGAATTGTATGTTATCAGTAGCAGCAAGTCCAGCAAGTGCTGGAGATACTGCAATCTCATTTGCACTAACAACATCTGAAATGTAAGATATTCCACCAGTAGTTACATTGTAAACCAAGTCACCTACTTCAAATCCAGAAGCAAAGTGTCCTGATTCTGTAAGATGATTTTCATCTGCCGTAGAATCAAGAGAAACGATAGCTGCTTGCGTTGCTCCCATCAAGGTAAATGTACTCGTCACCCAAGAAGCATATCTGATTGTATATTCAATGTCAGTAGAAAAGTCATAAAGAACAATTCTTCCACCAGTAGATTTACCTACTGTATCAGCAGTAATGGCACCAGTAACAGTAATAGCGGTTGCACTAATAGCTTCACCACCAGAAGCACCATATTCTACTTTGTCTAAATCTCCACCAGCACTTAATAGTCTGTACCATAATGCCCAATCATACTGAAGTAAATTCACCATGTTAAGAGTTACAGTTGTAGGTCGTACTTTGGTTACTCCATTATTATCAATAACCGAGAATAAGTTTTCTTCGGCAGCAACATAATTGACAGGTACATATCCTCTTTGGAAGAAGAATGTTGTTCCAGCCAATGTTCCAATTGAATTAGATGCTTGTGGAACAATAACTGCAACTGTTAATCCCGCACTAGCAAATTCATGTACTGTATCGGTCAAATAAATGTCCTCTGCATCAACAAATGTTCCCCGCACATCTCTAAGGATAGCTACGTTTGAAGTTCCTCCTGGGTTAGAGACAACCGTTCCGGTTGCACCTGAAGTTGCTCCCGTTACAACAGAGCCTTCGCCAACTGTTCCTGTAATGGTTGCGTAGAATATTGCTAAACTAAATCCAACCCATTGCTCACCATCTACTCCATCCATCTGGAAAGTAGATCCTCGTCTTGCGATGTACTTGGTCCATTCAGTCATTTCAGCAAGTAAGCATGAAAGCAAATCTAATGTTGCAGCGTATTCTTCATCAACAGCATCATCATCAATATCTACCTGTGCATTTGCATAAGTAAGAGTTGGTATTGCATTTCCATCAAACCAAGTCGTAAGAGCTGGACCTTGTAAGGCTACTGCAATTCCATCTTTGGTAGCTGAACCAGTAGAAGGACTTACCCCAGCAATAGTTTGAATGCCAGTCGTAAAATCAACAAGAGGATCACCAATAAGGTAATAATGGAAAGTGTACGTTGGACTTGAGCCGTCTATTTGAGTAATAATCGCTCTAGTATCTGTTGCGGCAACAATTATTTCGTCACCAACAGTGAAATCATCTACTCCAACAGCAGTAGTAGTTACTGAAGCGTAACCAGTGTTATTCGTAATATCATTACCCGAGGTAAGACCAGCAGAGATATTACCACCAGAAGTAGTATTGGCTCGTACAATAAGCGGGAAATGATTTGTAGTGTATTGATTCGCATGAACCGTAATGTATCCTTCATCAATCGTTGGGAAAGCAGCAGTTTGCCAATCCTTAATTGGAAATGCTCGATCAAATGAACCATCTGTCCACCAGTCCTCTGCGATTGCAGCGCCAGTATCATTATAACGCTCCATTTTGATTCCATTCTGAATGGCATAGATATGAGTCTTACTTACAAGCGCACCAGAAGTAAATATGTTTGTCCATACCATCTCACCAGTATGAGAAACGGCGCTTATAGTACCACTATTTCCAGCAGTTACAGTCAATGCACCAGAACCAAAATCCCAATCATCACCAGCAGCAAAAGAGCTTGGACGAACCCAAGCATAGAACAGTGTTCCATCATCAAACCAATCAAGTAAGGTTCCGGTAGCACTACCAGCAGTTTCGGTAACAGTCTTTCCAATATCAGTATCATCGAGTGTACTTGCTGACATAGGCACAATTACAATACCAGTATTGCTAGTTGTTACCCTTGTCCATCCGACTGATTTCAAAGCACATCCCGTAAAGTTTGCATTATCACCTATGATATGCTCAACTGATCTCTGATCAATAAACCAAGGGTCATTGTCACCAGCCTCAATCTTTCCGATTTGGAATTCACCAGGCGTTACTGCTTTAAAAATAACTGGCTTGTTACCAGTGTGTCCTTGATTCATCAAATCCTCAGTCGCATCATAAATGTCGATCTGAATTTGAGTATCGTCTTTATCAGAAAATGTACCAGAGAATCTAAGAGACTTCTGTCTGTTCTCTTCAAAATAATTTACTGTGAATTTTCCAGCTAAAATAGTGTCACTCATGATTTAATTTTTTATCGTTGATGATTTTTTTAGTAGTAAAGCCTTTATTCTTAAAGAGAATGCATCTCTTCTTAATGCACTGACTTCTCTTTTGATCGCAACTCCGCCCTCTTTAATCCACAAATCATAGTCACTTTTTAATTGAACTATGCTTTCCTTACTTTCTTTTTTCTTTGGGAGCTTTTCGGCATCAGCAAGACGTTTCTCAAATTTGTCCATCTTGTTAGCTTCTACATTTCTCTTAGCCATATTTGTTCGTTTTGTTAAAGGTATTAATAATTTATTATTCTATCAAAATGTGCGTACCTGCATCTGTACCGTTCTTGTATATCCATTAGAATCAATGGTGATCTCATCAGCAAATGATTCGTATCTAGGAGTATCTGTATCTTGCGTTTGGCGTACTCTAAGAATGCAATCAACTGTTGAACCGGGATAATTAAACGCCTCTGTTGCTATTCCGCTACCATTTGCATCCTCATCCATTAGTATCGTTCCATCTGAGGCTTGCTCAAAGATCACTTGTGCGTCTGCAATTGCAACCTTAGTATCTTTATCTATAACTGTTATAGTAAGATTCACTGCATTGGTAATTGTTACTATACCTGGATACGTTGCTTGTGTTCCTACATGAGTAGCTGGATTGGAACCATTGGTTGCTGAAACATGAATCCAATTATCTACTCTTACTAGCATATATAAATCCTCATTTGCCAAATCAAGTACTCCATCTGTTGCTTTACGACCTCCAGTATAATTGTCACTTGTATTGTCGTCATACTCAACGTGAACATAGTC
>TARA_R110000803_G_scaffold7607_8_pt1 | contig 12637 bp, 7 predicted proteins | sample TARA_R110000803 | Tara Oceans TARA_R110000803 (sample SAMEA4397772) | marine metagenome | biome: Polar Biome; feature: [SRF] surface water layer (ENVO:00010504); material: water (ENVO:00002006), including particulate matter (ENVO:01000060) such as... | depth 5 m | reverse complement strand
CGCCCTGAAGGAGGTGATCCAGAATCTATACCCTACCAAGTGTCCGCGGGCTTAGGCTCTATTGTAGGTTTAGCCGCGCCTGCGGGTGTCGCTGCCCTAGGTGTCGCTGCCCTAGCCCCCGCTGCGTTTGCTGCAACTGCGGCTTCACTTGCAAGTAGTACAGTCCTAGGTGGGTTGGGGTATGGGGCTGCTCGTGGTATAGCCAGTGAACGTGCTAGAGACGCAGGTGTTTCTGAGGAAGCTCGTAATGAAGCCATAGGATCTGGAGAAGTATTACTAGCGGGTGCGATAGAAGGTATACCGTTACTGCGACCTCTTAAATTCTTACGTGTTCCCGGTGTAGATAAACTTGTAGAGAAATTAGGTGACAACCCAATTGATGGTGCGAACTTCTTAAAACGGATAGAGCAACGTCTAGTTAGTGCCGGTAAGACTGGTGTGATAGAAGGCGCACAGGAAGCAGCTTCTGCCATATTGCAAAATTTAGCCGAGCGTGGGTATAACCCAGAGCGCGAGCTGGTTGATACGGGGGTACTTGAAGAAGCGGCTATTGGCGGTACTGCTGGTGGTATCTTCCAAGCGTTAGTTGATGTGTTTACAAAGGGCAAGTCTCGTGGCCCAACGGGAGATGCACCTCCGACAGATACCGGCGAAGAAGCCACTGCTCCCGCTGCTACGTTAGCCGATACTGATACCCTAGAAGAAACAACCACTGAAACGGTAGCCCCTGAGAAGCCTATAGTACAGACCGCTACTGAAAATGCTGTGGCGGAAGACCCAACGTTAGGGCAAGTTAAACCTGAAGTAGTTGCCCAAGAAGATTTTGATATGCTTGTAGGGCAAGCACGAAAAGATGTCGAAGAGAGTGATGGCGTTGTACTTGATAAAATTGAAAAGACCTACGAAAACATCAAAAGTAATTTAGGTGGGGAGAGTGCTAACGTTTACATGGGTGCTGTTGACACCCTAGTCGCTAAAACCTTAGAGGCACGAAAAGCTGCATCCGTCACCCCTGCGGCACCTGAAACGCAAGAAGCTGCACCTGTTACACCGGAAGCGCAAGAAGCTGCACTCGTTACACCTGAAGCACAAGAAGCTGCACCCGTTGAATCTGCTCCCCCCGTTACACCTGATGCACCACGCGGGGATGCTACGGGGCGTTCTCCAGAGCAACAAGCCAAGTTAGCTAGAATAGAGGCTGCAAGTGCGGGTCAAGCCGAAAGAAGGGCCGCGAGAAAAGCCCTTAAACTTCAGGGTGAAGGGGAGACTGCTGTTGAACCCGTTGTAGAACCCGAGGCTGGAGTAGTAAAAGAAGCCAGAGCGAAGCGCGGTGCGGATTATAGTAGGCGACGGCTAGTAGAAGCAAAGACCCCTGTAGACCGGATAAACGCAGCGGTCGGCATGATTAACCGAGGTAAATATGACGGTAACCAGCAATTAATAGATGAAGGTCAAGCAGCGTTGGATGCGGCAGAGGCTGAAGGTTATACAATCCAAGAAGGTACGCGGAAAGGAGATACGCGAATCGCTAACGAAAACGAGGGTTTAACAAGAATAATATCTTCCTTTGAAGGCGATCCGACAGATGGGAACATAGAAACAATCGAGAGAGTCCGAAAGGTTGGCATACTAAAAGACGGGGTGTTAACCCAAGTTTCGGATGCGGAGGTAAGCTATAAACCACCTACAAACGCTAAAACTGCTACTAAAAAAGCTGCTCCGAAGAAAGCTGCTCCTAAGAAGGCGGCTAAGAAACCAACTACTGAAGGGCGTAAAGTATTAAAGCTCCCTAAAGGGATGACTACCAAAAAATTATATACTACGGCTTGGGCAAATCGTAATAAAGATCCTGAAGTACGAGCAGCCGCTTCCCAAATGACTGAAGATACAGAAGACGTATCTACAGCTAAAGATAGAAATGCTGTACTTGAAAAAATAAATACTAAAGGTAAGCGCGGTAAAAAAGGTAAGGCGGTATCAGATAAAGATACAGTAGCCAATGCTGAACTAAACGCTATAAAGATATACTTTGGGCGTTACCCCACTATATCAACAGCCTTAAAGATTGCTTCTTTTGATGCGGTGTTTTCCCCTCAATATATTAGGAACCAAAAAGAAACTGAAGAGGCAGGGAAATATCTAGGTATCCCGCCAGAAGATACTTTCACTGCGACTGAAGCTGCTTTATTCAAAGGTATGGGTAATAAAAATGCGGCCCTAGTTATTGCTTGGGCAAAAGCAAACCTGTCCGATAGTACTAAAAAACAGTTAGAGACCATAGAACGCGCTAATTTAGTTTGGCTAAACAACTTAGCTAACACTACTAACAACCGAGTAACGTCAAACCTATACAATGAATCTGTAGATGCCGACGTAGCCGCTGATATGGAAGCCAGCGTTAAAGATATGTTCGGGCCAAATGCTACCACTCAAGATATAAATACCACCTTAAATGAAGATTCAGACATTGCCAACTACGAGGCTACTGCTGCGGCTATTGGGGAAAACCTTGCTACTAACGAGAAAAAAGAGATAGATGATGTACTGGCACGCGAAGATTTAGCCTTTGAAATTGCGTTAGAGGGTAGGGGTAAGCTACCAACTAGGCAAAAAATAGCGGAGGCAGAAAAAACCTTTTTGGCCGCTATCACTAAAATGATTCAAGCGTCGGATAAAGTTAAAGCGGAAGAACTCGCCACTGCAATCAGGGACTACCTCAAAGTCTCAGCAATATCTAATTTGGATGTGCCTGTACACCCTGAAGTTGTAGCGGCATTAGAAGCTGGGGATATTAAAGACGCTCTACGTAGATTAGGTAACTCTTTAATTAACGACCAGCTTGCAGGGATGGCAACGAAACTAAGTTCTGCAATGGGCGATGTTAAGGTAGTTTTCAAAACAGATCTAAAAGATGCAGAAGGAGAGCCTGTAGCAGGATCGTTTGATAGTGTAACGAACACGATCACCTTAGACTCACAGTTGGGGCTAACTGCTCACCCAATTATGCACGAAGCATCACACGCGCTAACGTCTAACACGCTCGACAATAAGTCCCACCCCCTAACTAAAAAGCTCCAGACCTTATTTGATGATGCGAAACAAGCACTGCCAGAAGCTTACGGGTTCGGTTCACTAAAAGAATTTGTTGCCGAAGTATTCAGTAACCCTGAGTTCCAAAAGAAATTGGCTAAGGTTAATATTAAAGGTAAGACTCTGTGGGAGCGTTTCTACAACGCAGTTGTTAATTTCATGAGGGGTAAATTGGGCTTGGATGTTAGAGCCAATGTCATGTTCCGTGAAAACACACGCCCCCAAGATTCAGCGTTAACCGAAGCAGATCAGTTAATTAGTGCGATCCTTGCAACCAATTCGGAAACTCGGGGTGAAGGTGAGATAGACAACGCAGCTAGTCATGATGACCTAACGCCTATTGCTGCAGGGGCAGGGGTTAAGATTCCCCCAAAAGATAGGGCAGCAACAACTAAAGCGCAGTCCGAGCGTCTATCCGAAACAATATCTCTTAGCCTACCAGACTGGTTGAAGTCAGGGGTACTTGCCAATATCCCCCTATTAAACCTTACTATGGAAGCGAAAAGGGCAGGGATAAAGTCGGCCCCTAGGTTAAACAGTATTGTTAACGAGATGGCTGGTAGCGTCGGTAAGCTACTTGATAAGGCTAACTACACTGCTAAACCTATGATGGATTATTTCCAAAACAATACCCAAGAGTACCGTTTGCTTAGTGATGTAGAAAATAGAGCTACTTTGTTTGAGGTAGACCCTACGTTAAATCGGGTTGAAGCCGCTGCTAAGTACAAGAAGTCTACCGATAAACGTACTTTTTCTCAGTGGGAAATCGTTCACGCTGATTATAAAAAACTTAGCCCTGAAGCGCAGCAGCACTACAAGACTATGCGTAACACTTACAAAGCATTCTTTGACATGCTAATGGGTGCGCTTAAAACACGTTTAGACGGTACGATATCAGACTCTAAAACGAGTGCTAAAGTATACAAACGTCTTTACGATGAATTATTTAACAGTGGTATTATAGACCCGTTCTTCCCGTTAGTGCGGGAAGGGGAGTTCTGGCTTACGTACCATGCTTTAGATCCTACTACAGGGAAGAATGAATATTTTGTAGAGTCTTTTGAAAGTAACCGAGCTAGAGCCGCCGCAAGATTAGAACTTGAAGAAATATTTGCCGAAGACGGGTGGACAAAAGCTGAATTTCAACAAGAACAGAGCGTAACAATAAAAAATTATAAGGAGGCTCCTACTGGATCTTTTGTAAACTCTATACTGGCATCTCTAGGTGAAAATAAAGGTAGTTTTAAGTCTGATGCAGATTACAATGCCGTTACTGACAATATAGTAAAACTGTTTGCCGATACGCTCCCGCAAACTTCTATGGCTAAATCATTAGCAAAACGAAAAGGTCGTAGGGGTTTTATAGGGGATATCACTCCTAGAGAGGCCAAGCGTCGAAAAGACGCTATCGCTAAGGGCACACTTGCACCTCCCAAACACGACCCTGTGTTCATCATGATGCAACGGGGTAACTCGTTTGCTCGCCAGATAATTCAACTACAGTACGCCCCTGAAATTACAAAGCTGACGGAACAGTTAAACACTGAGGCAAGTGCTAACGGAAGTGTAGCTACGGCGTTAGCAGAAGAGTTAAGTAAACGTGCGGACTTTATTCGTAACCCTAACGTCGAACGTTGGGCTAGTTTCTTAACGTCTTTAGGGTTTAACTTTACGTTAGGTGCGAACATGTCTTCCGCCCTAATCCAAACGGCAGCTTTGCCTACGGTAGTTTATCCAGTATTAGGCGGTAAGTACGGGTTTACGGAGACGTTTAAAGTTATGGCCGAAGCGTCAAAAATATTTTCTATGAGCGGCCTTAGCAGAACCGTAGAGGTATTTGGGCCGGAAGGTGATGGGACGTACCTAGTCAAGGGTGCATTAGGTGCCCCCCACGCGCTGACTAATTTTGATTTCGATAACAAGCAACTTAAAAAAGAGCACCCCGAAATAGCGATGCTCAAAGTCCTAAGTCAGGTAGTTGAAGCTAACGGAATGAGTCAACGATCACAGATACAAGAAGCGATAGAACTAGAAGCTGCCCCTGACAGTGACCCTAAATTTTTAGGGTTGGTCTCTATACCCCGAAAACTGAGTATGCGAAGTCTAAACAAATACACCTCGTTTATGTTCTCGTACTCAGAACGGTTTGTTAGGCATGTCACTCTTATCAGTGCTTATAAGCTACATCTAAAAAGACTAGCGGATCAAGGCAAAGATATAAAACTAGAATCGACTCAACGCGAAGCGGCTGAAGAATCTATATTCCTAACGGAGCTAACTAACAGTAGCATAGCCACTGGATCTGCTCCTCGGTGGGCGCAAAAGCACATCGGTAAGGTTGTGTACTTGTTTAAACGATACGGGTTATCCATGACCGGTTTGTTCGCACAGCTTGGACGCGACTCCGTAAAAGGTGACCCATCACTTAGTGCTAAGGAAAATGAACAGTTAAAACTAGAAGCACGGAAACAGTTTGGTGCCATCTATCTAAGTTCTTTCTTGTTTGCAGGTGCTGCGGGAGTGCCGGGGTACGGGATAATAAGCATGTTTATGGACATGTTATTTGATGATGACGAAGAGACAATGGATACGAGAGTACGTCAAACGTTGGGCGAGGCTGGGTACGGCGGGGTCGTAAACTACTTCACTGGGGTAGATGTATCTACGCGGATAGGGCTGTCGGATCTTATATTCCGAGACAGTTTCATACAGAAAGATCAATCAGTATTCTGGAAGATGGCGGAACTTGTTATGGGGCCAGTCGGTGGGTTGGCGATGCAAACTGAGCGTGGTTATGACTATATAAATGAAGGGCAAATCTACAAGGGTGTGGAGACAATGCTTCCTGCTGCACTTAGGAGCGTAGCGAAAACTGCGCGTATTGCTGACGCGGGGGGTATTGCAACTAAGAGAGACGATTTTATCCTAGAAGACCTGCACGCGGGGGAGTTGGCAGGGCAGTTCTTTGGGTTCATGCCAGCCCGATATTCTTTTGAACTCCAGAAAACCGCCCAAAAGAAACAGATAACTAAAGCCTTAGATAAACAAACTAAGAAATTAACGGGTCGCTATTACTTAGCTATTAAAAATGCAGACATGTCTGCGCTTGTATCTGTTATGGAAGACATCGACAAGTTTAACAAACGTAACCCTAAAGCCTTTATAGGCTCAGACACGTTAAAGAGATCCCTACGTGGTAGCTTCCAAACTACAGCGCGGATGCAATCAGGGGCTACGTACTCTAAGAAATATGCAACCCTGCTTGCTGATTTAGATAGCGACTACGACGAAAAACCAACGTTCGTCTACGATTGACGTTGTTCGGTATCTAATATACGTAGGGCACTGAGTATTATCTGGTCATCTTCTGGGGCTAACACGTTGCTATCGCGCAGCTTGATTAAAGTCATCCACGATAATAATAACTCGATCCGTGTAGGTTCCATGTATCCTCCTAAGCCGTAAATTAAAACCCCCCTCCGAAGAGGGGGACGGACTGCCGAGGAAGCAGCGGGAGGTAGCAGCGTATGTCACTTGAGAGAAGGAAGTTAACTACTGCTGCACGCAAATTTATCACAGATCCCTCCAAATGCGAACCCCTAGTTTACCTGCCTCTATCTGCACTCGGGTAGTAATTACCCACTCGCGTTCCTCGGCTATATTTTTTACTTGTTTCAATGCTGTATCTGTATCGATACATGGGATAAAGACAGACGCGTTAACAATCATCTTCTCCCAACTTACTCGTATCCTAACACCGTCAGGGTGCAGATCATTCAGACGTATTATCTGGGGTTGCATCTACAAAGCCTTCCGAGAATTGCACGACGATAACGTCTGTCGGGGGTAAATTTAACTGCGTACCTTTGCTTATACGCATCTTCATCTTTACTGCCCCAAGCTTCTCCATCATATCGGATATCAGCGCCGTGTAATTTATCTGCTGCTCCCCACACCAAGCCCTAAAAGGTTTTGGCATCAGGTACAGCTTCTTAACGTCTGTCTCATAACGGGCAACCAACTTATTTCTCGGGTTAGCCTCGGGGACAATGATAGAGTCCATGGGGGTACCGTCTTGCTTACGCAGGTCACTAGTGCTTTTAATCCTTAAGATGTTATCAATATGCTCGTTAATATACTCTGTTAATGTCTGCTCTATAGATATAGCCATGTCTTCACTCCTTAACTTGTTTTCTATTAAAACTCCTACGATCCACGTTTGTATTTTAGGTATGTCGTAGTTCAATAGTCCTATTCTACGTGCGAGTATTAAACCCACCAACGTCACGGTAGCCCCTACTGACCAGAATCGATTTTCTGATGTTAGTTTAGCTTCTTTATCTATCGCGTACTGCACCTTGTCAATCAGCTCCAAAACAGCTTCTTTGTTATTCATTAGATACTGCACAAATATAATACCCGCGTGTCCGTAGTTTGAACTTATGGCCCTACTGAACTTATCGGTAAGGGCTTTATCCGCATAGTCATTGAACATACGAGGCACTCTGGCTTCTAAAATCCGCTGCGCTTCTGCGTTTGGCCCTGCTTTATATAGGCGAATCCGTTCTATTATACTGGTGTTGCCAGTTGTCACTGCGAGTAAGCTCCAAGGTAGCCCCCTAACACGTTCTTGGTTTGCCCCACTAACTAACCGCCCCCGCTGCTTACCGCTGGTGAATTGATACGAAATATTACTTAACTCTTGAGGGCTGGTGTTGGTTAGCTCATCCATAAGGAGCGGTAAGCTATGCAATACTTCACTCCGGTGCATCTTAAGATTCATTGTATCTGCTTTATGGATCAATAGATCCTCTGGGTTCCCCCAGATAGATGCCGCTGCATTAAGTGCTGTGGTTTTACCTACGCCAGATGCCTTGCTGTATATATGTAACGCTGAACACGCGATGTCATCTATAAAGTGCATCAGGATAGACCCGAACCCAGCACCGACTACATACTGGTGCACTTCAAACCCATCTTTGTTGTAGAAGTCTAACGTTTCTTTCCACCCCTCAAGGGTACCGTTTGGCTCGAACGCAGGGAACAACCCTAGCGTGTGGGCCGATGGTGCGTTGAACGCAACCCTATCTTTGAATATCTCTCGGTTGCCCAAGACAAACGATGTCCCTTCTGCGTCAGTCCAACCGAACTGCCGTCGTGCATCTTCCGCTTTTGTTGATGCTTGTAACTCATTAACCCAAGTAGTTGTGTACTTCATAAGTTTCTCCATTCCTACACTCATTTCGGCTACGCCTTCCTTAGCCATTTGTTTTCTAAACTCTTCTTTCGAGGTTACGGAAGTTAACGGTACCGTAAATTCTCGCACCCCGTCTCGCGGGAGGTGCAATCGCATGAGGACTGCCTCCCCTATTTCAGGATCACGTATACGTTTAACGACGTATATATCATTGAGGTATATAAGCTGTTCATCCACATCTCCATCTTCATTACGTGTTCTGATATACACTCCTCCGTTAATTCCACGGAAGTACGGGAACGGATACTCAGGGATAACATAAGTTTGAATAGGGGCTTGGGGGATAGTAGCAGACGGTAAGACAACAATGTTATCTTCTGCACTCGCTTCTATAACTTTGGAGCCAATGTGTAAGGGGGTGCGTAATTTGTCCTTATGGATGCAGCCTTCGCACCCATCGGGGTTTTGTTTGAAGAACTCGGAACAAGTATACCGCTTGTCTGGAGTAAGATTATCCCACTTGGCATTGGTCTCTTCCTCAGAGTACTCTTTGTACCCCTTAGAAATTGTGTGCGCCCGTTCTCGGGAACCATCACTACATGCTTTCAGTATAGAAAGAACTCCACGCCAAACTGGTTCAACTACTTCATTGGGTTCGCTAACCGCCCTGCGTAATTGCTCGCAACCTTTAGACTGCATAGTCTTTTTTAGTATCTCTTTAAAACTAACCTCGGTATTCCCCACCATAACATTGGTGACCGCGTTCCACTTTGCGGGGTAAGCCTTCTTGGGAACTGGTATCGGAACGCCACCAAGCAGTTCCGAAAAATGATCGAAGTCTACGGGGGTAGACTGGGCAAGTATGGTGACTTCACTAGGCACATCAGGCTTATGGTTATGCGTGTAGGGCACCCGTAGCACCCTAGCTGCGTCAGCCGTAACCGAAGGGTCTGCTGCAAATTTATTATCTGAGCATAACTTTTTAAGTTGTTCTGCGACTGGTAGCCAGTCTTCAAATGGTACTGCTTCTTTAAGGTTCCAATATACGTGTAGCCCCCTACCGGAACCGATAATCGTCGGCTTAGGTAGAGATAACTTTTTACAGAAAGCGCGTAACGAATCCCCCGCCGCTCCCTGCGTCATAAATTCTTTGCTAGGCCCACAATCTAAATCTAAAAAGAAAGACTTAAACGCTTTAACATTTATCACTTTCCTTGAATCTTTGGTATTAAAAGTGCCTAACGCAAAATATACATCGAACCCTCTACTATCTAAATCATAAGCAGTACTCTCTAACTCGTCTAAGGATGGGTAGAATTTTTGTATCCGCGTATCTTCTTTCTTGTTAGAAGCGAATAAACAATACAACCCTCCCTCGGCAAGCGTATCTCTAAGAAATTTTCCTGTACTCATAGCTGCTCATATCCAGAGGACATCACGGCAGGGGCATGCTTACGCCCTCTTCGACTAGTCTAGCCGTGAATGTTGTTTTAGGGATGGGTCTCTTATAGAGAAGACCCAGATTAATTAGGACTCGTCATCCCATTTATCGATGATGCTTTCTAAAGCGACATCTCCCCCCGCTGGAACGGCTTGTTTCTTAGTTACTTTTAGTTTCGGTTCTTTAACAGGTTCTGCTACTTCTGCATCCCCGAACACTGAATCAACATCAAGCTCATCTACTACCTCTACGACTACTGCCGCATCACTTTGGGCCTCAAAAGGGCTGACTTGAGAGTCTTGCGTGAACCCTTCGACTACACCAAACGGAGAAGCAACTATTCTAGGTTCGTGCTTAATAACTTGTACTGCTTTTAAGCGTAACGATACCCCGTGCCCCACATTCCCTTTAGCGAAGTAAGGTGTCATAGATACATTAACATTTACTATGCTGTTGGTGGTCAGCTCAAAATCGTCATCTAGAATTTTATTACTAGCATCCACTTGCATAGGCTTAGTCGTAAGCTGCCCACTATAGGCACCCTTTAATTTAGCTTTACCTGTGAACATACCCTCTGCATCTTCCTCGAATGGCTGGGGTAAGGCATCAGGCCAGCCCGTTTTCTTTTCCGCTGCATACGCTTTGACCATCACCCTATACAGATTTTTGGCTTGCTCCTTATCCATTTTAAAAGATAAATCGTAGACTGCACCTTCTTCGGTCGGCCCACAAGGGACACTACGACCCTCGGTGGTATCAAACCTGTAGGTCTGATTGATCCTAGGGTAGAGTGCTACCGCGTTTATGACCGTATACGTTTCTTTTACTGCTGTCATTTCCTTCTCCATTTACTCATTTTCATTAAATATAAATCCGTCTACTACTCCGAACGGAGACACCGTAACCTCGTTAGTTGTTAATGCTTTCGCAGTAATCGCTAACCGAACATCAGGATGCTCCATCGTTTTACTGACGGCCTCTAGCTCCTGCTCCTCTAATGGCCTTACAGACCGAAAGAACAATTTAGCGTAGGAACTATCAGGATCAAACCTGATGTTAGTTACTAACGCCATCGGTGGGGTTTCATACTCCTGCAAGAACCGTCCGTAAGCTCTCATAGGCATATTCCCATTTACCGCATCAGGGAATATAGACGTGGCGGGTAACTGTAACTGATATACAGTGTCTAACTGTCCGTCAAGAACCACTGCAATTCTCTGCACAGTATTACAAGCTCGCCGTACTCCACCACCTGAACCCCGTATATTCTGAGGGCAATCCATGCACCTAGGCGCTTGTTTGTTTTCCTCGGGAACTTCGGAATCAGGTATAATTGCGTCTGATGCCCAACAAGTAGGTGGCTGTACGTTAGACGAACTGTATGCTCCAGAATAGTAGATCCTAGAAGCGGGAGCAATCCCCACAATTACGACATCTATAGCTTCGGGAGGCTCGCCAAAAGGTAAACCATTAAACTTGTTATCAAACAGACTAATACGTGTGACATTACTCGTCATTGTTGATACCTTAAAAATCTTCGTCTAGGTTTTCTAACACTGTGATTGGCTCGTCGGCATCTATTGTGGCTAACTCCTCTTGCCAAGTCGCAGTAGGGGGCGCTTTTTTGGTGTCCTTCCCACCCCTTAACGCCTCGGTAATTGCCTCAAGGTCATATCTATAGGTCTTGCCGACGTGGATGTATAAACTTTTCGGGATACGTTCGGTACGAATCCATGCCCGTAGTGTCGATTCCGACACCCGAAGATGGCTTGCAAGCTCTAATATAGTTACAAATGGGGAGGTACTCATTTTGGACTCCTTACGTTAAGTGTGTATGTGGACTGCGCATTTAAACCTGCTGGCAGTTTGTCAGGGTGCTCTTCAAGAAATGCCTTGACGTTATTTTGATTAAGTCTTCGTACAAAAAAGCTCATACAGTCGTTCTCTATAATGAACTTGTCCATAGAATCCCAATCGGACGTCCAGTAATTCTTCTGTACCGATCTATAGAATAGACCTTCCGCAGTTTTTACGCTGTCCACATTGTGATTTCTACAGTGCTCAAGCAGGGTATTTTTTATTGTCTCCTGTTGCGATTTCAATTCCGTATCCGCCGCAGCAAACTCAACTTTTGCCTGTTCCCGTGCCTTCTTTATCCTCAGATATACCTTGACCAACTTGTCTGGTGATACCTCTAGTACTCCCATGTCCAACCTCCACTCCTTAGCGAGTAATAGAATGTAGTAGTTTTCTGTGGTCTAGTCAAGTATTTCTTTGTATAGGTCTATCATTTTTGTGTGTACGTTTATTTTACTGTCTAGCAAGCTGTAAACATGTTTTTCTATAGCAGATCCTTGTATCTGGACAACCGTACATTTGTTAGTTTGGCCTGATCTATGCACCCTAGCGTTAGCTTGCGCGTACGTTTCTAGGCTACTGGTTGGCCCCCACCAGACAACGGTATCCGCTGCGGTCAGAGTTACGCCGTGCGCGGCTGCTTGGGGTTGTATGACTAACACGCGGGGGTCATGTTGCGTTTGGAATTCTTTAAACAATTGCGTACGCTTTCCTGCACTAACATCGCCACGTATAATTTCCGAAGAAATACCATCAGCCCTCAACCGTCTTATTAGCAAGTCTATTACATGTCTAAAGGGTACAAATATAAGTACTTTCTTAGTGGTCTCATCGATCACTTCTCGAAGAACCTTATATCGGTGGGATATATCGAATTCTAAAGTCTCTCCCTTATCTGTATACACGGCCCCGCAACTTATCTGTAGCAATTTATTCATACTAACCGCTGCGTTCACGGCAGTTATCTGCTCTCCAGCGGCATCCATTACCATCCGATCTTTTAGCATCTTGTAGTATTTAGTCTGTTGTCTGGTAAGTTCGACTTCGCGTTT
>TARA_R110000803_G_scaffold43313_6_pt1 | contig 12638 bp, 10 predicted proteins | sample TARA_R110000803 | Tara Oceans TARA_R110000803 (sample SAMEA4397772) | marine metagenome | biome: Polar Biome; feature: [SRF] surface water layer (ENVO:00010504); material: water (ENVO:00002006), including particulate matter (ENVO:01000060) such as... | depth 5 m | reverse complement strand
GTAACTATTAAAGAAAATGTTGAAAGACAGGACGACAGAAGATATGAATTCATGGATCATCTTGATTGGTTAAATAAATATAGACAAGAAATTAAGGACAGGGGTGACGATGAATATATGTATGAAGTTTATGATTTTATTTATAAAAATATCAGGGTCCAATCAGACAAAAAACATCCTGAAGCAGATCCACAAAAATTTAATGCTAAACAAAGTGCTAATTATAAAAGACGCACACTACCTATTAGTTTTAAAAATCAGTCTATGACTTGGTTGTTGATGGAAGAAGTATGGGATAAATCAAAATTATTGGAGAGGTCCAGGGACCTATTCCAAGATAAAAAACAAAAAAACCAAGAACTAAAAGACAGAATTATTAAACTGGAATATGACGCTAAAAATGAAAAAGAAAAAACAGAAGAAAGATTTAATAAACTTGAAAAAGAAATAAAAGAATTAAAAGATATGTATAAAGAACTGGCAGAATCTAAACAAGATAAAAAACATCTTAGTAATTGTATATTATTTAAAAAAGAAAATAAAGAACTAAAAGAAGAAAATGAAAGACTAAAAAGACAGATACAAGAAGAAGAAGATTATTCCCCATATACAAAATAAATATAATATATAACAAATATGTTATAGTGTGTAAATAATAATAAATAAATAATAGCAACCATTAAGGTTGCCGCCCCTCGTAAGAAGGGTCTATTACCGCCCTATCCTGGAAGTAAATTAATTTGAAAACTTTCTGTCTCTTTTATATAAATACTATAACATATAAGTTATATGTCCTGCCCTGAAGGAGAGTGCCAAGTCTGCTATACTGATTTTACCCAAGATAATTATATAATAATCTGTTGGAATGAACACGCCCTATGTAAAGACTGTTATGAAAAACAAATCAAACCCAGAACAACAGTAGTAGATTATGGAGATGGTAATAGTCTGGGATATAGAGCAAATGTATCAACCAAGTGCCCGTTTGACAGAGAAGTCATGTTTGATTGGTTTAAACACGCTCCATCAATAGAGGAAGAAGTTCAAACACTCATTGATATAGTAAGATCAGCAGAGGCAATGGAAAGAATGAGACTCCGTCTAAGACAGGAAACAAGAGAACGTATAAGAAGAGCAGCACGTATAAGAAGAGAAAACCCTAATGGTGTAATACCTGTAAGACAACAACAAAGAGAACAACAAAGACAACTAAGACAACAACAAAGACAACAAAGACAGGGTGTAATATCTATATTACCCGACGCACCACCAAGAAGAGTATCTAGGTGTGGTAATTGTAGTCAGGAAGGGCATAATAGAAGGACATGCCCTAATTAAATATATAACATATGTGTTATATAATAATAAATAATAATAAATAATAATAAATAATAATAATAATTATATTTTTTTAATAATTATAAAATCTTCTTTAATCTCTTTTAATTTAATTAAATCCATTATAACTTTTAATTGATTTTTTATAATAAATATATCTTCTTTAATTATTTTTATATCTGCCTTTATTATTTTATCCATCTTATTATAACATATATGTTATATTATATTGTAATCATTATAATCCAATCTTATTTAATTGCTGTTTGTTTAATGTTTCTAAAACATTTAAATTATTATTCATTTGTTTTGTTATTTTGTATATAATACATGAGTCTTCATCTAATCTTGCTGGTCTCATTTTTGGGTCTAATACTGATGTTGTAATTGATGATATAGTTGTTGGTATAGTTATTGTAAATTCATTATCTGATGACCCACCAAAATAATAATCTCCAAACCCATTCTCCCTATTTACAACTGCCATAATTGGTGCGGTGTTTCCATCAATATTACCATTATAAAATTTATCATTTATTAAATTACTACATATTAAATAATATGGTATTGTCATTTTCTTTGGTAACAAGTTTGCCCTAAATACTGCGGACACCTGTGTTCCAATAATCTCATTATTTATTATTTCTCTACTTTCATTGTAGTTCATATTTCCTCTGAATGGGGTTGCTTCATTCTGAGGGATTGTGTTTGGAACAGTATCCGCGTATATATTTGTCATAACACTATAAGGCATGCTTGGATTTGAGGGCATCGGTGTCCCCCACATGTTTTGATTTAAAATTTTTGTATCTAATGGTGTAATTAAAGCATTAGTAGTAATTGGAAATATTTCATTCATTGTATTTTTACTTAATCTTGTTTGAGTGTTTCCTGTTTTATTTGTTGGGTCCATTTGGTTATATTCAAATCCCATAATACCTAATAAAGAATCATCTGACCATTCGGGGTCTGTTCCAAAGTCCTCAATATATATACCACACTCTGAATCAAATATATTCCAAAGTTTAATTTTTGTATTTGTTAAAGTAAATAAGTTGCTAGAACCTCTGTATCTAAAATTTTGTGGATGTGTTGTTGTTGGTGTCTCCTGATAAACACCAGCAAACCCTCTTTTACCATTTGGTGGAACACCTGCTGGGGATGGAGTAGTAGTAGAATAAGGTGCTTCAAATATTCCTTCTGGATTTTCTGTTTCTGCCGCTTTAAGTTGGAAACCACATTTAGAATTTGGAAGTTCCATTTCAGTAAAATATGGTGCTATATCAGGTGTATATAAAAATGGTTGAACTTGTTTATTGATTTTATATACTTTTGTTGATGCTGTTGTTCCATTATTATCAACTGGAACTAATAGTCCCTGCCATCCACTAACTACTTTTGCTGGTGCTCCTGATAAAAACTGATTACCATAAGACTCTGCCGTGTGTAATTGTGATATTTCAAATCTGGATGTGTCTGTATCAAACTTTATTAATGGATCTATTGCTCCACAATATATATGTCTTATCGCCCAAGAAAAATCAATTATGTTTGCTTTCTGAACACCCCAAGACGCATCATAATCATATAAACCAGATCCTTCATCACCACCATTAACACATCTGTGTGCTATAAGAGGGACTGATTCTGCGACAGTTGTTCCATCTGGAATAATAGTGGGATTATACCAGGGTTGGTCATAATTATATAATGCTGTAAAACTCCTGTTGTCAACGTCGGTTTCAGTTATTCCAGTATATGGTAATATACAATCTGTCCCATAAGCATTAAAATGCCAATCAAAACCTAATTTTCTACCTCCAGCAGTTATAGATGGTGATCCACTTGCTAAAAATATCTCCCTATTAGTCATTGGAACGATTTGACAAGAGAATGCTATATAATCTACAAAATTTTTTGTATATTTACAACCAAAACCATATGATAAATTTTTATGGTCATTGCCTTCATTATATATATTTTTTAATTCTTCTATACAATCTACAAATATAACCTCTGATGGTAATCCTATTGTTGCTGTTGAACCTTGGTCATATTCTTCATATCCATCATAACCTAATGGTAATTCTGTATCTGTTGCCGCATCAAAATGAATAAACCTTGTCCCACCCTCAGGATTAACTGACCCATTAAATCTATAATCAAATAATTCAGGATACTTATGTTGAGCATCAAATATTTTTTTTATTATATCCATATTATCTTTGGTGTATGGAATATCTGTTCTTAATAATAATGGTGTATCAAATGGATATTGATCAGGGTAAATATCAAAATTATTAGATATAATTTCTTGGACTGGTTTTAAAGAACCGTCTGTATTTACTCCTTGAATACCTTGGAAAGTAAACCATTCTTCAGGTGTATATGGGTTAAATTCATCAAAATTGGGTGGATTTAATTCTCTCATTGCTTCAAATAAATCAGGGCGTTTTACACCAATCATGCTATAAGCAGAGTAATATAATACACTATTTCTTAATTGTTCTGCTGTTGGTGGATATGTATTATCAACCCATGAGTCATAATTATCTTGTGACACAGTATACCAACAAGCAGCATCTATTAATTTATATGTGTCTGATTCAATAGATAAAGAAACCTCAGGTTGATATAGTCCAGGACCACCATATTCATTTTTATGTGGATCATTGGCAGGTCTACTTGGATACCTTCTAACATCTGATTCAGTAGATATAGCACCCATATATATTTTTTTTGTTTCAAGGCGTTTGACATTTTGTAATTCTGCTGTTAATGCTGTCCCTATATTTGCTGGACTATTGAAACCTTCTTTTATTGAATAAGATTTTAACTCTTTATATTTAATATAACTAACTAATGCTATATCTCTTTCACCAGGTAAACCATCGTCATCATTGTTATTTTGTTCTGGAAACTCATCTATATTTATTGCTGTTGGTGACCAAAAAGATTTATCCATTACATATATTGTATATCTACTATTATCTGTTGCTCTAATATAACCTTTACCTTTACCATCACCCTTCGCGCTGGAACCATCCTTAGGACCGTCTGTATAATTCTGCCAGTTGGTCCCTCCAAGACTATATATTAGGGCAGGGACTACTGCTTCTTCTCCTTCTGGTCGTGCGACTACACCATATGTTGGTGTTCTTGTATACATCCAATCTTTATCTACCCTTGACTCTATTGATGGAATACCTGTAATATTGCCATTGTTATAACTATCTTGATTTCTGTATTCATTCGCCCTCCAGTATTCATTTCCCCCCCTTCCACCCTCTCTTGTATATTTAAATTTATCAAATCTTCGTGGTAAATGGATATGTTGTTCTCCATTAGTATTTTTATAATAAGATACAACAACATTAAAATCATTATCTTTTACTTCAATCTCTACATCTTGATTTTGTGCGTCCCTTGATGTATAACCATTCGGTAAAGTATTTTGATTTGTAAAACTATTTATTGGATATTTATATGGGTCAGGATAAGTAAATTCTGTATAATTAAATTTTCTTTTACCTAATACTTGACCTGTTGTTTCAATAACATCATTATTTCCACATCCTAATTCAGATATAAAACTACTATGAACACTAACTTTATCCCCCGGTTCCAATTTAATCCCTGAACCAACCTTAGATGTCCATATACTTTTATCTTTATTGCCTTGACGGTGTTCAGCACTATTTAAACGGTTACAATCAATTAACCGTGTATTAACATAACCTGACATTATTTATTATATAACATATGTGTTATATAAATATAAAAAAAATTAATAAAATTAAAAAAAATATATATTATTATTTTCTATAAATCTCTATAAATTACTATAAACCTCTATTTATCACGCGAAATAACAAGTCATAACACCATCTTCAAGGGTAGCGTATTTTAAGACTTCTAACCAAGTTTTAAGGGTGTATGTTTCATCAGCGGTTTTTAATGCTTCAACTTGATTATAAGTTTGATATAGTTCAATGCCCCGACTGCTGATCCGTTCAGAACGGTTTAGACGCCAGGATTGAAAGAAGAACCGTCCACGAAGACCATGGATTGGACTTTTTTGATTATGACCCATAAATTTAGTGGTTGAAGTGGTTCTTGACTCTCCACCATAAAAATCACGTGTAACAAATGGAACAACACCCTCAGACTGAGTAACATCATAAAAATGAACACTGGAAAGGACACGGTCAACAGGATATAAGAAATGGTCATTATATTTAAGATTGCTTGTAACTCTCCCCTGTGCTGTGTCTGCTCCTGCGGCACTCGGTCTAATAGAACCAATACTTCCATATTTATTTAATAGTTTTAAAGAGTTTTTAACATCTCCAGTATTTTCATTTTCATCAAATAATCCTGAAATAACTTTTGTAACAATTCTACCACCCCCACCAAGGTTTCTAACAATACCAGTTGTTAATTCACCAACAGTTAAAGACATTTTACTAATTCTGTAATCAAAGTAAGTAAACTGGACTTTTTTGTTTGCGCTCCGCCATGCTTCCATAACATCACCAGGGTAAAAGATATGATCAATAATTAATTTGGTTTCTGATTTATTAATAGTGTGTTTGGTGTCTACCTGACCGGCAACAGAAGTAGATGTCCTATATATTCCATCTTGAAGAGTAATATCAATGTAAATATCAGGTTGAATAACCCATGCTGGAAGTTGATTTTGTTTAAAAAACGGCACTAAATCCTGAAGGGATATTTGATAAGTTGGAGAGTTATTTAAATCTTGGAAAGGTTGAAGGTGGTATTCATCGTCATTTAAGGTCCGAGCAGGAAATACAGTTGTGTATGCCGCAGCACTACCAAGTTTAAGACCACCAAAGACAGACCTTGCCACCTTAATAACTTCTCCATCTGCCAGTTGATGAACTTTTGCTCCAATAACAGGAGCAGACTGATAATTAAGATCAAGATTAATGGAACGTTGACTTAAAAATTGTTCTTTTTCACGCTGGACTTCACCACTTACAAATAGACTGCGGTAGGCATGAAGTTCTCCCCAATCTTGAACTTCCTGAATAGTAGTATCACCAATTCTAAATGCTACATTTTTAATAAGGGAACCAATCCCAATATTTAGAGGAAGAAAATGGTTTGCTTCACCACTGGGGTTGAGCGATAAAATTAATTTACTATTACTATGAATAAAACCGCGTTTATGAATACTAAATCTAATAGTGGACTCATCCTGAACCACAGGTTCTTGAATCGCAGTTTCTATATCTTGTGTCATATTTGAGTCAATAGACCCTATTTTAATTAATTCAGGTATGGCATTGGAAGAACTCATTTTATATTATAGTATAACATATATGTTATATTATAAAAATTAAAAATAAATATAAAAAAATATAATAAAGTGTTTATCAAAGATTACCTCTGGTTTAAGATAATATCTGAAGATTGCCCTTGGATAAAATAATAGTCATTCTGGCATGAGCATACATAAATAACGCAATTGGGTTATTTGTTCTTAAATCCAGGTTCATATTAATACCAAACGGAGTCTGACTATAATCTACACCTTGGTCCGATATCTGGTCTAGCGATACACCAATTCCAAATGCCTGTCCAGATAAAAATGCTACCTGTTGTGACGCTAGTTGTTGTTCTTCATTCTCATAAAAAGTATTAACAGGAGTTAATTGTTGGCGACCAGGAGTTCCAGCAAACTGAGTAACAGCATCAAGATATCCACGGGAGATTTGAGGATCAACAAAGTTATTTTTTGGTTCATTTTTCTGTGTCATATTTTGGTCATAAGCATACGGGAATTTAACACCACCGCGAGTCCAAATAATTTTTTGAACTTTCGCACTAGTAACAACTCCAGCGGGGGTTTTATTAGTGGGTTCAATAGTGGACATAGAATCAGATGAGAGATTATTAATCTTAGATGCTTCAATAAAATTACCAAAGACACCAAGAACATTTTTAAGATTTAGGTTAAAATTAATGACAGCATTAGTAGAATTAATTGTTGTAAAATATGAATGAATACTGTTGTAATTAAAACTCATTGGAGCACCAGAACCAATCGCAGATAAAATCTTTTGAGGTGGGTCCATAGTCTCACATAAAATATTTAAATCACTGAGTTCATAATATGCCTCTGTAATATTGGTAGTAACACCACCGCCAGCAAATAAGAAGTTATTATCAGGACTCAGAGATACTTCAATCAATAGACCTCCAGTCATCCATAGTGGAATAGGGTTTTGACCATTAAACATGCCACAGGGTAGTGGAATACAAAAACTATTGCCCTGACTTGAGTTTTGATAAGTTACTGCTTCATTTTCAAGATTGAAGTTATTAAGAGTTAAACTGGTTTCTTGTAGACTTCCTTGGGAGTCCTGAAATCCACTGGTGGCAGTTAAGTAACTTGCCATCATCCTGTTATAATGTCTTATATTTTCTAATGTCTGACCTGTTGCTGGTCCAGAACCTGCTTTAAGGGTCAACTGGTCAATCATACCATATATTCCAACCCTAGAATTAATAGATAAATTGTTTCCTTGAACGGCAAGTGTATCCGCACTATCAAAAAATTTAATATTTCCAGACAGACGGACACTAGAACCAATTAAATATCTATTCTGAGGTGATACTAAAAATTGAATGACTGGGTTTCCATTTTTAAATGATACTTTTCCAGTAGATAAAACATTACTTGGGGTAATATGAAGATAAGCGTTTGAAGATGGTGCTGTGTTTGAACTCATTATTGTTATTATAATATAACATATATGTTATATTAATAAAAAATAAAAAAAAATAAAAAAATATAGTGGATACATGTTGATTACATTTCTACAGATACATCTTCTCCACGCACTATAATGCGCCTGATATGAACCACATAATTGTTCCACATTTTTGGTTTAGCAGGGGCAAGTGCCTCTCTGTAATTCACCTGTAGGTTAAAATCCTTATTTCTTAAATCACTTGAATTATCTCCGAGCGCAAAACTTCTTCCAATAAAAAAATTCTTTTGGAAGTTGTAAAATGATAATGCTGGGATTTGTGCTGATGCTAGTGCTTTCTCCTGTTCAATATGAAGTTGCTGGTCAATAGATTTAAGGGATGAAGTTTTGGAACATTTAACTGCTCTATTGGGATTTAGTTTTCCATCATAAAAGAATTGATAATCAGTAATATTATCAGCGATACCAACCAGTCCACTGCGTTCACTGAAGTTATAATCAGAAGGGAACCCTAGAGGCACAGCAAGTTTAACCGGTCCATATACTGGGGTTCCAGTAGTTCCAGCATTTTGAACACCAGACTCTTGATATGTGTAATTATCAGATACACCACCAGTGGTGAGGTCAGAACCAAAAATAGATTGCTGGGTGCTGTAAACACTACTATCAGTTGGAACGCATAAAATAGATTTACCTCTGGAGTTCATTAGTCCAAGTCTGATATTAGCGACTCGGTCCGTTGCTAGTTGAGAGTGTTTATAATTAGTAAAAGATATAAAATCATATGTGAGTTGACCACCTTCTTTCATCATCTTCATCATCTTCTGTGTGTATCCCTGAGGCATCTCTACCCTTTCTAAAACAAGATTAACATCTGAAAGAGTAATAGACGGTTCATAACTGGTTCCAAGAGATACAGCGGTAGAATATAAGAAAAATGTTTTCGCAACACTATCTGTTCCAGCAACACCAATACCACCAATTGCCGTGCCACCAGTTCCAATTAAAACTTTTTGGTCTAATTCAATTATAACTCCGACAGTTGTAGAAGTAATCGCTTTTACCTTAGGTGATACAGTAACATCAGCGCCATTTACTAGAACCACATCTGCGTCGGTAAGATTTCCTCCCATACTTTTTATACCTATTGTTTCACCTAAACAAAATGGAACATTTAGAGATCCGCGGGTTACACTGCCGGTAGATCCCCACATACCATTATAAGGTGCTAGAAGGATATGATCAACACCGCCAGTATCGTCACCAGATCCATCATGGACGGTTATACCATCACTATAATTGACATCCGCCGCATTCTTTGCTCCACCAAATACAGGGTTTTGATTTTGACTGTTGTTTCTGGATACATTGTCAAGTTGTCTAAAAATTTTAGAATTATCTTCTAATATTAATTCAATCTGAAGACCGCCCAGCATTTTACAGGGGAATATTTTTCTATTTTGGAAAATACCTGCTTCAAGTTTAATTTGGAGTCTGCTCTTATGATATTTATTTCCATCAGCACCAAAATAATTATCTGTGCCTCCAGTTGATAATAGGGTAACACCTGCTCCTCCTTCAGGTGATACATAATAAGGGTTCTGACGATGATTATTGCCCTGGGTTACAACAGAACCTTGGTCTGACTCTGCTAGAAGAGAGTGGCAAGTCGCACCTGATACAAGAGCGCGTTTCTGGCGTTCATTTTCATTAGTATGATAATCAGATTTTAAACTAGCATAACAATTGACATCTTGTAATTCCTCCAAAACTGACCCACCACCACCAGATTGTGCTACAATCCTAATATCTTTAATAAGAACGGATCCACCAAGGTGTTTATCCAGTTGAAGGCGAGTAGGTGCGGCGCCCGCTGGTAATGCGATAAGAGCATCAAATTCTAGAAAACTATTAACAGGATTAAAATATTCAACAGTAGGTGGAACAGATATTACTATCTTTTGACCAGCACTATAAGATAAGTTATTATCACTGGGGATGCTAACTTTGGTTTGACTAATTGGGATTTTCTCTTCAGAGGTCCAGAATGTTTTAACTTGTGACATATTATATTTATATTATAACATATATGTTATATTTAAAAAAATTATAAATAAATAAAAAAATATAAACCTGAGGTGGTTTCGTTAAAAACTATAAGATCCCCCAGAACTTTGCTGTCTTTCTGTAGAAGCACCACCAACTGCTAAACTTTTTTGAGATACTGCGGTTTGGACTGTTTCTGTTCCTTCTGCTAGCGTGTTCTTGTTTCCTTGTGCTGTGCTTATATTTTGTTTTACATCACTAATTCCATCAACTATACCTCCCGCAGCACTTGCTAATGCTCCAAGTGGTTCTAATATAGGTATAAATGTCCCTACAATATCTAACCCAGCACCAATATCAGATAAGTCAGCACCTGCTTTCTGTAATCCTGTTTTATCTTCACCTTCTACTTGACCTACAAGAGTAAGACCGCCACCAGCAATGCCTCCAATTTTAGTTGCTAGATTACCAACCGCACCAGATGCTTCATCAGATAAACCAAATGCTCCAGCAATTCTACCAACTGCTCCTTCTACTGATGTTGGTAATAAACTTGATGTCTTTTCTTCAGCAATATCATCATTTTTTATTAAACCAGATGTTGGTCCACGTGTATCTATTGCCTGCTGTGACATCATTACTGGGGCGTCATCAGGTGGAGCGGGAGGAGTATCTCCAGGTTGAGGTTGTTTGAGTCCAAACGCAGGTTTAGGGATAACAGGCGCGGGCGGTGGTGCGCTAAATGCTGCGGTTCTTGCTGCTTGTTCTTTCTCTGCTATTGATTGACCACCTGTAACAGATGCGATACCATCTCTTATTGCTCCAACTCTGTCACTTGTGGTATCAGATAAATATTGTGCGGCACCAGCAAAACCACCATCGCCATATTGTGCCATATCTTTAAATTTAGATGCTGAGTTATATAATGCTAAACCACTTTGAAGAGGTCCCGCAACGCCATGCCATATATCATCTACATCCCTACTATCTTTTCGTGTGGATTCTGCTTGATTAAACGCCTGTAGAACATTTGTGTTATGTTCTCTTATAGTGTTATTATGTGCCTGAAGTTCATGACTGAAACTATTATGGTCTAATAACGATTGATTTATACCATTTATATCCATTGTTTATAGTATAACATATATGTTATATCTGATAAAATAAAAAAAAAATATAAAAAATTAATAATTCTTAAAACACTTAAAATTATTTTAATATATAATAATATAATATAATAATAATACCAAAGGTTAATCTGCGATAATAATGTCTTATCATAACTATTTAAATTTTAATAAATATATTGATTTTAAACAAATTGAAGATGACAGAAATAAAATGATTGATAATTGTTATAAAGATACTGATATTTGTAGGTATATGAATCCTCAGCATTATAATTATATTAAATTTTTTAATGAAAATAATCCTTGGGATTTTAAAGTTGTTAATGGGTTTAATGATTTTTATGACCCAGATAAACCAAGTCAATATATTATAGAAAAATGGTGTCCAAAATGGTATGAAGAATACCATGATTATTGGGTTTTTAATTTATATGATTATATTTTACATAGACATCCTGATTATGATGCTTTACCATAGGTTAAATTACCATAGTATTTTATGACTCCACCACTTTGGTGTATCCTTACTTGTTGCTTTACCGTGTCTACTATAATATGCGTCTTTTCTTTTTTTATCCCCATGGTCTAATCTGGAATAAACACCTATTTTATCTTTATATTGACCATATCTATTATCACCAAAATGAATTAATTTTGGATTACCATTTGGTCCTTTAACATATACCATATATTTTTTAAATTGTCTTGTTGATTTAACAGGTTTATATAATGTTTTATCTTTCATAATATTTATTATAACATATATGTTATATAACTAATGTGTTATATTAATTAAAAAAAATAAAATATCATGAAAACATAATAAGTGTCTATTACCGCCCTATCTAGCAACTAAATTAATTTGAAATTTTTCATGCTGTTTATATTAAAACAAAAGACAATAGTCTTTATGGTGTCTCTACAACAGGCAGTGTGGCAGGTTGAGGCAAAAAAACAGGAACAGAGACTGTATCAATTAAGAACCAGGTATACCCCAGCAGTAGCACCGAGGGCAAAATATAACCTGGTGCTGGATGAACTAAGGTCTCAAAAAATTAAGGGGATGGAACGGGACTGGCACCGTGTCTATAAAAAAATTAAAAAAACAAGTATTTATAAACTAACCGAGACCTATTGGAGAGGTGAGCGTCAAGGTTGGACTCGCGGGGATAACGAGGGTTTATATACTATTGATTTTAAGGTGTATTATACAGAGATCCAAGACCTTATAAACCAAGTTCACTGGAGCGATGAACAGTTCCTACAGGGTGTAACACTTGATATCAATTAAAAAAAAAATATATATTATACATATTATCACAGATTAACCTATGGTATTATCAATTAAATAAACTTAAATCTATATCCAATAAATTATTAT
>TARA_R110000803_G_scaffold77315_2_pt1 | contig 12641 bp, 5 predicted proteins | sample TARA_R110000803 | Tara Oceans TARA_R110000803 (sample SAMEA4397772) | marine metagenome | biome: Polar Biome; feature: [SRF] surface water layer (ENVO:00010504); material: water (ENVO:00002006), including particulate matter (ENVO:01000060) such as... | depth 5 m | reverse complement strand
CAGTTTAGCCCTTAAGTCTATTATAATCTGTGGCTCTTCTTCTATTATATCAAAGCACCCTTCATCATCATATACTAATTTATTACCCCTACATTCAGTAAGGGGGTCTTTACCATATTCACAATACCAATATTTACCATTTTTCAACTCTACTGTAGCATAAGCATTACCATTCATCATACCCCCCCCAGCCACTTGAATAATACCATCTTTTTCACCATAATTACAGAACTCCTTCTCTTCTTCCATTTCTAATAAGTCTTCATCATTAGGACTGGACATTGTGATTTTATCTTGGGCTAAAACTCTATCTGGTTGAAATGGAAGTGTAATAACCCCATCAATACCCCAATTATGAGGATTTTCATCAAGTTTAATAGAACAATGGTTAGTGTCAAGACTAACCTCTTGTATATACCCATTGCCATTAAAATCAATGCTGTCTCCATATCTTACCTTTACTCTGTGTCCACAGCCTAAAGTCTTATTATCAAAAAATTGTTGTGTATTCATTTTGTTATGCTTACCATATTCACGGATTAAATCAATCGAATTTATTTTTAATTGATGATTTAATCGATGAATTTCACGAATTCATCGAATTAAATTGAATTAATAAAAAAATCGATGGATTTATTCTCGAAATTTAAATATATCATAAATAATATGAGTAACGCAGATTTTATTGATAATTTAATTATTCCAATACCTAACTTCTTTGTCCATAAGAAGACTGGCACTTCATTAGACAGTAGCCTTCTTCAAAATAGGAAAATTGTATTATCCAATCCAAAAGATTGGCACTTACCTCTTGGATTAAAGAGAGATGGTATACAATTTACTAATGTTGAAGCAGATGGTATTCATACTATTAACTTTAAGAAAAGTGCTGTTAGTGGTGGTGGCTATCTTATAGGCAGTGCTAAGAATAGTGTGACTAAGCAGTTCATTTATAGGACTAAAGATGGTTTAAAGGAACAGGTAGGAGACTACCTTACTGAATTAAACCAAAACTTTAACCCAATGAATATGGCTGGAACTGAAGATGAATCCAACCAGAAATGGTATCCAGCAGACCAATATAGTAACATACTAAAGACCAGATTAGACCCAGATTATAATATGGATTTTATTGAAGAAGAGCCTTATCAACAGACCCAGCCACTTGATAAGGGTGATGAGTGGTTTGGATTTACTCCATTAAAATATGTTAGTACCTTATTGACTGAACAAGAGGAAATAACAGATGAGGGCTGTTGTTGGAGATGGCTTCTTAGTAAGGATACAAGTGGTCATTCTCAGCCCTTTTCTCTCCAAATCTTAAAAAATATCCATAAAGGGGGCACTACTGAAAGATGGACTTGGGCTAAATTATTAAAAGTGGCTAGGCATTATAAGAGGGATTTAATTCTATTAGACCTGGACTTTAAACCTTATAGGCATTATACCAGTAAGGATGAATACACTGAATATGTTTATATAGAAGAGGATAAAAGTAAGACAAAAAGAAAGGCTTTAGTAGCCCAATATGCTAATAACCATATTTATCCATTTACCACTAAGTTTATTACCAAATATCTTAAAAGTAATAGTGCTTTTGTTGATGAAATCACTGCTTACAGTGGAAATGGTAAGATAATAGACAATGAAAAAATACAATTAAGTGAGAGAGAGATTAGGAATAAGTATAAGAAGAAAGGTCCAAGTGATAAAAATACTAAACAAATGTATAAAGAGTTAGGACAATTGGAAAGTTATATGGCTAAGGTCACAGACACCATATTTGTGGAGAAATATGACCATAGCCTTTTTAAAAAGCATTATAAATTATATATTAATAGCCAAGACTTAGATATGGTATATGTAATAATAGCCAAAAACACCAATAAGTTTTATCCAATTGACAGTTACAATGGAAGAATTATCAAAATATATGAGGATATAGATGATGAGAATGGTAATAGGAAAAAAGCCTGGACCATAGAGGCTAAGCCTGATTACTTACTCATAAAAAGGGTAGAAGATGCTTTAATAGGAAAGTGGGGTGATATACCCCCACCTTTATGTTTAGGAAACAGTGTAAGTAGTATTGGAAGAATAATATTTAATAAGATAAATAAGTTAAACCTTAATAACTTTAAAAGTGATACTTTGGGTAATATGTTTGAGGTGGAAAGACCTTATAATGCTATTTATGATATTCTTAATACAACCAAGTGTAAGTATGAAGACTATTTGGAAAGGTCATTTAGGAAATCTTACATACCACAATTGAGAAAGATGATGAATGCTAATGCTACTGAAATGCCTATAAATGAATATATTGAGACAGAAGAAACTAAAAAATTAAAGGCTAAGTTAATAATGATAGAGGGTAAAATTGTTAATGAGGAAAATGACCATAAGATTGGACTACTTAATCAATACCATAAAACAACAACCAAACAATTGAACTTATTGGTGGATAAGGAAGTAGATGAAATACCCCAAGTAAGAGAATTAGGAGATGTTTGTTCTATTGATATTAATAAGTGCTATTCATCTGTATTGGAAAATATACAGGGTGGCTTACCCATTTATGAGCCTGCTGATAATGTGGAGGATTATGACAAATCTAAAATGATACAATGTGATGCTGTCTTTAGATTTAATATTGGAATGTATTATGTTGAAGTGGCTGAGGCTGATACCTTTGTTCCATTCCAAAATGTTGAGAGTGAATGGTTTAGCCACACTGTAATGTTTAATGCTCAATTTAGTAAGGCTGAATATACCATTAAACAAATGTATCTACCCCACCCAAGTAATATATTAGTGCCTTCTGCTGGAAAGAAGTTTGTAAGTTTTGTATATGATAATCTTAAAGGAGTTTGTCTATGTGAAAAGCCCTGTTTAAAACAAGATTGTGCTTCTAAACAAATAGTAAATCATTTTATTGGCTCACTTGGAGGTAAGGGTAGAGAACAAATTAGAACCAAAAGTCATATTGTTAATTCATACCCAGATGCTAACTATTACAAAAATAAAGGACACACTATTTTTGGATTACCTATTATTGATGGAGGACAACAATTATATTTGGTGGGTAAGCAGAAGGTTGTTAAAAATAGCCAAAATCATTGTATCTGGAACAAATGTATCTTACAACAAGCCAAGTGCTTATTAAACACTATGTATAAAGACATTATGCTCCATAGCCAAGAAACAGAATGGGTTTCTCAAACTAAGTTAAGAACCAATGATGACCCCATTAATGACAAACTTAGTAAGTTTGGGTGGCACAAAATAAACAAGAAAGAGGTAGAGACCAATGAAACTATTAGAGAATACAATAACTATGTAGAAAACTGGAATATATCAACTGAAAAAAACTTAATATACAGAGAAAGGATTACACAACAGACTATCTACCCATTAAGGGCTAAGACAGACTCTTTTGTATTCTGTGATATGGGTAATGGAACATTAACTAAAGCCATCAGTTCTGCTATAAGTGAGGTGGCTACTAATGAAAGGGGTGAAAATACTAATCCTTGGGGTAATAAAAGGGGTCAGTTCAGGGTAGAGTGGTTTTCTAATCAAGATGATGATGATAGGGCTAAGGTCATAGAGGTTATAAAATCTAACTATGTTGAGCCAATACTTAAGGTGGGTATGTGTCCATTACAAGAGAAATCCAAAAAATTAATTACACTGGAGGATATTAAAGGACTTATTGATAGGAATGAAGGGCTTAATTTAACTGGTATGGCTGGAACAGGTAAATCCTTCACACTTAGTAAAAAGATAATACCACTATTGGCTAATAAGAAGTGGGCTTTAACAGCCACCACACACAAAGCCAGCCACAATGACCTATTTGAAAAATTAGGATTGGATGGTAAGACAATAGATTCATTTTTAAGAATTCCAGTAGCACAAGCCCCTAAAGACCCATTCTTTAGTATGTGTAAAGAATTGGACTATTTGATGATAGATGAAAGTAGTATGATAAGAAAGTCCATTTTCTATAATTTATGTCATATTAAGAGACTTTATCCTAAACTGGCTATTATATTAATTGGAGACCATCAACAGTTAGACCCAGTGGAAAGTGGGGGTAGTGTGTATAAGAAAATGACACACACCACTAATATGGCTAAGTTTATTACAGACTATAATTCATTACACTTGACTAAGAATATGAGAAGTTCAACAGAAGGGGTGGAGATGTTTAATTTATACAATACAATTATAGGAGGTAAGAACTTTAGTAAAAACCAAACTTTTAAAGATATGGTAAGCACCCACACTAATATGAGCAAGCCATTAACCCAGAGTAACACACACTTATGTTGGACTAATGAAACAAGACAATTAATTAATAAATGTTTTGTAAAATTGGCTATTACCAATAAGCATAATTTAATTATTAGAGATGAAGAATCAAAAAGGATTAAGACAATTTGGGAGAAAATGAAGGTTATAGCATACCCAATAATGAAGGATAAGAAGAAAGGACAAGGGGAACCAGAGTATTACAATAACCAGGAGTTTATAGTTAAAAAATTACACACAACAGCAGAAAGATACATTACCTTAGTGTGTAGTATAACTGGAAAAGAACTTATTATCAATAAAGCCCAATTGGATGACTTTGATTATGGGTATTGTATTACTATTCATAAAAGCCAAGGGTCTTCTATTGATGAAAAATACTTTTTGTGGGAAATGGACTTTGTTCCACACAGAGAGTTAGTGTATGTGGGTATATCAAGGACAACAAGTAAGGCTAATTGTATCATTGGAACATCAGCACACCTAAGGGGATTAAAACAATATTTAAGGGGTTAGGTTAAGATTAATTCTCATTATTTTTTTCTATTAATATATAATGAATGGACAGCCACCCCCCCCACCACAACCAGAAACAATAGTAATAGAATGTTCCGCCCAAAACGCCATTAGAACAAGTGACAGTTACGATGAATGGGAAGTAGCCATACCCCCAATCCAGTTATATCAAGGCGATGAAATAGGAGTTAATCAATCTTTCTTAGAGGCAAGGGGCACTTCCACTGAGATATTAGAGTTTAGTAGCAGTGGATTAAACCAGAATAATAAACAACGTATTATGTTTGAGTATTACGCCTGTGATGATGGGACTAACGATAAGAACAAGGGACGAGACTGGGTTTATTGGGGAACAGGTAACGGCACTACAGCAAACCCAGCACTACACGAAACCGCTAAATCATACTTACCCTGTAAGGCTATACGGTACGATAGATTACTGGCTGAAAATTTAATTAATGCTAATGGAAATGAATTAAAACGAACAATAGAGGGCGAAATATATCAAACAGCCTTACCTACTGATTTAGATCCACGTGTAGCCAATGCTTCTTCTATTAATTATAGGGAAGATATTCTTGTTCCTGGGATATTTAATAGTGTCAATTCGGCTAAAGAAGTTAGACGTGCAAACACCTCTGTTAAGTATGTGGGGGATATTAATACAGCCAACTTAGATTCACAAGATGTATTAATGACATTTACCGATAATATAATAAATTTAGACGCATTTGATTATTGGGAGATGGAAGAGGATGTCTTTTTTAGGACAGTAACATTAAGAACCCCTTTCAGCGAATCAGCCTCTAACTATGTTGGCTCTTTTCCACTTGGGACGGCTCTCTGGATAAATTGGATGCCTAAAAGAAGACAAATGAGTTGCTATGATGAAACTAACCTAAACCACGATATAGCCTATACTAATTACCAACAATATGTAGAAATAAGCAGTAGAGTAGGAGATTTATGTGGTCATTTTGTTGCTATAAGTAATAATAAAAAAGGGGTTTTCGTGGATAGTGGTGTAGATGGAACAGGGACGCTACGCCAATATGGCTTTAGTGGAGACCCTTGTATAGAGACCGTTTTTTCACTAAAGACGGCTTCAGGTAGTGCGGTTGATGCCTACCCTAATATAGCCTGTCCTAATATTTTGGGAGTTAATACTAACTTTAAATTAATAGAAAATATTAGTGGCAGGAATCTACCCTATGTAAATCCTTGGACTACCCAGTCAAAGATAAATCTATTAGCAGAAAGTATAGATAGTGGCAATAACCTATTAATAACCGACCCCTGTCCAGTTAATTTGATAATTAGAAAATCACCCCTTTATATTGGAACAGGGGATATATACAACACAAACAACCCAATACCAGAAAGTATATCATTATGTCCTATGTGGAAACCAGATGTTGGGGCTTCTCATCTTGTTGGAGGGGTTGACCCTATACTTACTCAATTATTTCCTAAAAAAATAGGAGAAACAACGTTAGATATTCCAGTATACTTAGGCTGTTACCATAAAGAAAATCTTAAAAATACAACTAATACCACAACTTACTCTACGGATTTTGATTTAAGAGACAGCAGATTACCCTTTAATCAATTAGGACCTACGGCTGAATCTTCGCCTGTAACTATTGTAGATTACTGGACTATTAATTCTTATAAACCGTGGGGCTATGATAATGGAATCCAGTTGAGTGCCGACTTAAGTAATTATGCTACGACAATATCTATTAATGTTATTTTACCTTCTTCTCCCTTTAATAGGCTTATAAGTCCAGAAGGAAATATAATAGTAGTAGATAGAGGAACTAATGAAGAAGAATTGATATATGTAGGTAAGATGATTAGTATTACTAATGGGGCTGGACAACAAGTAGCCAACCCAACTAAATTTACATTTGAGATAAGAGCCAGAAATATAGCGAGTAATATGGGTTCAGTGGGGGGAGGGGGTGATTTACCTAATGGTGGTGTTTTTAATGCGAATAATCCAGTAGAATGGCTTAAACCTATTCCACCTGAAAATTTCACTTACGCCACAATACCAGCAGGGGCAAAAGTAGAGTGGTGGGACTGGAGAGAGGCTAAAACATTAACAGTAGAGTTAGACCTTGATTTTGCTACTAATTTTCCAAGAGGATTACCACTAACTAAAAATACAGGCTATTGGGGTAATAACGAGCCTGTGGAAAATATAAACAAATTCCCACCCACTGTTAAAGACGGTAGTTATTATACGGCTAATTTAAAAAAAATATACGATTATGGCTATACCTATTTCTTATATTATAATAGAAGTGGACACGATACTGGTATAGCCAAAACTTACGACTTACCCTTTAATTATTATGAAGACCCTACATCAAATGATTTCGTCTTTAGTGGAAAAGGCGGATTTAATAGGAATGTTTGGATGATGCCTCTAACTCAAGCGATTAGAGCGGATAGTGAAACATCAAGTGTAAGTAAAGGTGTTTTAGAATACCCTGGGCTTACATATCAAGTTAGAAATAGCAGTGATAGTCCAAACGCCTCTACTTCTGTATATGCTTGGGAAGGGCAGTTTAATCCACACATACCCATTTATAATATGAATTTTGACTTTGAGATTAATTTAAGTAAGATGGATGTAGATTCTAACGGTCTTTATGAGCGTAATTTTTATATTTGGTCACCAGACATTAAAGAGTTTAGAACCCCATACTGGAACAACGCACGAACTACTTCTACTCAATTACGCCAATGGACTAACCAGGGGCTATATTTTTATTTAGGCTGGACTCCACTTGTTAATACTATGGATTTAGCAACAACAAAAGATTATCTAACACCTACTGACCTATCTAATTTTTGGACCGAGTCATTACATAAGAGTGAAGATATTAAGAATTTATACGACGGTACGGTAATACCTAAGTCAAGGAACAGGGGTATATTACAGAATCCATTACTAATGCCTATTTATGGCTCTTGGGGCTATCACAATTATCCACAAAATGATGGACTATTAAAGCGTGATTATTTTACATTTCCACAAACAAATGGATACGCTATTGGGTCGGTTTGTTTCATTGATGGACACGAAGTAGCAAGTGATTGGAAGTGGACTGGGATAAACGGCACTATTAATGATGCCACTAAGACTAATACCTTTTATATCTACCCCAGAAGCCCAAACAATATAATTCATTTATTCCAAGCCTCTACCAATTTTCCAATGCCGACATACGAAAGCGTAAGAAATAGTGCCTATGACGGTGTTTCATCAGGGACTTACCAGAATTTTCCAGCAAGAACATATTTATGGAGAGAAGAAGTGGCTGGGGCTCTAACTGGTCCAGATTATTATCCTTCAGCCCCATCAGGTAAGTCTAATAATTCCTATTTGAGTGATTCTATACCTGGGGCAACGGATGCTATTAACCAACTAAATTTATCCTATGTTGTTGGGGACCCACAAAAGGGAGAACCTGCTTATTCTAGAGCGCCCTTAGATAAAAATGACCTATGGACTACCCCAGCCGATACAGACTATCCTTTTACTGGGGCTGATACTCAGCGTGAAGATGCTATTTACAGACAAACCGAGAATTATCCTATACAATATTACAGTGACACCCTTTACGCAAATTACCTCAAGTTTAGTCAATATATAGGCTGTGATAATATGACACTTACTTATAACGAAAATGTAAGTGCTTTTGAGTTCCAATTTTTACACCAACCCTTTTCTACATCTTATAGTGTTAGTGGCGGTCAGGGTCAAGGGGGGGATAATGCGGTTAGGGTATTTGATAATATTCCTGCCCAAGTGGGTAATTGGGAGCGGTATGCTGGTATTAATATGAGAAACTGGGCTTGTCCTATTATTACAAGGGGTCAATTTACTTACAGTGAAATACAAAATAGACCAGCCTTCTTACAGGTTAAATATCCAAATGGAATTAATCCTGAAACCGACTTAGACTTAATAGGTGATAGATTTATGAGCAAATTAGGATTTTTAAAAAGTCAGTATAACCCAAGAACAGGAACGATGGTTAAGGGTGTAGAAGGATTTGGTCAAACCCCAGACTTACCCAATTTATACGCCTATGAACCAAATGGAACAACTGGGGCTGATACGGATATAGCCGACGCTATTATTAATACATCCATTAGTGCCGAAGACAATCCTAATGCTGATGCCCACGGTGGCTTAGGTCAATTAATATTTTACCCCTCAAGTCAAGATGCCAATACTAATAATATAAGACACACTGGAGACCCTGGGGCTTCTGCTGTAGCGGATGGGGTTAGGTATGACTTTTCATATAGTATGTATGGACAGAGGGGGGGTTTAAAAACAGCCAATCACAATAAGGCTATGGGTTACCCTAATGTAGTAGGAACGCCACAGGTAGAAGATGTATTAACTTTCCCCAGAACATTAAACCCAGACGGAGAACAAAGAAGTGGCTATACAATAGAAATAGGGAGTAGCCCACTTAGAGCCTTAACATTACCCATTAAATTGACCGATGGCTATTATTATATTTTATGCCCTGACTTAATTGACGACCCCCAATTTTATATTACCGCTAATAACGGTTCTGTTATACCTGCCATTGCCATTGTTTCTAAAACCTATGTTAGTGGAGATTTCTATACAACTTTTCAAAGTCCTATTAGATTCTACTGTAAAAAATCCAGGATATTATCATCAGTAAAGGTCCAGATTAGGAATAGTAGTATGGGTGTGCCGTCTAACTTAGGCTCTAATAGTTCGGTTATTTTTTCTATAAACCGATTCCAACCGCCTATAGTAATGCCACCAATGGATATTTCTTCACAACAAACTTTAGATTATTCGGTTCTTAATACCAAAACCCAGTTACAGGGTAATAAGTCGTCAGTTGTTAATACTATTAATGATATATCTCAGTTAGCCCAGTCTATTATACAGCCACAAGCAGATGAAGCCGATTATATTGGCGGATTACAAGCCAGAATAAATCAACACGATATAGCAGGGATGTCATCAGTGGAAAGAAAGCAATTTTTTAATACGCCAGTAGGATTACACTTAGCCACAGAAATAGGAAATCTTAATCAATTACAGACTCAATTACAGAATGAGGCGGAACAACCAGCCAATACATTAGTAGAGCAAAATCAAGTTAATAGTGATAGAATATTAGAAGCCATTAGAATAAGTGCTCGTGAAGGAATTAGTAGAGTCGGTGGGACTGCTAAGCCTAAAGATTTTAGTGAAAGTGGGTATGAAACAAAGGCTACAAGCGTAGCGAAATCTAGTGGTTCTAAAAAATCAAAAATAGGAGACGAGAGAGAATTAGAGGGAATTACTAAAGAAGATTTAGTGGATAAGACTTATATAAAAGGAAATAGAATCCAAAGTAAGAAGGCTGATGGAACAAAGGGTAAAACATTTATTATTAAATCTAAACCCATCCCAACCGCTAAAGTAACTACGGAAAGTGTCCCAAGAAGAGGTGATAAAACAGCCCCTAAAACAGCCGAATCAAGTAGAGAAGAAGAAATGAAAGAACCGTGGAAACCATAAATTAATAAAATATATGCTATATATATAATGGACAAAAAGCCAAAGAAGCCTTTAAAAAAAATGGTAGCCCCTCCACGTAAATCTGCTGGAGATAGAGTTAGAGCCGTTAGAGATGATAAAGGAAACCACCACAAATGGAGTGATGGACGAGAAAATACCTCGGCATATAAACGAAATAAAAGGGAGGGGGTTAATTGGAGCGATGTTAGATGTAAAGGAGCGACTTGTTGGACAACTAAAACACGCAGAACAGATAAAACTGGTGTGGGTGCTTATAAACAAAATAAGGACGAAGGGCATTATGTAAAACAACTAAGGCGGAAGGTACGATATACACCACAGACATTAAGTGGGGGGGTGGAAAAGCCAACTAAGAAACTAAAGCGTAAAATGAAATATTCTACACCACGCTATGATTCAAACGCATCTGGTAGGTGGCGTATACCCAATGTTCCATTACCAATGTCTCAGCAAAGTAAAGCAGTCCAGAAGAGTTGGGGGTATACATCGCAGAAAGACTATTGGGGTTGATTAGTTATAACTTGGTCCAAGCGTCCATATTACCATATGTTTTCATTTTCATCTTACCTGCTGTAGGCGGTTTCTTTTCTTTATCCATTACCGCAACCTTCTTACCGTGTTTAAAGTTAAAATCTATTATCTTTTCAGGCTTAGAGTATTTCCTATGAGTCTGTCCTTCTTTTATCTTACCTAATTTTTTAATAAGTTTAAATATAGGGTCTTCCCCATCTTTAAAGCGTCTATCACAGTAACAAGTCCAATCCTTCATTTTGTCTCTTTTATTTTGATAATCCATTTGTTGATGTATTATACTTAGAAAAAAAATCTATACTATAATATAATGCTTATAGAACTTAGAAGTAGTCCAACTGATCCAAATAACACCGCCAGCCAATTGTTCCAACGCTTTAAAGAAACTATGATTTTAAAGGCTAATACAAAAATATCTTTAGTTAGTGCCTTAATTACAACTGATACGCTGTGGTATTCTAATTTAAAAAGTGGGGGAAATTGGAATGGTCTTAGTGAAGAGGTTGTAGTATTTGATGATACAGGTATTAATGATTTTTATCGGTATTGGAGTGATAGTGCTAATAACCCCCCTACAACCCCAGACGCTTGGTATTATCCAGTAGGGTGGGGCAATTTATGGAATAAGTATAAAACCGAACCAACCGCCACCAATATAGGAGATGGGACAAATGTTCCAGTAAAAATGGCTATTGATGGCAATACTGGTGTTATTACCTTTGATAAAGGCACTCCTTTAATACCGACTGTCCTTCCATTAAGAATTTATATTAGAAATACCGCCACTAACATAGTAACCAAGGGGAGTGAAACAATTTTAGTTAATGTCACTAATTTTCCAATTAATAGTAGAAATTCTTCAGGTAATACAGATAATCATATAGCGACAATACCAGCCCTTACAAATGTTAATGTTTCTGGATTACCCACTAACTTCTACGAGCCGTTTAATGCTAATTTTCATAGGTTAGATAATGAAGGCGATTTAAATTTAAACCATATGGAAGTATCATTGACTAATGTGGATGGAACAATAAGAACCGATATTATACACCCAACCCAATTAACCTTTTTATTAACCCCAGATTATAAATAGAGTTAGGATTAATATCTAGGGTATAATATAATGGCTGAATATATAACAGGAAAAAACAAATTATCTAGTGCTGGGGGTATTGCTAGTTATGCCGATACTAACCCCAATCCTGTAGCAGATGATAATGGTAGAGATGGCTGGTTATGGGCTAAGATTACAGCAGGGGCTACAGAATTTATGAATCTATATTTTTACAGTGAAGGAAATAGACCAATTACATTAGGAGAGATACATAGTATTAATGCCGTATTAAGTATAGACTCTTATACAGATGCTACCAGTTTGCCATTTCTAAATATATATACTAAGCCTACAGGAGTGGGAGATGCAGGGGCTTGGTATCATAGTAGGATAAATCATACACTAAAGGCAGGAGAGACTATTATATTGGGAGAAATAATAGAGGCGTGGGGCATTCAAAGAGACACTAAGCAAGGTAATACACGACAGGTTAATTTTAACCAACAAATTAGATTAGGAGATTGTTTAGAAAGTGAGGAAATAATGGCTATGTCTATTCTAATACCCACTGATAGTCCATTAGGAGCAAGAGTATTGGTAGAGAATGTGGGATATACTCTTACA
>TARA_R110000803_G_scaffold47592_2_pt1 | contig 12649 bp, 7 predicted proteins | sample TARA_R110000803 | Tara Oceans TARA_R110000803 (sample SAMEA4397772) | marine metagenome | biome: Polar Biome; feature: [SRF] surface water layer (ENVO:00010504); material: water (ENVO:00002006), including particulate matter (ENVO:01000060) such as... | depth 5 m | reverse complement strand
TGCCTACCTTCTCTACCTACTTCTCCAGATGCCACGGCACTTTGTCTAGCCGATTCACCTCTGGCTGACGCCATCTGATTAGCTTGTTCTTGTTGACCAATAGTTGTTGATGCTTTTTGAGCAGCTATTTGACCTTGGTTAGCTAAAGATTGAGCAAGACCAGCAACTCCAGATCCACCCGCGGACTGTCTTAAGCCCTGCATGATATTAGATTGGTTCTGAGCGTTTTGTTGTGCTGCAAATTCTGCTTGTTGTTGATTTACAGTTAAATCTTCATAAGTATTTTCTAAGTTTTCGTATGGATTGGTTACCTCTAAGTTCTCAAACTCTTTTGTTCTTTTAGCCAAAGCAGCGTTAGCCCTTTCCTGCTCTGCTTTTCTAGCCTTTCTACCCTGCTGTGCTTGTATTATTTTTGCCGTACCACCTACTACAGCGACACCTAACGCTACAAAACTCATAATATTTTATTTTTTATTGTTAATTTCTTCATAATCTTTTGCTATAATTAATTCCTCTAATTCTTCTAAATCCTGTGTATTAGTAGGATTCGCATGTATATTAACCCATACTGAGTCTTCATGCGCATAGATCATTCTCTTTGATCCAGACGGAGCTTCTACGTAACAAGGTGCTATATGATCTATTGTGTTATTCTCATCAGCTACGGATATCTCTCCGCTTAGCAAAAACCAAACATGGTTGTGCTTGTGTATTTTGCCTATAACAAAAGAATCTTTCTTCATAGACATTTGTCTTATATATATCCCATCGGTAAAAGTGTGTTTTAAAGGAAACGTACTAGAGTCTCCTTTAACCACGTTGTCCCCATCAACAAGTTTCATAAGAGAATCTTGCAGTTCCATTATGCCACTTCTTTTTTGTAGCTTTTGTTGTTGTTTTGTAATTTCTTTCTTACCAGACATTTAATTGAATTTATATCAATATAGTCACAGTTTTTACGGTTTATTTACTACTTTCAAAAAAATCCGACTCTAAAGAATAAAGCTCAGATTCTAAAGTAGAGTCATTTGTTAACTGTATCTCTGCGTAATAACCAATCAAGCTACTCATATTAGCGGCATTATCCTTACTAAACATAATTAAATCGTTAGTTGAATTACCGCCGCTGTAAACCGACGGAGGGACAGTGCTAGAAGCTATATCACAAGTAATAGACGTTATACCAACGCTTCTTATTCTACCTATTTTTACTATATCAGAGTTTTGAGTATCGAAACCACCAGAGCTTGAAACAGGTACGTAATAAGCGACGTCGTTTATTTGAACCGAAGACTGTACTGTGTCTTGAAAATTTATTGTTATTATTGGCATTTTATTCTTTTATTAATATAAACACTGAAGCTGGATCACTATCTACACCACCAACTGTTCCTTTGTACGTAAACTCAATTACTTTACCAACATCTCTACTGGTAACGTTGGTATCAGCTGTGTATGTAACCTTACCTCCAGAGTGGCTACCTAAACTACCTTTTTGCACACCACCAACATCTTTTGGCACTACAACAGTGGCTAAAGTTTTACCAGCTTTATTTGCGTCTTTATCAAAAGCCCTTAAGTCAATTTCAACACTACCAGCTGGCCTTACAGATATAACGCCATCTTTCTTAATAAGACCTCCAGCATCAGTAATATAACCCTCAAAATCTTTATTAACTACATTAAGCTCAACGTTTAAATTTGGTACAGTAGGCTTAACTTGTAAAAACCCGTCAAAATCTAAAGTTACAGTTGTGTCTGCTGTCGGATGTTTAAATATACTTCCGGAAACGGTTGCCGTAACAGTTGTTGATCCAAGCCCAGATAAAACAATGTCTAGGTCCATTTCACCACTGTTAGCCGTAGCGTTAGTAAAGTCCCCAGCGGCAGCAGCTGTAACAACACCGTCAGTTGTTGTCTGTAAACTTGCTTTTGTAGCTCCAGTACTGTACATGACGGCAGTATGAGTGACATTACCTGTCCAACTAGGGACACTCTTACCACGATTAAAAACATAAGTAGCAGGAGCGGTGATAGTACCAGGTGAAGTTAATCCGCTAGCTAAAGTAAGTCCAGACGTGGTTGCGTCAGATGTAAACGTTACCGTCTTGTCTACGTATTGATTTAATACATGTGTTCTTTCAACGCCAGTTTCAAAAGTAGTTCCGTTATCAAAGTCTGTTGTTGGGTTTCCGCTATTAGGATCTATTGTTACAACATACTCGAAGTCAGCATCTGTTTCAGGAAAAACAATAGCCTTAGTAAAAGGAACTGCAACTGTAGCTGTTTGATTTACAAGTATATCTGATTTACCAGAAAAAACACCGGTAACAAAGTTGTAATACAACCCGTCGCTTCTAGTGATTGTTAAGTTAAAAATAGCTCCATCTCCCTGTATAACAACAGTTCTTGTTTCTCCGTTTGAATTAACGGTGTCACCCCCTACGTTTACGTTTGTTATTTTAGGAAGCGGGTTTAGCGCCCAGTTAATACCATATCCAGAATTAAAAGCAAAGTCAATTTCGTGATCACCACATGTCGCTCCCGTAGTGCTGTTATACTCAACTGTAAACGTTTTAGTCAAACAGTGTCGCTGCGAAGGCAAGTTAGCGCCCCAAGCGTTTCCGTTTGCGGTTAAATCAAAAACGCTGTTAAAGTTTAATATATCTCCAGCTGTAGTGTTTATTTTTTCGGACAGAGTGATAAGATTACCAACTACAGTAACAACTCTAATATCTTGGTAAAACCAAGGGTAAGCAGTAGAAAAAGGGCCCGTAGGCGTAGTGTTAAATCCCACTGAAAGAGCCAAGCTAACTACGTTTTCTCCAGTAACCATCATCCCTGGATATACGTTTACAGTGTCTATTAGTTTAACTGTTGAGCTTAAGCCACTAGAGGAATTAGACACTGTTTTATCCAAGTTGTAATCGTCTGGAGTTTCCGTAATAGTATAATCACCCGTTGCTATAGCCGCTGCGTTTAAAACGTCAAATGGAGTTATTTCAAAAATTCTATCTGGTCCAGTCCAAAAAGTTTTTGTAAAAATAACCGCGTTAACATTTGGCGTTACAGAGCCGGTGTATTGAGTTGTCGCCGCTTCGTCGATAGCACCAACAGTGCCAGGGTAAAAGGTGTTTAGTGGGTTTGGCCAGTTTGAGTTTGTACCAGTGGTAGCCGTTATACTTGTCCCAAGAGATTGATTAGCAAAATTACCATTGCATATAAGCGTTGGCTGTGTATTTGTAGAGCTCACAGGGGCTCCATCGTTAGGCCATTGATCAGCGCTACAAAGGCCATCTAGCATTATGTTTTCAGTTATACAAGCTGTTATATTACTACTTGCTGAAACTTGCCTTACAGCTGCTCCGTCTATATCTACAAGAAGTAAAACGTTGACAGATGGCATGACAAAACCAGGCGCCACAGTGACCGTGACGTTCACTAAGTTTCCAGGCGTGTTAGCGAAAGTCGTATCTGTAAAGATGGCGTTTAATATTTCTATTGGAAAAGGACTGCCAATACTAAAACCACTAGCGCTAACGTTGTAACCAGCGCTTGGCGTAATAACTAAAACAACAGAAGAAGGTACGGTACTGTTCGCTACCGAATCGCCACTAAACTCCTGCGTTGCGCTTATTGATACCGTATAATTCGTGCTTGTGCTATGTCCCATTTATTTTGTTTTAATGATCACTTGGATCGTCTTTTATAGTTAATGTAAACTCTGTTGCGGAAGTACCAACACTACCCCCATCGTCGTTTGTCATAGATATAGAGCTTGAATATCCTATACCTTGCACCGAAAACTCTTTTTCATCAACGTTAGTGTCCGAAGCGCTGTTAAAGTAAGTAGAAACGCCCTGCATTGCCGTAAACCACTTACCTTCTTTTGACTTAAACTCTAAGTCCTTACCAGACTGCAAGTCTGTTTCTATAGAGCTCGCGTACCAACCTTTTTTACCGATATTATTGTTGTAAGTATTGTCAAATTGATTAAAACCATCAGAGTTAGTTCCAGTTAAGTTGTTTTGAGTTACCCTTGCTTGACTACCAGAGTATTTTAATGTTTGAAAACTTTTAACCACACTTGGTGCTTCGTTTAAAAGAACATCTATAGTTGAAGCGTATTGAGCTCCGTAATAGCTGTTTCTTGTTAAATTAGTTTCGTGCTCGTAAAGATCTCCATTTTTAAACGTGTAAAACGAACCGTTTATACTCAACCCAGATTCTTGTATCCAAGATTTAAAACTAACCCAGCCGTTTGTTTTTTCAGCAAAACTAAGAGTTGTTTCAGCAAAATCAGCTTGCTTGTAAGAATCTCCATCTTTAATTTCACAACCTTCTGAAGACCACCAAAAGTAACTATAGTCAATCTGGGCGTGTGACCCGGACTCGTGTTGTACCCTAAGGTTGTAAGCGCCTGTTGAAGTTGTGTTTATGGAAGTTATTTTATAAGTTGCAATAGGAGCGCCAGTGTCAACATAAGTAGAAGGTACTTCACCTACCCAAGTTCCACCAGCTTGAACCTGATAATGTAAGTAAACATTACCATCAGGACAATCGTTAAAAGCGTCAAGAAGACGCACAAAAGAAGAGTCACGATTAACGCCGTAAGCATCTGTAGTAGGTAGGTGAACTTGAGTTACCAAAGACATACTACCTCCACCAGCTATAGCGTTATCACTAGCGTCATATTGTCCGTAAGCAAAAGAACTGTTTCCGTTCGCGTTTGTGTACGCGTTTGAAGCTAACCCAACCTCGTTATAAGCGTGAGGTGCATTTATACCAAAATGATTAGCGCTGTGATCAAAAACATAATAAGACAAAGTGTTAGTGTTGGCTAGACTTATTTTAGTCACGTGAGTAGCTACAGAGATAGCTGGCGTTGCTTTGTTTTTTAATGTTATGTTGTACAAAGATTTTTTATCATCGTAGCTACCAACAATAGTTTCAGCTTGTTTTAAGTTATCGTTAAACCAATCTTTCATTCCATGCTCTGACACTGCTGTTAGCCCGTTTTGCGCTAGTCTCATTACGGTTCCTCTAGATTTGTCAGAAAAATAAACGTTATAAGCTTGCACCGCAAAAGACTCTGGGTTTTTGGATATACCGTGATCCCCAGCAAAAGGAACAGTTTGTCCTAATACTTTATTAGTTGCTATTAATTGAGGGCTCCCGTCAGCGTTAAACAAAGCGTCTTTATTGGCTAAAAGCCTAACAACCTTGTCTTCGCAAAAGGCAACAATATCAGAATCTCTAGCATGTAGCTTTTGTATACTACCAAATCTAGGGTTTAAGTCTTTTGTTATTTTTTCAGCCATTATAAACTGATTTAGATTGTTTATACCGCTAGTTGAGTTATATATACCGGAGTATATCAACCCGTTTGTTTTTCTTTCTTCTTCGTATGGAGTCGCTAATGTGGTTGATACCTTAGGACCTTTATCTATCGTAACCGCGTTAAAGTCATCTCTAATTCTATTAGACTCAACTCCGTTACCAAAGGAATAACAATTAAACCAATCTAAGTAATAAGTCTCGTCATGAAGGTTTTTGTTTAACGTTATTGTTGAGTTGTTACTACCACTAATGTTAGCAACAGAAGCAACGGTACCGGTTACCTTTCCTCCACTTGGCTTTGTAAATATAATTTTATTACCAACTTGTAAAGTTGTTGTAGATGTCGTTATTGGTGGGCCTGGGTTTGTAACTGTATTTAAAGGGCTATCGTTTATAGTGATAGTATCGTCATTAAAAGCTAACACTTTTAAGCTAGCCCCAGGAACGTAAGTATTGTTCGTTGTTGACCACACTTGCCCGTTGTTAGTTGGTAGTGTTAAATAAGAAGTTACAGGTACGTAAATTTCATTTGTTTTAAAGTCTAAGTTTATGGGATTAGCATCACTAACCTCGTAGTACAAGTCTAAACCTATGTCTTCCTTAGGCTCTGTTTCCCACACGCCTGGGTTTGTGCTAGAAAAATCTCCCTCTAATTCTTCCTCAAGCTCTAGTATTTCTATAGAATGCGGCTCGTCGTAATGGTTAGCTCCAGCTACACCAGTACAGCCGTTAATAGGGTCGTACCCACTGTTAGTACCAATTCCAATACCTATTCCTGGTACGTAGTTAGAATCATTTGGAAGTGCGCCACCTGGAAACCATTGCCCAACCGTTACCTCGTGTCTAACCCTTTTATTAGCAGCGTGTTTGTACTCTGCACCACTTATGTAATCATAGTTTGTTAACTCATCCTCAATGTTTTTGTTATCATTTCTAGTACATCCAGATTTGTACAGCTCAACTTCTTCTACAACATAATAGGTTCCATCTGGATCTTTAGACCATTTAAAAACAGTTCCTACTTGAAGCATGTAATCTACCCAAGTTTTTTCATCTAAATTAGCGTTTGTACCAATGTCAAGAACAGGCATGGTGGTATTGGAGTGGTTGTCTATACTTGAGTTTGCGTCAGCAGATGTTCCTGGGGAATAAACGCCAGAAAAAGCTAAGTGAATAACCTTCGCGTCTCCTCCAGCTGCAGATGACGTTATACCGCCTGTAGTTTTACCAGAGTTAGTGCTGGCAATGGCACTTCTAGTTCCATACGTTTGACCATTGTTATATGCTTCATCTCCAGCCGTACTGTCTGCAATCCCAGTTGGTCCGTTTCCTAAAGCGGAAACATTGTTTCTAGATCGTATATTGTCTATAAACCAATGGCTGCCAAAGTTTTTCCACCAGCTTTTTGTTTGTCCCTCGAAATCAAGACTAAATGCGTTCCACAATGATCCCCAAAAATTAAAACCAGATATTCCGCCGCCTGGCACCTGTTTATCCCACGAGCCGTTCAATTTGTAACTGCTTGAGTTTATGTAGTAGATAGGTTCTGAAAAAACAGATATCCAAGTTTGTGACTGTGTAGTTGACTTCATTATGTTAGTCTGAAGAACGCTGTCTCTGTATATTTTAACAAAAAACCTACCTCTATGCTCTTCTTTAACCTCGTTTTCATCTCTTGCAAACTGTATCTTTAACCCGCTTATAATGTCAGCAAATAAACCAGTTCCCCCTGTTGTAAAGTCCATTTCAGGTCCAATAGCTTCTGTGAGCTGTATTTGATAAGTGTCGGGTACCCCAATATTGTTTACGTCTATAGCGTTAACACTTGCTACTTCATACCAATGGGAGTTTTGTGTTGTTGTCTTAACTCTTACATACTGTGTTTTACCACCACTAGTAGAGTCGTCAGCAAATTGACTAACCGAAGACTCGTCAAGCGATTCTTTATCAATATATATAAAGTCAACCCCTTTCTCAGGTATACCACCTCCACCAGAATCTCCAAATAAAGTGTTATTAGAGTTGTTAGCCAAAGTGCCGTAAACTTTTTTAGTTATTTTTATGTACTCAGGAACTTCACTAGATATGTCTAAAATTTTATACCTAGCGTCTTCGTTAACAAAAACATCGGTATCGTGTTGTTTTTTTAATATTAAATAAGTATCAATATCAACTTTGTTTCTTTCTGAAGAAGGAAAAGATATCCAAACATTTCCATCACCAGCGTTGTACCAACGATCCATAGACATGTTGTAATATTCGTTAGAAGTTTCTTTAATAAAAAACTTAAAGGTATCTGCAAAACTAGGTGCCTCGTGATCCGTTTTAGCTACTAGCTTGTTTTGATTAGCTGAAGATTTTTTTCTAACATTTAAAGATGCCGTCGTGCCAGTCCTAGAAGTTAACACAGGCGTCTCTCTACCGTACTCGTCTCTATAAACAATTCCAAGTTGATAAGTTCTTAACGATTTTATAGAAGGTTGAGGGTTGTTTTTGTTAACGCCATCTATTAAACTTTCTAACGATAGCACGTTTTTAAGTTTTATAAGATGGTTGTCGTCGTTTTTAATGTTGTAGTTTTGTAAATAGTTACCATAAACTATTCTGTTAGCGGTTACTTCTTGTGCTAACGCTTTTCTTGGCACGTTGTCCCAAGGTCTAAGCAGTTGATTTGAAGGCACAGTAGCGTGTATTAACTCTGTAGTAACCTCTACGTTACCTCTTGTCAAACGGGACGACGCGTTAGGGTTTGTCCCGTCTGCATCCCACTCACTGTCGCTAGTTGTTATGGTTTTAAAAGTGTATATGTTTGGAGAGTTAGACTCTTTGTATAGAATGTCAATAGCAATAACGCCCCTAGGTCTTATAGAGTCTTCTTCTACAAAGTCAACAATTTTAAGATTTCTTAGTTGATTTTTCATACCTAGATTGTGTCCTTTTTTAGGATCGTAATCAAATGGTCCAGGTAAAAAAGCTACCGTTGAAAAGGGTGAAAAAGAAGAGTATTCTCCATCTTGATATTTATATCTATAACCAAACCTTGGAAATTTAAACTCAAAAAGCGGTTCGGTTCTCTGTAAAACAAAAGACCAAGTCTCGTTAATAAATGGGAGCTCTTCGGCTGTTATAGACACTATAGTAAAAGTATAAACGCTAGTGATAAGATTAATAGCGTCAAGAAGCAAGGTAACACTCGCTTCTCCTTCTTCAAAAGTAGTAACACCTATAATATCGTTAGCAGCAAGAACAGTGTCCCCTACGTTCCAAGAAGGTTGAGTTGAAAACGTTATGTCTATTGTCGAAGCAAGTGTAGAGGTGTTTGCTAGTAAATTTGCTGTTCCGTCTGAAAAGTTTGTAAGCGCTGATGCGAATATAATCCCTCTTTGAGCTTCGGTGTCGTCCATTAAAAGTTTAGGCGCTATTAACGGTGATTTTTTAACAACTGTTATATGTTCTTTTTTAATAAATATTTTAGATCCAAAAGCTGTAGAACCGTACGGTCTGTAAATAAACTTACCATCAACGTCTTTAACTATAAAAGCCGAGTGCGTATTTATATCTAGTGTACCTTCTATACATTTGGTTATGTTTATTTTTTTAGGCTCTGAGTGGTTGTCGGTCCAAAACATTAAGTCATCTAAAATGTTAAGACCAGTTATCAACCTAGTTGAATCAAATTGTAAAACTCTATCTTCTTCTGGAGACTGAAAGTTTATAACGTCTCCAGCTTTTGTAGGAAAATCTGTGTATATAGTGCTACCTGACGTTGTTTGTAAATAAACTCTCCAACCAGCATGAGTAGGAGAGCCGTCTATTACTCTATCAACAACAACGTTATCAGAGTTGTTTAAAGTATACGTTGCTCCGTTTGCTACAGATACGCCCATTACAGATACAGTTCCTCCAGTGTCGTTAGTAAAAGTACCGGTAACTAACATACCAGTTTTCACGTTTGTTATATTATCAACGTTGTTACCCAGGTTGCTTATTATCGAGTACTCAGTATCGTTAGCTCCATCACTATCAACGAGCAATGTAGTTACGACTTTCCAAACGTCTACTAAAACCGGAGTTGTTACATACGTGTTCGTCACAGCGTCTTTGTGGTATTTTAATATAGCGTCTTTACCATAACTACTATCAGCGTTATCACCAGCAACTAGCCAATAAATGTCGTCGTTTTTTTCATCAGCAATAGAAGCAACGCAAGTACCAAAACCGGTACCAACATTAGTATTACCCATTGTTGTTTGTACAGCTCCAACGTTAGCTCCTTCAGATGTAGAGACCTCTACGTTTAAAGCGTCTCTATACTCACCATTGGCAACCAATCTTTCATCAAGGTCTTTGTTCATTCGACCCTTCATGAAATTGTGATTTAATTCTGGCATTTAGTTAATGTTTTATATGTTTGGATTTACCTCTAAAAATTTGAGTTATCTCTTCTAGCTTAATGTTTGATAATCTTAACTTAGCAGTTCTAACCGCTGCGAATCTTTCTTTTTTGAATCTTGCTACTAAATACTCTTGCGTGTTTGCTCTAGTGGCTAGTATAGCGTGCGCGATCCATTTGTACATAGCTTCTTCTGCAAACTTATGAACTTTCATCTCTGAATCCGTACCAAGACTATCGCTTATGTATTTTATAATCACTCTTTGTCCAGATAAGTTAGAGCTAAAATGAACTAATCCTGTGTTTGGGTCTATATAAAAAGATCCGTTAGCTTGAGCAAAGGCAGGGTCTAAACCGTACCTACTACCGTCAAGATTTTCTGGCTCGTCATAATCATCATTACTTATTTCTGATATGCTGGATGCTTTAAAATTTTCCCAAGTAGAAGAGCTTGTGTCTGTAACTAGTTCATTACTGTCAAAAGTATAATCCCCAGCAGCGTCTTGCGTCACGTCCGTAGGGTTAGAACTTTTAGCGGCTGGATAAATAACGTGCTCAACTCCCGCACTGTCACTCCAAGTAAACTTAACATAGTTTACATAATCTTGTGGAAGTATCATTGTTAAAGAAGGAGGTAGAACTATTTCTAAAGACTTTATAGATTTAAAAGTATCATAACTAAGCTCTTGTACAGCTCTATGAGCATGAAAACCTACGTCTGTTCTTTTTATTTTACTTATTATTTTATCTTCACCAACGTAGGCAACTATAAAGTTGTTTACAATATCTTCTAAAGATATAAACTGGTAATTACCGTAGTTTTCATCGCCGCTCCTTTGTACCGAGTCATCACCTTGGTAATATGACTGTCCTGTTTCTGTTATTAATCCCATTTATTATTGTTTTTCTTGAGCGGTTGTTGAGTTCTTTTCGTTTTGTGCTATTTGTACTAAACCAGGTTTGTTTATAGTTATACCAGCCATTTCTAATATAGCGAATACTAGAGTCGCTTCTTCAGACGCGTGAAGCTGAAAATCTGTTGTTTCATTGGAGTTGTATAACGCTTGGCCGTTAACCACAGCATAACCCCATTTAGCGTCCGTACCGTTAGATCTAAGTGGAGCTTGTAAAAAAGTACAAGAGACATCTCCCACTATAGTTTGCGGGTAAACTTTTATAGCGTTGAGGTTGGCTCTTGTGTATATTGGTCTTTTAGCTATCGGTCTAGCGATAGGTGAAGAGTTAATATATAGTAATTCATTTTCTTGCACCTCTTCAATTTCCACTGGTAAATTTGACGCACCTGGAGGGTCGTATATAATAGTACCTAACTTATAAACCCCACTTGGAGGTGTAAAACTAAGTATTGACGCAGCATACGTCATGCTGTCTGTTTGTCTAAACGGAGCTAGTTTTTTATTTAATAAGTCTATCATGTCAGAATACTCTGTGTCGTTCCCATGTTGCATACCAAACTGCTTGATATCATAAAAGTATTGTTCAAAAATAGTCATTTGAGCTTGGTTAGCTAGCAGGTTGAACTCTTGAGGTGTAATATACCCTCTTTGCTCTTTGTTAGCCAAGGCTAAAACTCTTTGATACACTGTGTCTATACTAACCATAATTTTTTTTAGTTTTGTAGTTTACGATCGCCCCGTAGAGCGACCGCTTCTACAGTTTGATTAATTATTTAATCTTTTTTCTATATTGGAGTAAATCTCCATTCCTTCATCAGTCTTAAACCAATGTGCTAAAGCAGTGTAAGGATGTTCGTCGAATGGTATTGTCATCAACTTTCTACCATTAGAACCCCACATGAAATTCCTTTGATCTGAAGATAGTCTCAACACTCCAGACTCAACAGCTTTGATACCAAAGTTCCTTAGCATTACATTTTCATCATCTGCTAACTCTAAGAAGAGTTTAGGATTATTTCTTGCAAATACTAATAAATCTCTTTTAAGCTCCTTAGAACTCAAGTTAGCAACTTCAGAACCTTTCTCAACACGCATTATAGCCTCTGCCATATCTATATCTATATTTCTAGCCGCAATTAAAGCGTCGACTTGAATATTTAATATATCGATCTCATTAGATGCTATAGCTATCGGTTTGTACTCTTCGTATAAACTATCTTTATGTGGATGATACAAACTTAATAGTTTTTGTAATACTGTTTTTTCTTTTTCCACAAACAAAGTGCCAGATCTAAAAACTATATGCTCTAACCTTTGATCACCTTTCATCTCATCAACAAATGGTGTTTTTTGGTTTTGGCAGTACTTTAACTCTCTTTCATAACCTTTTTCTTTGTCAAAAAAGTATATGCCACTTGCTCTTACAGATCTTGAAAGCGGTTTTTTACCACCTTTTAAATAATAGACCCTATCTTTAATTTCCCACTCGTTAGATGGTTTTAATCTTTGTCTTGGAGCGTCAACTTCCATAAATTCGTTAACTGTTTCCGTAATCTCTTGTTCAGCCACAGTTTCTTCTACTGCAACTGGTTTTGTTTCTTTTTTCTTTGCCATAATATAATATAATATAAATTAATAAAAATAAAAGCACCGAGGCCTAAGCCCCGGTTCTCTTAATATAAATAATGCTTATTTCATTAACATGAAATTGTTTGCACCTTGTGTAACTAAACATCTTTCAGAAAGCATGTGGATTTGCATTGCATCTAAAGCAGATGTAGCAGCTCCAACAGAACCAGTAGTCCATGTTTTTAGTTTTCTATCGTCAGTTTGAGAAGCTCTGTACCTAACGTGTAAGAAAGGTCTTTTAAGATTCTTTCCTAACATTTGGTCATAAACAGTCGAAGTACCAGCTGGAATAATAACCCCTCTAATCGCATTCGCAGCGTTAGCAGCATTAATACCACCTCTAGTAGCTAAGTCATTCAAGTATCTGAAG
>TARA_R110000803_G_scaffold107958_9_pt1 | contig 12652 bp, 7 predicted proteins | sample TARA_R110000803 | Tara Oceans TARA_R110000803 (sample SAMEA4397772) | marine metagenome | biome: Polar Biome; feature: [SRF] surface water layer (ENVO:00010504); material: water (ENVO:00002006), including particulate matter (ENVO:01000060) such as... | depth 5 m | reverse complement strand
CATAACCTTCAGCGAGTCGATGAGCGACTTGTTGGCGAAGAGGCTGAAACGGTCAATGCGGCGGTTCGTCAGGCTTGCGCTACATTCGGTTCAAAGTCGGTTGGAATCATTGCTCACCGACTTGATGAACAACGCAATCAATCATGGGGCAACACCTCCAATGGCGATTGCGTCGTTGTCATTGTTCGCAACGGACAAGTCAAGACAACATACCTTCGCCGAGCAACCCAAACATTCAATCTCGGTGTCAGCCGAACCGATGTGTTGGTTGATATGACCGGAACAGTTCTCTCCGCTCCAATCATTGCTTGAAGCGGGAGTCTCTTAAACCACCAACCAATACCAAACGACATGGGTGTAACGCCGACCGCTGGAGTTCCATCAAGTCGGACTGACTTGATTCTCCCGATTGGAACGAAGGGGTTGCCTCTCACTATCCAAATGGCTGACCATTATGACGACACTCTCGTCGGTCTGGTCAATCGAAAGGCTCTATTTGATACGGGGCTACAACAACCATCGGCAACAGGCTCAGGTTTGTCAGTGAACCCCGCTCCGAGCGTTCCCTCGGCCATACTCAATGATTCAGCCATGTTGCGACCTCCGTTGCCATTAGACCCCGTTAAGGTCAATCCAAGAGCCGCTGGTTTGACAATGAATACTTCTTCACCTTCTTTGAACTTTGAAACCGGTGCTTTGGAGTTCGGCCAAGCGGTTCAAGACATATCTCGCTCATACCATTCCGCTGGAAATACTCGTTCTTCTTTGCCGATGTCGCGATTGTCGCTGAGCGAGGTTGGTCGTTATTCGCCTCAATACCGTCGCCGATACAGTTCTGGTCGAGCAGGAAACCACACTTGGAATCAAACCAAAACCACTGACAATGATACTCCACCATCAATTGACCGAACTTGGGGAGCGGTATCAGCGAGGGGAACTTTCGATTGTTCAGTTCCGACTTTTCCGGAGGGTCCGAGAATAGAAGCAATCACTCATTCAGCAAAGGCCGACATTCCATCAAACGGATTTGGAATCTCTTGGGGAGATGCACATAACGCCACATATTTGACGACGCTTTGCAGTTCCCCAATCAACAATGCCGCCGCAACCGGAGCGGGATTGCCAATAGGAATGGTCGTTTCTGATGATGACTTGGACTTCTCATCTCATTGGGCGTTGAACCTCGGTGTTCGTCAGCCAATCCTTGCGTCTGGATGCTCGTTCTCATCACCCGATGGCGTTCCATTCAATGTGGCCGAGGATGCGGCGACAACCGCTCTTCTGGTTGAGGCTGAAACCATTCAAGCAATCACCGTCAGCGACATATTGTCAGACGGAACTGCACCGCCAACAACCCAAGCCGTTCACTCTCTCGGTCGAGTCGATTTGGGGAATCACGCCATCTCGGATTCATGTGGCCTGATTGGATATGAGGGAATTATGACCGCCACCGCATTCTTCAACATTAGCAAGAACACTGACCCGCTACAATCACAAGGAGCAATCTCTCACACCAACAAATACACATACGCTGGACTCAACATTCAAGTTCATTCTGGAACTACAATGCGAAGGAATGGCGACCCAACATTGACGGGTATTCCACTCTATCCATTCCAATATGGTTCGGATGCAAAATCGGTTGATGTGATGACTGACGCAATGAAGACATCTGCTGCAAGAAGTGAATCCGAGTTCGACCAAGTTATTGACGCTAATACGAGTCAATTCTCAACCCGCCGTTCAAACGATGGATTCAGTTCACCAAATCAGAAAATCCCAATTGACCAAGGTGGTCAATTTGAAATTGCCGCTGGTTCTGGACTTTTCACTCAAGCCGAGATTGTTGCTGACCGTCTATTCGGAGATGTGGCGAAGGCTGGCGATGTGTGGGCTGGAGCGCAAACACTCTCGTCTGGGTGGCTTTCTGATGGTATTCCAACGAAGGTTCAAGTCATTCCCCAAGTGCTTGGTTATGAGAATGTCAATGTTACTGCTGGCGGAGCAAAATTGGCCGCATATCCCGATGCTCAAACAATTGTATTCCGCAAACCAATTGTCGATTATCATGTGCTGGTCAGCGTCGCCGACAGGAGTGAACTTGTTGTCAAAGCAAACACATCAGCCGGAGTCAGTCCAATCGGCTCTCCGACAATTCGCAACGCTCCCGACTCCAATCGACTCCATGCCGACATGGATTTGTCTGGATTGCCTTGCACGATATACCATGGAATAATGCGAATCAATCCAACCACGCTGGAACAATGCTATATTGACCCCGCTCAAATCCCATCTGGCTACACCGCCGCTCAGTCAAGAATGGAGGACACCGTTATGCCTCGTCATAATACAATGCAAGAGAATGTTGGAGGGGCAAAGGCATCTATGGGATGGGGATTGCATCAAATAACACCATTCCGACCAATGGCTTCTCGTATGTGGCAACGAGTTCCAAAATTATGTGGAGCAATCGAATCAGGAGGAACATACCAACGAGGCGGAATCTCACATTTGTTTGACGCTCAAGTGTATGGCGACGAACTCTTTATTGGTGCTGATATGATTGATGCAACCGACTTCGCCACCGCGACCGTTCACGCTGACGGGAATCCCGACTTCGGAGTATGGGGGCGAGGACAAGTGTGGCCAAATGGAAACCCATTGCCTCAAATGCCGCAAGGAATTGAATTGATGATATTCCGATATGACCGAAGAATGGACCCATATCACCCGTCAAAAAAAGCGACCTCTTCAACAAATAATCCGCTACGAGACGCGCTTGGAATCAACGGTTCTGCTGTGAACGGATTGACCGCATATTCGGCTCAATACAAAACAGGATTCGCAATCAGCGCAGAATCGCTTCTCATGGATTCGGCTTGGTCAATACATGATTGGGTGATTCCTCAATTGGAATTGATGCGGTATCTCGGACAAGAAAACAAGTCAGCGGTTATGCACCCGAAGCATTCTGGATATTCTGGCTCCACTCCAATCCTCCACCCAACCGTTCATTGCTCGTCGCTCCGAATTATGGATGACGGCAAAATGATGATGGCAATGGTTCACCGAGATTATATTGCCACCGCAAGCGATTATCCAACCGCTGACATTGCTTATCCACCAAATCCCGATGCTGGAATTGGGTCTTGTCCTGCTGGATATTACCTCTCCGAAGGACAATGTGTTCCTATATCTGGAACTAATCCTCCGGATGCTGGTAATGTTGCCGACCCGTTGAGTGGAGATGAACGACCATCGAGCGGGAATCCAAGCCCGAGTATTGGGTCCAATAGTGATGGACCCCCGCAATCGGATAACTTTGGCGAATATCCAACATGGTCGCAATTGAAAGCAAACACATCTGCTCGCTCACTTATTCTTGCATTCACCGACGCATCAAATCTCAACGGACAAGTCGCCAAAGGACTTGGTGGAAAAGCATTCTCGGTCAAGTGGGAATTGGTTCCAATATCGGATGGAACGACACAGGAACTTGCGAATCAAACATGGAGTCAAGCCGATACTTGGTGGAGTGGAGCAAGGATTTCATATTGGTATGAAGAAAGTGGTCAAAGAGCGATTCCAATCACCTATGGTTCATACCCCGAAGCGAGGTTGAGCCACGCAACCCTCCCCAAGTCGCTCCCTTGGCTTGACAATGGCCTGACGGTGCGACATGGCTATCCATACAAACAACCGCTGGAAACCATTGCTCCTTGTCATCGTATGGTTTCGATTGACGAGCGAATCCCACTTGACCCATGGATGGTTCAACGACAAGCATTCTTGGCATTCACCCGATTCACACCGACAACAATTGGATTCGCTGACTTTGGTGCTGGTGCAAATCCTCACCAAGAACTTGGATGGTCTGGTTGGTCGCAACCTCAAGGAATCTATGACGCAATCAATTATGGCGACAACACTCAATTCTTCTCCGACGACCCTGCGGCCTTAGCGGTCGCGGCTGGCGTGGCAATCACACCGACCAAACAAGGCATTTGGAAAGACTTTGGCGACAATCAAGACTTCAATTTGACGGCTGGAACATATGCTCCATATGCCGCCACCATTATGGATTGTAGCAATATCACATTCCCAATTCAATTGATTGAGTTCATCGTTGATGGTCAGAACATGATGCTCGCTCCGCAATTAGTCAATAACATGACCGAGGTTCTTGCCGCAATTCTCAACCCCATTCATTCATTATGGGCGGCGACCCAAGAACCGTTGTATATTCCATATGGAGGTTCGACGGTGCTTGATGCTTCTGGCACTAAAATTATAAGAATGTGGCAAGACACTCCAATCATTCAACCCGTTGAAGTGTTCAACCCAACCGGCGAATCATTTGCCATAACCAAATTGATGTTTGGGAATGGAGATGCGACAATCTCGGCAGTTCGCTCAAGCGTTGGTCAGGGATTGATGAATGGACCCATTGGCGGATGGTCTCATCAAGGACCCCTCCACTACGGAATGTCAGCGACACTTCACCCATATCGGGTTGATAGGGTCTTCAAGCAAGTTCATGGCGGAGCAGGCTACGATTTGCCGCTTCATTTATTGATTCCCGCCAATGTTCATGTGCGAGCAAGAGCCGGTGGTCGCGGAGCAATCGACCTTGAAATGGAAACGCCGTTTCACCGAACTGACAATCTGCATTTGATTGGTGCTTCTGCTCTCAATGCAGGATTCGACCAAGGTGGTCTTTCACCTCCCGCTGGAACTCGCTCGGTTGGTGGCCAATTCTATCTCCGAACAAATCTATGGGATGCACCAATGGCAAGTCCACCCGCTTCGGCGAAAATTGGAGGATATGCGAGCAATCTCCAACGAATCCATGGACCCGTTGTTTCTGGAACAGGACTCACCGCATTCTGGAGCGACCACCCGACTGACCACTTTCACGCCGCCGCCATGCCGATTCTGCCCGCTACCGATTACGACCTCGCACTTATTGAGTCCAATAGATACTCTCCCCTGATGCTGGCAAGAGCCTCGGAGATGCACGATTTAGATGTCTTGGCAACATCGGAACAATTGCTTTCATCAGTCGATGTTCATGTGAGTCAAACCGCAAGACCAATGTGGGATTCTGGAGCGATTGTTTCAGCGCAAGGTATTGGCCAAGAGGATGCCAAGGGTGCGAACATTGAGGCATTGCAGAATGAACAATGTGATGGGAGTGTTCCGTTCCCATACTCACTCTCTCGCGGGAGCGCGACATGGGGGCTTGGAAAGGGTCAAAGAATCGTGCGAACTCCCGATGGAACTTTGCACCAATTCGTTATGAAACGGTCTGCTCGGGTTGGTTCAAATAACGAGGCTCAATGGTGTCATATGAAGAAGCCACTTGGGTCTGATGTGTTCTTCTCGCGCCGAGCAATGAAAGCATCTCCTGACACCTCAACATATGATGGAAAAGACGAGGTGGGTCCACTGATGTATGTGCTCGGAATGGGAACTCAATCGAGTTATGGTGGCAAAGCGAGATTGATGGGTTCAGCATTTGCATCGGATTCCAATGGAACAATTCACGCCGTTGTTGAAATCCATGCAAATCCCGATGATGAATCAGAACACCGAGCGCATCGTCTGTATTACTGCAAAGCGGTTCGACGGCTGGTTTCATCAAATCCAAATCCGGTCTATGATTGGGATTGGTCTGCTCACACTCCCGTTCTCATCAATTCAACATTGGCAACCACTCAATCGGCTGGTGGCACTCGTTGGGATTTGCGAATGCCAAGTCTTGTTTGCGATTCAAAAGACCGTTTGCATTTGACCGTTGCTCAACCACTTCTGGCGACCGAGAGTTCGTATTCCAATGATATTACGAGAATCCTTTACACCTGCAAATTGCCCGAGGATGCGTCGTTTGAAACATGGAATCCAACGGATTCGTCAGGCGCGCCCAATGATGGTCTTTGGAGCGTCGTCAATGGAATCCAAACCGCCGCGGGGCAAAACCTCCCCGCCGCACCGCCGCACTTCACCAACATAAATTATTGGCCAAAGATTTGTTTGCGCTCCGATGATATTCCGGTGGTATTCTATTGGGGATTAGCGGATTCTGATTACAGTTCATCAGACCGGAGAGAAGGGGCAATATACACCAACATCGGCGAGGGCGGAGTGTCTGGTCGATTTACATTTGATACAGGAAAATGTTGCCATGTTGTTGGATTGCCACCCGATTCTCGGAATACATATCAAAGCAAATATGTGATGTATTATGATGCGATTGTTGATGAGCGCGACAAAGCCGTAGTCGTAGCAATCAAGGATGACCGCCAAACAACCGCTGGTCAAACATGGGCTAATCGACAAACCTTGATGAATCGGTTTGATGCAAACAGACCGCTGGCGAATCAATACGATGCAACAAATGGTCTGGGAGATACTCGGACTTTGCTCATGGGTCCGACATACAATGGTTCAACGGAACTCCGATATATTGACACCTATTATGAAAATCCGACATTGACGACTGATGGCAAAGGCGAATATCATCTCGTCATGGGTTGCACATATACCGGTAGCGACCCAAGGCAACAAGGCAAGACATTCCGAGATGCTATTCAAGGCGAAGAGTCTTCAATCTCGCCGCTCCAATGGCCGACGACTCCATTGACCGATTCGGCGACCAATGAACTGTATAAGGCTGGATATGCTGGAGCATCCGTTGAGAGTCCGAATTGGCCTGAAACCCCAACCCCTCCATACTCTCGGTATGCAAGCGAAACGAAGTCAATGCACCACTTGATGCACATATGGTTTCCATCGTATGAGTTCGACGATGATGCAACCGCTCCCGACCGAGTGATTCGCTCAATCAACATTCGATGGCTCTCCGTTCCATCTCTCCGATACGACGCAACGAAAGGCTGGATTCCGATTGGCTCGGCTCAAACACTCGCTGGAAACGAAGACTTTCCTCACTTGAGTTCTCAATGCCGATACCAAAGGTTCTGGGGATATGATGCAGGAGAGATTGATTTGTCTTGGAAAACCAACGAACTCTCTTGGTTCACCACACCCCATGCTGGCTCAAAATTATACTATCCGTCAGTCGGAGGATTTGACTTCAATCTCGGCTCAAGCAATGTTGGAGAAGGATTGGTCGGATTCCCTTCAGGCGTTTGAGTGAGTTAATGACCAAGGGTCATTAACATTGATATACCGAAGCATTGATAAGGGTGCGACCCAAGGGCTAAACATGGCAGACACCCCAGACACCCACCGAGACATAATCGCAATCCGCGAATGCTGTGGCCAACCACACTATTGCGGTGAAGGCGACCTTTGTTCATGGTGTGGCACTTGGGCTTGATGCCGAACTGAAAAAGGAGATGAAAAACATGGAATATAAAATTGGAATGAAAGTATCATTTGGGCGACCAAATGGTGAGAAAACCGTCGGTCTTGTCGTTAAGGTGAATCCGAAGAAATTGAAAATTGAACAAACCGAGATTCGCGGTCGCCAAAAGACCCACTCAATCGGAACCGTTTGGACTGTTCCAAAGGATGAGCGTTTCGTTCAAGTCTTGGATTTGTCTGATTGCCGAGCCGATGCACATGGTTCAACCGGAATCAGTGCAAAGAAACCTTCTCGCTCCGATGCTGAAATCATTGCTGAACTTCAAGGAATTGAATGTTGCCTTTCACCTGAAAACCTATCATGGGATGGAGAGCGAAGTCATACTGATGTCATGCGAGCATACCGCCGCTTGAACAAGGAAAAGGCCGCACTTCACCGAGAACTTGGTCGAGAGCCAACCTTTAACGAACTTTGGGGCTGAATAGCGTCTTAAACCTCACCACGCCTCTCTTGAGGTATGGATGATTCGTTGGAGCGGTTTCACCGTCTGGTGCGAGCACCTGCTGACACTGAAATGGTCATCACTCCAAACAAGGGATTCCTTGACGAAGTGGAGCGACTTGGACTTGACCCCCGCCGACCGAGAACTGCTCTCGCTCGGTGGGTATCAAAGTCTTGGTTGGAGGCTACGCATGAAGCGAATCGCAACAATAACGAAACGACACTCCACGCATCACACTCCGAGAAGGAGATTATTGAGCGACCTCAACCATACCCCGCCGATTGGGGAATCGACTTGATTCCATTCCCCGATGACCTAAGCAATGGATGGCAACGCGATAGGCTATCAACGGCTTGCTACACTTCTTTGACCACACCTCGCCCATTTGACCCGCACTTGCATGGAGCAATGTCTGGAGCGATTGGATTTGGTTATCATTATCTGGGCGATAGTTCATTCCCCGACACCTATGATATTGTTGGGCGAAGAGGTGGTGGACCCCGAGGTGGTTTCGCCATGACAACGGGTCCAACCGAAGGAGCGCATTCGTCAGCAATTCTCCCTCAACCAACATTCAATCTGGGGCGTTTAGGCTACTCCAACGGAGGCTGGAATCCCGAGGGGCTACAATGGACTAATCGACCCAAGAGGATGAGCCTGACGGGTCTTAGAAACGGTTGGGCGCATAAGGTCATATTCGCTCGGTCGCGACGGGTGATGAATCGGAATCTATACGGACAATTAGCAATCGACGAAGCAACGCCACGCGCCCCAACGGTTGTCGTCAATGGAACTCAAAATCTCCATGGGATTCAATCGGTTGGAATGGTTCGACGACTGAACTCACCCACTCGGGTCAATATCGGCATCAATAACACCGCTGGCCGTCGCTCAGGAACAATCCGAGAAGGCGACACCATCCAAGTATTCGCTTCACCTCGGTCATGGGCGAACCCGCCGCTGGTTTTCACCGGCTATGTATCATCAATTCAAGAGAGCAATTCAAGCATCAAAATCGAAGCCTTGGATGCTCTTGGATATTTGAGCCGAGAAGTCATTGATGTGAACCCATCATATTTTCAAGCCGATGCCGCTACGGTGATTAAGGATATTATCGCCAATAGCGCATATGCTCCACCAATCGGGAGAATCATAAATCAGTCGTTTGTCATTTTGCCCGAAGGAATGCAATTCGTTGGTCAAACCCGATTGACCGCAATTCAATCCATATTGAGCGTAATCAATTCCACACCAAACCTCCTGTCATTGCGAACTGATGCGAGTGGTATCATCTCCATGGAGAGATTGAGAGAGATTGAGAATGCGTCAATCGTTCCACTAATTGCTGGCCGAGTTCCAAAAACGCTCGTTCCCCAAGACTTCTATCCAATCGAGATTGAGCGCAATACGGGCGACGACCAAACATTCAATGTGGTCAAAGTCAAAAACGAAGACCTCAACATTTCAGTATCAGTTCCCGCCGTCGGTTCGACGAGATACCCGACTCAACCGAATGAGCGAGTGGTGCGAGAATCATTCATCACCGATGCAAATCAGGCCACGCTAATCGGTGAGGCCATGTTGGTGTCGCAAGGAGCGACCAATGCCCGCTGGAGCGTCATAGGCATACCTGAACGCTTTGACATAATTGCTGGCGATGTGATGGAGTTCGCATCGGTTGAAGGAGGATTGTCTGGTCGCCATCGCATTTTCGATGTTTCTTGGAACTTGACCCCCGACCAATCTGATATGACTTTGACCGTTGGCCGAATGTCGCCGGATATTCTCGCCACTCTCCGACTCGCCGCTGGAGTATCTCAATAGAGAAGAACACTTTCATCAAGAAAACGGAACAAACAAAGAAGCGAATCACTGACAATTCCCAACCCCGTTTTCCTGATATTGAGTGGACTTCACTTGATACAACGAACAAACCATCAATGTTTTTGTTCCAAAAGACCCCATCATTAGTTCCCCCCTTTAGGGGGGAACTACCTTTAATTATTCATTATACAAATGAGATAGAAGACATATACCTTGGAGAAGGTGTGTATATACCGAGGGTTCTCCAACCAATCGAACCATTGTTGATGTTCCAAACCATTGATATACTTGAATGCACACCGATGGATATGAGCAGCCAATACCTCCGCACATACTTCGCAGAACGCAACCTGACCGACCGAGTTATCAAAATCGACTTCGTATATGACTTTGGAGACCGTTCAGCAATCCACTTCATTGAACTTGCTGATGTTATCAACATGGTCATCAATGTTGCACCTGCAAACGAACAAGAGCAAATCGCAAATATGATTCGCAAAATTGAGTTCTCAAACCCAAGTGCAATTCATGGATTCATTGACCACTTGGCATATTGCTATGTGGACAGGAACTTCTATTGAAGCCGCAATTCATAAGGGTGGGTGCATAACCCAAACCGTATGGTCGTTGTGAACATTAACATTCCGAGCAAATCGGAACTCCCCGATATGTGGGAGACCATTCAACCCAAGTTCCCAATGCCATCGCCTCGCAAGTATCAAGACGATGCTCTCTCGGTTGTCTGGTGGGCTTTAGACAACGACGACTTTGACAATGTAGTCATTGAAGCACCGACGGGAATTGGCAAATCTGCTATCGCCATGACGGTTCAATCACGATTCCAATCAGCATATCTCTTATCTCCGACTCTTGGATTAACCGACCAATACAAGCGCGACTACGGCCACATGATGAAAGAAGTTCGCGGGCGAGGCAATTTTGATTGTTGGGTGAAGTCTGGAACTGCATCGGGCGCGCCTTGCTATGTCGGAGGAAAGCGATGTCCTCACTCAAGAGAAGGCGACGATGCTTGTCCGTATTATGCTCAAAAGTTCGCCGCCAAGGATGCTCGCTTGACATTATCAAATCCCTCGTATTTGTTCCGAGTGGTTCAATCACCTGATGGAGCATTCGACCAAAGAGACTTCGCAATCATTGACGAGGCTCATCAATTGGAAACATTCTTCATGGGATTGATGGAGGTGATTATCACCGCTTCAGACTACACCGAAGTATTCGGAGCCAAGTTCCCATTCCCGATGCACTATCACCCCGCCGATTGGAAAGACGATATTGAAAATCTGCTGGCTGGAGCGCAACGCTCTCTCTCGGTCGCTGAAGCCGATAAAGAGGAAAATAAAATCGACTCGTTGAGAACCATCGTTGGAAAATGTGCAACGCTTCTGGAACTTCTGGAGAATCCAAACGATGTGGTTATTGAGTCCGATAAGGACTTTAGAGGAAATCGACGAATCGTGGCAAAACCTGTTCGGGTTTCAAAATTGGCTCCGGATAAATTGGAATCAATCTCAAGAAAACGAATCATGCTCTCGGCGACAATACTTGACATTGATACATTCCTGTCTGGTCTGGGATTGGAGAATCAAAGGACATTGTTTGTCAGAATCACCAAGTCGCCATTCCCGACGGAGAACTTCAATGTTCATGTTGCTCCATGTGGACCCATGAGTTATTCTCGCCGAGATGCAAGTGTCAAGCGACAAATCAAAGCGATAGCGGCTATCATGCGACGCAACGAGAGCAAGCGAGGTGTTGTCTTGCCACATACTCACGCAATACGAAAGGCCATCGTTGCTGGCCTCCAAGAAGAGGGTCTTGGAGATAGGATAATCACCCATGATTCAAATGGTGCTGGTCGAACTCTCGCGCTTGACCAATTCTTCAAATCCGAGCGAGATGACCTCGTTCTGATTTCAACATATGTTGGAGAAGGTTTTGATTTCAAAGGTCGATTGGCCGAGTGGCTCGTCATTTCAAAAGTTCCGTTTCCATTCACTCCCGACCCTCAAATCAAACAACGCATGGAGCAAGACGAACATGAATGGCGACGAGAACATGAAGGCTCGCCAAATTGTCCGTATGAACCCGCCAACAAATACTCAGGAAACCTTTGCTCTTCGTTCACTTGCATCAAGCCATGTCAGAAGTGGTTCAATCTCCAAGTCGCTCTCCGACTGATTCAAGGAGCCGGTCGTATCAATCGAACTCCCGACGATGTTGGGAATCTCTATATCCTTGACGGTTCGTTTGACCGATACTTTAGACAAAACGCTCACTTGTTCCCATCATGGTTCAAGAATGCAATGCGGCCACCACCTCCATGGTTGAAGAGGCATTTGAACTAATTGAGATAACGAAGCATTGATATATGGGATAATGATTGGGTGAGAATATGGCAACGATAACAGTGACCTATGAAGACGGAGAGAAAGAGACTGCAAGCGGTGACGCAAATCTGATTGGACTTATATTGGATTATGCGACCGCGAATGGTTATTCAACGGAGATGAGTGCATGAGACAACCGACACTAAGCCCAGAACGCATTGAAGAATTGAAGAATGTTGAGATTAGAATTATTCCCTTTGGAGATGAACTGATTCCTCACTATCAAGACCTAAACCATTGGAATAATGAAAAGTGGTTTGGTTCGACTTGCCATGTATCTGGAACAGGAAAATACCGATTCAACCAATTGGGAACTGACGGATTCGCATGGAGGCAATCCCGCTTCAAGAACAAGGATGATGCAATTCAGTTCATATGCAATTGCCAACACCGCTTGGTTCAAGTCAAAGAAGGCGACGGACAATATGAAGTTCGCACATACTACATGGAGGGATATTGATGACTCAAATAAAAGTGAAATGCCAACGATGTGGATATGATGAGTTCCATGCAATCCTAAAAACGGGCGACAATTCCAAAATTACTTTGGCTTGTTCAAGTGCTTCTTGCACCGCTTCAATGTCATTT
>TARA_R110000803_G_scaffold38524_2_pt1 | contig 12716 bp, 20 predicted proteins | sample TARA_R110000803 | Tara Oceans TARA_R110000803 (sample SAMEA4397772) | marine metagenome | biome: Polar Biome; feature: [SRF] surface water layer (ENVO:00010504); material: water (ENVO:00002006), including particulate matter (ENVO:01000060) such as... | depth 5 m | reverse complement strand
TGAAAAATTTCCCCCGATCAATGGACCTCAGGGTCGATTGAGTTGGGCTTACCGTCAAGCCCCAATCCGGATTTGGTTTCCGATAACGGTGACAATCCGGCGTTGACGTATTCGGATCCCTGAAAAGGCCCCAAGAAGGCCGGAGAAAAGCCCCCGGAAACCCGGGTGAACTCAGGCTAAGCGCGCCGGCAATGATACTCCGGACCGTATGAACTGGCCTCCGGAGGGGTCGAAAGGGGTCGAACAGTGCCCTAGAAACCCGCGTGGTTGTCAGGAGAAGGGGTCGAAGGGGTCGTAAAAGGCCCTTTTCACAAACATCCTGCCGCGCGCGCACACATGCGCGCTGGAATATGTTTTGGGTGATTCTTACGTCACTTCGACCCCTGATCCTGATGGATAAAGGGCTAGCGGCCCGTTCTTCGACCCCTGCACCTCGAAACTAAGTCACTGCCGACCGGTTTTAGGTCACTGCACAGTGACGCAACGAGCCTAACCGCGCTGGCACTCGGCAATATATCCCGATAGCTTTCCGGAATAATCCGGGGAGACACACGTATACCCTGCTAGATTCGACAGAACACCGACAGAAGGAACACAAGATGACACTTCACGACTTTCAGATTCGTCCGGGCGTTGGTTCGCTCCGGCTTCAAGTCAGCCCGAAGAGGCAAAACTTCCGATTGTTCCTCGTTCGGGACAACGAATACGCAACCCGTATCAGCGCTCCGGCACCGTCCGTCGATGGATGGACTCAGGACATTGAGGCGCTTCTCGATGCAGCGAGGCAATGCGTAGGACACGCCCTCGGGATCATGGGATCCTCAACTAGCTACGCTATCGCCGAAGTCAGAGTCCGGAACGTAGCTAAGGCGCAGCAGGAGGCCGCACAATGAGCCCTACCCCGATCCCGACACGTGACACCCGTCCGGGCACTATCGTCCGCTCAGAGTCCTACCAGAGCGCGAGAGGCGTATTCGTCGGAGTAACTCCGGCAGGCTGCTTGTGGGTCGCATGGAGACGCCCGGCGAAGATCTCCGACATCGTCCATGAGGGCGGGAGCCTCGACGACGTGTTCTCTGCCGCCGAGAAAATGGCGGTGAGGCTGGACGGACTGTGGAAGAAACATGCCGAATGGACCCGGAAGCGGGTCGAGGGGAAGAAATGAGCGACATGAACGACACCAGGGACGCGCAGTGCGTCATAGAATGGCCCGGAGAATGGACACAATCGGCGATCCTTCCCGTCGACATTCACGCCGAGCATAAGAGCCCTTTCGATCCCGTAGCTCCGCTGCGAGACCTTGCCGGATGGCTGATAGGACGTCTTGACCGCACCGACTGGAGCTCGATTCGGTACTGGATGCAAAACGACGAGGGCGATCGTGCGTCCGTCGCCGAGGTGGATAACGCAGGCAACGAGACAGCAGCCGAAGCACTCTCAAAGTTAGATTACGCTCTCGACAGCTACATCGGCGAACAGGTTGCCAAGGGGGAGAAATGAGAGCCAAAGCACAAGACCGACTCGAAACCCTGGCCGTAGTAGCTTGCCTCGCCGCGCTGCTACTCGCCGTCCTCGCCGCCACGTAACCCGATTCGAGGGCTTGAGGAATCGAGCCTTCCGACCGTGGGACGTTCCCCGGAACTACCCTATTCGACAGGAGAAACCGTGAAGACCACCGAAATGGACGCAAAGCAGCAAGCTCTATTCCTCCACGTTCACGGAGCCGGCACCGTTTTTGACTCCGAAGAACACACCGAGCCGGATCCCGAGGCTTACGACGATTGCGTCTTCAACTACGAGGGCTCGGAGTACCGAGTTCTCACCGAAAGCGAAGCTGACGCCGCTTGGGACGAATACCTCGACAACTATCTTGAGGAGTGCATCCTCCCGGAGCTTCCGGAAGTCGCGCGCAGCTACTTCGATGAGGAGGCGTGGAAGCGTGATGCGAAGTTCGACGGGCGAGGCCATTGCCTTTCCGGATACGACGGGACGGAGCATGAGTTCTTGATCGGCGACGAATGGATCTTCGTCTACCGAACGAACTAGCGACACGTAACACGACGTGAGCGGTCTGGACTCCGGATCGCTTCGCCGTGCGACGTTGCGCGGAATACTCTTTCGACAGGAGGACCAGATGCTAGGGACGTTTGAATCTTACGAGGACGCTTTCCGGGAAGCTCAGAAGCTCGCCGACCAATGCGGGCGCGAGATGGGTCTCGAAAAGGCGAACGAATACGGGCGCACGGTGTTTTCGATCAAGCACCTACCGAATCCGGGAAACCGATACGGATGGGAGCTTCGCTGCGAAGTGGTCACGCCGACCACAAGCAAGGGGCCGCAACGATGAACAAACCCGAACCCGACGCACAGTATTGGTGCGTCTACGACCGGCAGACCGGCGACTACCTCGGCACGATCCGAGTCGATGGACACTCGGAGATGTCGATAGATGCGTGGGAACGCGCAGCATACGACGACGCTTTCCGGGACTGGCCCGACCATGATATAGGCGTTGACCTCCGCGCGGAGTTGAGCGAATGAAGGCTCCCAAGGGCTCCGCGCTCCGCATCTACGCTATCGGTGCCGTCCTGCTCGCGCTCGCCGCTTGTGAGCATCGTAGGCACGCTCAAGTCATGCACGCGATCGCGTCGATACAGTCTCGCATCGAAGCTCGGGACCGTGCAGACCCCGGACAACTCCGGAAGGTGAGCGCAGCCGAGCAACAAACGATGCAGATTTTTGGTTTCGACAACGACAGGAGACGACGATGAGTGACACGACAGAAGCGACAGACCAACACCGAACACTCAAGCCAGCAGACGATGCGATCCGAGTGCTTGAGCATGCGACCGATCGTATGGTCCGAGACTTCGAACACCCCTACACCGCGATCATCGGCGCAGCGGTCGAGCTGTTCTTTGATCCGGAGACCGCGCGCGATTGGGAAGCCGAAACCGTCGCGACTCACGCGATAAATCTCGCGATTATCTCACTCACCAAACCCTCCGGAATGCACTACATGACGCGTACGCGGGATTGGTGGGCACTAGCTGATGATGATGCAAAGCGCCAAGCCATCGACATCGCGAAAGCCATCTGTCGGAGGTAGCGATGTTGTTGTTTGATGATGATGAGTTCCGCACTCAGTTTTGGAGGCGGCAACACAACCCGCGCCAAGACTCCGTACACGGCTACACAATCTTTTCAGAAGGGACCAGTCTCGACGACCTAGTGACCCGGATCGTCATAAGCAAGCACTCTGGCACAGATCCATGCGAAGGCACGGGAGCCCCGGTGGACGTTGAGATTGCGCTAACCCCTGCGAGCGGAAGAACCGCTTTATACGTCCGCATGAGTCTCGAACAGTTCGACCGTTTGACCCTGGACGCTCGCGCTATGCTCGGGCTTCCTTTCACACCGAGGATCCAAGAATGAAACTACGACACATCGCGGCCATTGGTGCTCTTACGACGACGCTCTCGGCGCAAAGCTTTTTCGTTCCGCGCGTGACCTATCACGGCACGACCAACGCACACGGAATGCGATGCACGGTGGACACCGCGCTCAGCAAGTACGGGTCTTATCTGCTCCGGGCAAAGCGTCCGCAGACGGCGCAACTGAAAGAGCACGGCTACGTGTTCATGTTCATCTCGCCCACCTACTCCGGAGCACTCACGAACATCGTGCAGATTGACGTTCCGATCTTTTGCTGGGTGATGCACGACCGACTTGCGAGCACGACGCTCAAGGGATGGCAAGCGGTCATCTGGTATCAGAAAGCGACGTTCTACGCGCAAACGTTCCAGCTCTCAGACAACGGACGAATCTACTGGAGCAAGGTCGCGCGAATAGACACGGACCTCGTCAAGTAACAACAAACACACACACTCATCGACAGGAGAGAACAGTGAAGAACTACGTCATCGACATCGAAACGGACGCGGATTATGCGTTCCTAACCGACTCCGGCATCGAGGATGCATGGAAGATCGGAATTGAAGCTCCGGCGAACTACAAGGATCCGGAGAAGATCGAGAACTACATCGCGAACGCAATCACGAAGAAGCTCGAAGGTGCGAAGAACAATCCGTTGAGCGGTCGGATTGTTGCTGTGCATGTTGCGGACTTTGAAGGTGGGGCGTGGATGTTCGCCGGAGAAGATGAAGCGGTCATCATGCTCGATCTTGCAGACTTCTTCTTCGACCAGAAAGGAGGCATGTCACGATTGATAGGCTGGAACGTCCGACGCCGCACTCTGCCCTACCTCGCGGTGAAGGTCGCGCAGCACAAGATCAACTGGCCGAGCAAGTGCAGCTTGAACGCTAAGGATTGGAAGAACGTCGTCGACCTATCCGATGATCTCGGACTTGTCGGAGAGTTCGATTGGTGGTGTCTGCGCTTTGGACTCGAATCCGGAGACGGTGACGCAACGAAGCGAGTCGAGGCCATGGTCGAGATGTCGAAGTGTTTGTCGCACGCCTACCCTTGGAAGTTTTCCCAAGAAGCAAGGAGCTACGAATGAGTATCAGCGATGAACCAGCATTCCCGACAGAGACGCAAGTCTCAATAAACCATGGCATGACCTACCGACTGTGGCTCATCGGGCAGATCGCCGGAGGCCAGACAGTCAACGGGGTGGTTGATATCTACGATAACCGTGCTCGGATCATCGATCTAGCTGATGCGATCATCAAACGGCTCGACGACGAGAAGGAATGAACACGTACGAATGTTTCGACTTGTTGCTCCGCGCCGGGCTCTCATGCATTGAGCTCGGCGCATTCAGCACGCCTTGGCACGACCCAGACGACGACACCCTTCACATCATTTTCCGGAACGTCGATAACGATTACGTCGAAGACACGCACGGGATCGTATGGCACGTCCCGGACCTCGTTGAGACAGCAATATGACTGTGGCCTACATCGACGTAAGCGCGTTTACTCCGGGTGACGTGCAGATCGTAGTAACGACGATGATCCATGCAGAAGACAAGATCAACGTCGTGACCGGAGTCCCTTCTCCGGAATCTATCCGACACCCGTTGACCGTCGTGCAGATCAATCTTTCGGTCCGAGAGCGTGGTTCCTATCACGACCAACTCGAAGACGCTCGCAAAGCTGCGAGGATCATCCGGCAGGAGATTGAGGATCTCACACACCATAGTTACGTTCGGGCATGCCGTCTTTGGCTAGCCAAGCGGCAAGGGACTGTGGCAACCTAGTGCTCATCCTTATGAGCAAGCCACGAAAGCAAAAGCTACCCCGAGACTTACAAAGATCCGTCGCAGTCGATACGCGAGAGCAGACGCCGTGGCAGTGGGGCGACCTGGTAGTCGAGAGACGAACCTTGCACTCCGGCGACTACACGCTGATCGATAGCGACGGGTCACTTCTTGACCACTTGATCGTCATCGAACGAAAAAGCCTCGACGACTTCGTTGCATGTTGCGGACGCGAGAGAGCTCGATTCGAACGAGAGCTTCAACGACTCGCGGAGGAATGCATGTATCCGTTTGTCTTCGTTGAAGGCAGCTACGACGAAGTAGGTAAGCAAAACTATTCAAGCACGTTGATCCCGCGACAGATCATCGGATCGGTGTATGCATTCGCGATTGACTACGGCGTGCACATTCAATTCGTCAGCTCGCACGATCACGCAGCAGCGGCAGCTCGCCGCCTATTCCTCGTCATCGAGGCGCGTATCGACCGAGGAGACATAAAGGTAGGGAGCAAAGAATGCGTAATCCGTCCGCGAGAGTTGACGTTCTCGACGCGCTACGGCGCTTAGGCTTCGAATGGAAAAGTGGCGACGAGAACTTGATGCTTCGGTGTCCTTTCCACGAGGACAAAAACGCGAGTTTGTCGATCCACTCCGGAGAAGGTGTCTGGAACTGCAAAGGATGCTCGGAGAAGGGGAACATTCAGCAGCTCTGGGCTCAGGTGAAACGGATCCCGCTCCGGGAAGCCGGCACTGAGATCGCCGCGATCTACGGAGTCAACGAGAGAGCCGAGCGACCACCTAGCCGGACGGACCTCACTCGCTTCGAAGAGGGACTCGACCACGAGCTCGCGACCACCTACCTCGTAGCGCATGCCATCCCGATCCAGTTCGCCAAGGATCAAGGGATCGGATTCGACGGGAAGAACCTGACAATCCCGGTTCGCGACCGGACGGGGAAGGGGCTCTTGGTTCTCAAGAAGCGGAACCTCTCCGGAGAAGGTCCGAAGTCTCACAATCCTCGTGGACGCGGCATCCACTTGTTCCCGCTCTGGCTCTGGAACTCCGATGAGCCGACCGTGATATGCGAAGGGGAGTCGGATGCGCTCGCGTTGCATGCCATCGGGGTGAACGCGCTCACGAGCACTGGCGGAGTCGGGGCTCTCACAGCTCCTGTACTCGCCGACTACATCAAGTCCGGGGAATCAGTCACAATCTGCCTGGACGCCGATGACGCGGGCCGTGAAGGGGCTAGGAAGCTCTCTGAGGGGCTCCGGAAGGCTGGACGGGCTGTATCGGTGTTCGATTTGGGCTCCGGAGACATTGGAGACATGCTCAAAGGCGTCCCGGTAGCCGAAAGGCGAGCAGCTTGGGACATGCTGAAGCCGGCGGAACTCCCGGAAGCGCCGACGATCCCCGCCGAGGAACCCTACGAACTCAATGAGTACGGAAACGGACGACGGTTCGCGCACATGCACGGGGATGACGTCAGGTGGATCTCCGAGCTTCGGGACTGGATGTTCTGGAACCGGAACCATTGGTCAGCGGACCACTCCGGAGAGATTGAGCGTCGCGGCCATGCTGTTCTAGCCGCAATCCTCGATGAGTCTCGGCGATCTTACGATTCTGGGGATGACGCGACCGGGGACGAGCTCTTCAAGTTGGTCCGGAACACCGGAGGACGCAGCAGATTCGCCGGCATGCTCACATTCGCGAAGGGATGCTTGTCCAGATCCCGCGAACCGATCTCATCGTCGATCAATCTGTTCCACCAAGACAGTCACTTGCTCCCGGTCGAGAACGGCATGGTCGATCTCCGAACCGGTGAACTCTCGAAGCACGAGCCGAGCAACTACAACGATCGTGTCGTGCATCTCAAGTATGACCCCGAGGCCGAATGCCCCTTGTGGGAGGAGACCATCCTCGAAGTGCTCGCGGAGTCAGACGGGACACAAGATCCGGAGACCGTGGCCTACTTCCAGCGTCTCGTGGGGTATTGCCTCACCGGATCCGTTGACGAAGACGCGATGTTCTTGCTGTACGGCACCGGAGCTAACGGCAAGTCGATGATCCTGGAGATCCTCAGTCGAGTGCTCGGTCCGTTCTACCGCGCGACAGACTTCCGCGTCTTCCTCGACAAAGGTGTCGGCGGAGCAGTGGACTACCACAAGTCGCAGATGCGTGGAGCCCGAGTGATCTCGGCATCGGAGGTCGGAGACGAGCAGAAGATGGACGAGGCTTTGCTCAAGAGCCTGACGGGACGCGACGAGGTAACAGCGCGTGATCCCTACGGCAAACCGTTCAGCTTCGAGCCGACCCACAAGATCATCATGTCGGTGAACCATCGCCCGAGGATTGCCGGCGGAGATCCGGGGATCTGGCGACGCATGCATCTCATCCCGTTCGAGGTCTCATTCGATCCGAACTCCGGAGGTAGAAAGCCGGACCGTTCACGCCCGAAGCGTCTCCTCGCAGAACTCTCCGGCATCCTCACCTGGGCAGTGCAAGGTGCGATCGCCTGGCACGAGCTCAAGCAGACATCGCCGAGCGGACTGAACCCAACACGTCGCTGCAAAGTCGCAGTCGGTGACTACCAAGACGACATGGACGAGACCGGAGGATTCCTGGGTTCATGGATCCAGAAAGCTCCGGGGAAGTCGCAGCTCCTCAAGGCGATCTATGACGCTTATGCGACGTACTGCACACTCGACGACGAGACGCCCATCTCAAAGCGCCGGTTCGGGACCAAGCTCCGGGAGTCCGGCATCAGAGTCAAGAAGTCGAACGGTCACACGCGAGTCAACGATGTCGAGCTAACGATGGAAGCTCAGACTGTGATCTACGAGGCAGCCGAGAGTAAGCAAGAGTCCGAGAAGCGTTGGTAAACGTGGGCCTCGCACCCACTCGAAGGCTTTTCTACGCCTCAACCGGACGCGCGGAACCCCACTCTCCGCTGGTGGACCGGGTGAGACTTGAACTCACGACTGTAAGTCGGAAAAGAGCCTAGGGCCTTCCGAAGAACCCCTAGCGCTCTCAACCTTCCGCTCCGCTAACCAACTGCGGCACCGGCCCATGCATAACTATAAAAAAACGACCACGCTGCATGGGGTAGGGGTCACGCAACGTGGTCGCCAGTGTTCTTCGACAGAAGAATGCTCTTTAGAAGGGGATCTCGACGCTTTCTCCGCCCCCGAAACCCTTCGGCGTGCTTGCCGATGCGTTCTCGGGAGCCTTGTTCATCCAAGCAATCTTAGCTTGAGTCTTGCCGTCAAATTCCTCGTGCTTGACGTGCCCAACAAACTGCTTGTTCACGAAATCTAGCGGAGCCCCTTCGAACTTGAAAGGTGATCCGTCCGGTGGAACTTTGAACCCGAGCGTCCGGAGATCTCGACGGAGCATCTTCTCAGCCCTCGGAGAGAACACGAAGTAGTGCGTGATGGGCTCAAACTCCTTGTCCGTAACCGCATCGCAGCGCGCGACGATCATCGGGTTCCCGGCCTTGCTCGTGCGTTCTTCGGCATGCGAGATAACGAACGGCCAATCTCCTTCACGGAGGATTCCTTCTGTAACTCCGAAATCGTACTCAACCATCAGACTGCGCTCCCTACTTCCGTTTCAACCTTAGACCGGCCAGCTTTGGCCCTCAATGCTTCCAGGACGGTTTCAGCCGCCTCCGGGGACATATCTTCGAACTTAGTCACGCCTCGTTGACGCAACGCGGCGGAGACGCCTCCTGCGGAGATGTTGAGCACTCCGATGAGCTCGTCCCATTCGTCTACTTGTTCGTCACTCGGGATCGGACGCGCCTCTCCGGCAACTCCCCACTGATCCGGGAACGCTTTGATCAACGCTTCATGCACGTCGCCTTTGATTTCGGCAGGAAGCCGGCCCCAACGGTCTTTCGTAACGAACGCGCGACGCTTTCCGTTTTGGTTCGTCATCCAAATCACGACATCGAACTCATAGATGATGCTCTTCTCCGCGTCCGGGATCATCCCGTTGAATGCATCGCTCCGATTCGCGACGTCCATCAACGCCTTACTCCGGCACGTCACGACGACCGGGATATCCAGCCTCCGGATTCCGGTGATGATCGCACGGTTCAGGCTCTTGATCCGTCGCCACGTTGCGAAGCTAAACTCATGGTCGAGCGGGTCAACATTCTTGCCGCCACTCCGAGACCGAAGCCTCCGCATCTCGTGCGCTCCAACCATATCTTGCGCTTGGGCATAGATGGTCGAGATCGGATCGATGCCGAACAGCGTGCAATCCTCGTTGCCGGCAAGGATCGAATGAATCAGGTCCGCGACTTCCATCGGATCGTCGGAACCGAGTCGCGTTACCTCCGGGAACCGTTCCCCAAACGCGCGCATTCCGTTCTCAGCGTCCACGAGGATCTTGTTCCCCGGAAGCGAGAGCAGCGCATGTGTCTTACCTGCGCCGGAATCTCCGACTAAGCACACCTTCGGCTTCTCATGCAGAGAGCCCAAACTCTCCAGCTTGAACTTATTCATGTCATTCTCCTGTCTGTCGTTTGCTTGGTAATCAGGTCTTTGCTTCGACCCATGAGCCTTGAAGCTTGGTCGCTGTCGCGCGCCACTTCTTGTTTTTCGCGCTGTCCTTGAGGCTCGTCAGCGTGTCGAGCTCGCTGGTGTCCACAGCGATGCCGAACTCCTCGAAGAAAGTCACATGCAACGAATGGATCAAGTTGGGCAGAGAGTTTCCGAGCTGGAGCCCACGCTGCAACGTGTCCTTGCCTACGTCTAGATCCTTCTCGCAGCGCGACAACGGAACTTCCCGCACCCAGCACCACCAACGAATCAACTGCGCGAGCTGGCTCTCATTCTGACTTCGGTTGAGCATCGTCTGCGGAACCGGTGCATTGATCCATCTATCGTTCATGCACTTATGATAGACTGGATCGACACGAAAGCAACAGGATTTACTTGGCTTCTTCCTTCAGCCTTTGCGGTCTGGTCTCAACAGCAGCTTGCCTTAGAGCCAAGCGAGTCAGCCGGCTGTAGCCTCGCTGCAATGCGATCCATTCATCGCGCTCCGACTTCGAGTAGCTGTGCAGCCATCGCTTGATCTCGTCCTGCGCGACCGGACCCTTCGGGCCTTGACGGTTCATCGAGGTCTCGATCCCGGAGATGAGCTTCCTCCTGTCCTTCGGGTCAGCACGATCAAGGATCGACTTCATGAAGGAAGCAGCAGTCGTCACGTCGCCACGCTTCAGAGCTTCCGAAGCCTTGGACAACGGGAAGGTGTTCTTCTCGATCCGTCGCTCGATCTGGCCTTGAAGGGTATCGATGGCGATTTGCCAAATCTTGTCCACAACAGTCGGATACTTCTGTTGCTTCTTCCATTCGTAGGCCCGGCTCTTCCAGATGTTGATCGCGCGGTAACGGTTCTCTTCGTTCCCGAGGAGCTTGTCTACGTGTGCTGATGCCTGACTCGCATCCCGGACGACCTTCATCTCCTTCTTCGCGAGATTCGCAGCGACATCCAACCCGAGTCGAGGATCCTGAATGGCAGCCGCTCCGGCACTGGCATAGTTCTTCAGTGCTCCGAACAACGGACCGAGGAAGTAGTTGTCGATCCCGTAGCCCATGTCCATGAGGAACCCGATCCCTCCGCCGGCTTTGGCGTCATCTAGGAGCCGGCCACCAAGCTTCCGACGTCCATCCTCATCAAACGGGTCAAGGTTGTCGCCGCCGAGCCACGCAGCAAGCATCGACCGTTCGCCGCCGCTGATGAGATCCGTCAGCTCGTGATAGAGCTCTCCGGAGACCACGTTCGCCACGAAGAACCGGACCATCGGAGCCACGTTCCCGTGTCGACCTTCCTTGAGCACGTACTTCATCGCGTAGAGATACTGATCCACGCCGAACTGCTTGAACTTGTAGAGCGGACGCTTCCAGGGATTCTGGTCGTACCAAAGTCGCTTAGTCGAAACGTCCATCCGGAACTGCGTGTCTGCAACCATCCGGTAGGCAGCCGACTCCATCTCGTCTGTAGTCCAGCGTCCACGTTTCACCGCCGCCTCGATCTGCGCCTTTGAGACGCCGAGCTTCTCGATCCGTCTCCGGAGGCTAGCTTCGTTCTCGCCGACCACAGCCGAAAGGATCTCGCCCACCTTCGACATATGCTCCGGAACTTGTCCAGTCTTCTGGATCAACTTCGTGAGGTCAGCTTGCATCCCGACGTAAGCGACCATGCTCGCCCGAGCTTGCACGCCGTTCTCCATGGTCGAGAAAGGCCACATCAGGACGCGCTGCACTCCGCTAAGGAACCCAGGGTCAACGTCAGTGATGCTCGTTACTCCGCCGAGAGACCCACCACGCTCAAGCTTTGCGCGCATGTCCTTGACGGTCTTCATCCAAAACAAGCCCTGCGGCGGGAGCTCTTTGTATGACCTCGCGAAGTAACGCCACGGGTAGTGCGCCGCGTTGGTCAACGCTTGCATGCCGTTTCGCGCCGCCGAGGCAATCGATCCACCAAGTCTCGTGATGGTCAGGTAACCGGACACAGATCCAGCAGCTCGACTCTCCGGAGCAGTCTTCTGTCGCGCATGACTGAACTGCGATTCAATGTATCCCCGGAAGATCTCACCGAACGCTTTCCCGGAGGCTCCTCCGATCGAGTCCGCAATCGAGTTCGCCCCCGGCATGTAGACTTCGCCGGTTCCCTTATGCACTGCGAATCCAAACTCGCGCACCGCTTCGACCGTCTTCCACGATTGCTGAAGACCGTACTCCAACGTCTTCTTCGGGTTCCACTCGATCATCTCCTCCGGGAGCTTGATTCGAGACCCTTCCAGATACGCATTCGTTGACCGCAGACGCTCTTGGTTCCACTTCGTCATGAAGCCGATAGCTTCTTCGACCGTCTTGGCTTGACCGGACTCGATAATCTTCTGCGCGGCTTCGAGCACTCGCGCATCGGTCTTTCCCTGCCGGACCGCGTCCATGATCGCTTTGCCGTACTCATTCAGGACTTGCGGGTAGTACTCCCCGGAGCCGGCCAGCTCGATCATCTTCCCCGACAACGATCGGCGCATCATCTTCATCTCGATCGCTGAGTTCAGTGAACGATCCATGACAACGCGGATCTTCTCGGTCAGATCTCGGACCTTGGCACTGACATACAGCGGCTCGCGATAGTTGTTCGCTAGCTTCATCGCCAAGATCAGGTCCGAAACCTTCTCGCCCTTGAAGATCTTCTTGAGTGCCTGCGTGTCGGTAGCAGCTTGCCCGGCCATTTTTCGGCCAATCTCACGCAAGCTCTTGGCAGCTTTGACTCCGGCACCTCCGAGATCCTCGAAGAACTTCGCAGCCCCGATGAACTCTCTCCGGAGCTTAGTCATGATCCCGGAACCAACTGTATCCGGAACTTCGAGACCTAGATGCGGTGACGGATCAAGGACAGTCGAGATCGTCTTGGGACCGACACGCAAGACACCCGACTCCGGATGCAATCGAACTTCATGATCGCGC
>TARA_R110000803_G_scaffold71450_2_pt1 | contig 12719 bp, 8 predicted proteins | sample TARA_R110000803 | Tara Oceans TARA_R110000803 (sample SAMEA4397772) | marine metagenome | biome: Polar Biome; feature: [SRF] surface water layer (ENVO:00010504); material: water (ENVO:00002006), including particulate matter (ENVO:01000060) such as... | depth 5 m | reverse complement strand
GGCAATACGTTGGAACCTGGCCAGGTTGGCGAATTGTGGATCAAGGGCTCTTCCGTGATCAAGGGATACATCAACCGCCCCGAGGCCACCGCCGAATCCATTACTGACGGCTGGCTTCATACAGGCGACATCGCCCGTATCGACGAAGACGGTTTCATCTTCATTGTCGACCGCAAGAAGGACATGGTCCTGCGCGGCGGAGAGAACATCTATTGCGCAGAGGTCGAGGCAACGGTTTACCGGCACGAGGCCGTCGCTGAATGTTGCGTGTTTGGCGTGCCCGATGAGCGCCTCGGCGAAGAAGTCGGGATTGCGGTGGTCCTGAAACCCGGCGAAACGCTCTCTGAGCAGGCGCTCCGGGAACATTGCGAGACCATAATGGCGAAGCACAAGTCACCCCGCTACGTCTGGTTTCTGGAAGACGCCCTGCCCCGCAACGCCAGCGGCAAGTTCGTCAAACGAGACCTGCGTGACCGCCTCAGCGCCGAGGTGACCGCCACCTGATATCCCGTTGAGGCGGCACGAGTGTTGTCAGCGGAACCGGGCGCCATCTCAATAACCGGGCTGAGAATTCACACCTCCCCTTTCGAAGTCGGGAGTGGGCGATGCCGCCCTTCGCGAATGGCGCGACCTTCTCGTCGCCCAAATCCTGCTCGTTCACGAAAAGGGGAGACTGGTTTGTATTCGTCTGACCGCCCAACCGGCCGGATAAGCCACCTCCAGGCATTTGCCCTGACCAGACCAGCCGACCGGAAGGATTTCCTTCCAACCTATTCAACCGGCCGCGCCTTGTAGGTGTCAGTATCTATCTCCCCTTCCCATCGGGCCACGATGGTCGCAACGCACAGGTCGCCGGTAACATTCACGACTGTGCGGGTCATATCCAGTAGCCTGTCAAAAGGCAGAATGAAGCCAACCACGAGTGCGGTCTGCGCGGGACTCATTCCTACGCTTTCAAGTACGACAGCCAAGAGGAAGAGAGATGCGGATGGGACGGACGCTGTGCCCACAGACACCAGAGTGGTCGTCAGTCCGATCAGGACATAGTCAGACAAATCGAGCGGAATACCGAATGCCTGAGCAGAAAAGACCGTGACGACACCGACATAAAGCGCCGTTCCATCCATGTTGATCGTCGCGCCCAATGGCAAGACGGACGACGCAACAGCAGGCTTTATCCCCAAATTGTGTTCTGCCGCCGAGAGGCTGGCCGGGAGCGTTGCGGAGCTTGACGAAGTTGAGAATGCAACAAGCTGTGCCTCTCTGACGCCGCGCAGGAACGGCAATACTGGCAATCGCGCCAATAGCTTGAGAAGCAAAACCTGAGTGACAAAAATCTGCAAGGCGCACCCGACCAGTACAACGATCGACAGCAGGAAAAGGTATACGAACGTTTGCGGACCGGTCGTGCCCATCACAACCGCAACCAGGGCAAATACGCCAAACGGCGCGACCTCCATGACGAGGCCGGTAATCTTGAGCATCAGCTCTGTAGCGGAATCGAAATTGTCTGCCAGGGGGCGACCCTTCTCACCTATCAGGAGGAGTCCCGCGCCTGTGAGAAGGGCAAAAAAGATAATCGCCAACAAGTCTGCCTGCGCAAACGCCGCGAAGGGGTTCAAGGGAACGATAGACAGCAAGCGTTCCTTCAAATCGATCGACGCCTGAAACTCTGCCGGACTGGAACTGGAGAGATCGATGCCCACACCGGGTCTCACGATCACAGCCAGGACAAGACCGACGGCGATCGCCGCCAGGGTCGTTCCAAGATACAAAATAATCGCTCGACCGCCTATGGAGCCCAGTCGCTTGGGGTCATGCATCGACACCACGCCCGACACCAGGGTGACGAAGACAAGGGGCACAATCAACATCTTGATCAGGCGCACAAAGAGCGCGCCAACCCAGGAAATACTGACTATGCTGTCGCCGACGAGCGCTCCAACAATACCCCCTAAAACGAGCGCGATCAGTATGCGCTTCCAGAGAACCGTCTCAAACCAAAAGGCCAGCGCTTTGTTCATTGCCTCGATAGTCCTTTCAGATCGCCATCATACTCGACGAATATTCAACTTTATTCCGCTTACTGATTGGTATGCGAAATGGGAACTTTGATTGAAGTGGAGTGGTCGCGACGGCCTAACAGGGTTCGCGGAGCTGGCGTGCGGATACTGGCAACCACCTTCGAAAGGTTCGTGCCTCAATCCCCAATCGATTCCGCCCTGACATCCTCATAGCCAACGACGCCGTCGCGCCGCGGGTCGGCAGCGCCAACCCGGCCCGACATTTCAAGGGCAAGCGCATGCACTCCCCCGAAATATGCGTTCCGGTCCCGCTGGATATACGCGTCACTTGCTGTGCTGAGGTCGAGGCCAAGTCGCCCAGGGTCAACCCCTTCGATGGGCCCCTCCAGATAGGCATTGTCCCGGCCGTCCTCTGCGTCCACCGCCACGTGAACACGCGGTGCGTCGACTGCGGCTTCAATTCCTGCGCCCGCGTCGACCCAATGGCTGATCACCTGCGCAACAGTAGAGATGATTCGCTCGCTACCAGGGCTACCCAGGACCAGGACTGGATTTGAATCCCGCGTCACGATCGTCGAACTCATTGAGGAATAGGCCATTCCGCGAGGCTTCAGCGAAAATGGCCGACCTGGTTCCAGATCGAAGGACTGCATATAATTGTTGTAAAAGAACCCCAGTGACGGGCTCGCCACCCGGGCGCCAAAATATGAATCGATGCTGGCAGTCACGGACACAACCATTCCGTCTGCATCCATGACACTGAAATGTGTCGTTTCGCCGCCCGGCGGAACGAAGGAGCTGGCAAGACTGGCAGCATGTGCTTTCGACAGGCGCGCTCGGATGTCTGATTCATAGTTCACCAGATCGGATTCCGGCAGATCATGCCGGGCACGATGAGCCGCCTGCAAGGCTTGCAGGAGTGCCTCGGTCCGGGCCGCGCTGTCGTGGGCAAGTTGTTCTTCTGGAAACTGCTCCAGGAGGTTCAAGGCCAGCAGCATTACCCAGCCGCCTGCCGGCGGCGGAAGTGTATGGACCTGAACGCCGCGATAACTTGTCGACAGGGGCGCCATGATCCGTGGGTCAGGCGTTGCCGCAAGGTCTGCGCCAGTAATCCAGCCACCGTAACGGGCCATGTCGGCTGCAATCTCTCCGGCAATTTCCCCGGTGTAGAAATCATCTGCTCCTGCTGCTGCCAACCGCCTGAGCGTGTTTGCCAGGACCGGCTGGCGCATCAGGTCACCTTTTGCTGGCACCTGACCATCTGGCATGACAACGAAGGGGATGACTGTCGGTGGCTCAAGCAAAGACTCTTCAGCGCGCGCATAGACCTTCGCGCGAAAATTACCCACGACGAAGCCGTCCTCAGCATAGCGGATTGCAGGTTCCAGCAAGTCAGCCCAGGCAATCTTGCCACCGCCATATTTGCGGTGCGCGAAATCCATGACCTTGACCGTCGATGGCACCGTCATCGCGGTCCACCCCGTCTTCAGGTCTGCCGGGTCAACCGCATCCGGCAAGCGACCGGGCGCAAAGGACGTACCGTTGATGACCACCGGTGCCTCTCCCGGTCGTTGAAGAATGATCTGCGACTGCCCCCCAAGGCCCGACATGGCCGGCTCGGTCACGCCAAGTGCGAATTGAACCGCAATGGCTGCGTCCATCGCATTTCCGCCCTGTTCCAGGATATCGACGCCTGCCGCCGTGGCTTCAGGTGACGCAGAACTGACAATTCCGGCAGGGTCCGCACCTGCCTGCAGGACAATGAGAAACTGCGCGGCCAACCCGATTGCCAAGACCCGTATCATTCATTTTCTCCCAGAAGCAGAGTCATTGTTTCTTCCGCCGCCAGTCGGGCGATACGGATAATTTCGTCTCCAGACGTGGAATCGCCGACTTCATAGGTCAGCGCCGGAATCTTGTATGTTTCGTGGATCCACGTCTTTGACGTCGCCAAGTCCGGATTGTGTGACGCGTCGCGGTGTGGCGCCCCTGCGCCCAGGGACTGCACCAGTCGGTCGGACAGAGCGCCTGAAAATTCGGGGCGGCTACCGTCTGCATCATCTGGCTGCGTGTAGAGCGTATCCTTCCACGTCGAATGAAAGTCCATGGCAACAGCAAGCTCGCCAAGACCGGCAAGCCAGTCACGTGCAGCGCGCGTTTCCGCTTGCGTAAATGGCCCCCAGTCACGATTGATATCCACGCCGCGCGTATTGTGCCGCCATTGCCCGAGCGCGACTCCATCCGGGTTCAAGACCGGCGCGACCGCCACGCGAAACCCGTTGCGAAATCGGACCGCCAGCGGATCGCTCTCCAGCAATCGGTCGACAAACGCCTCCAGCGCCAGAGCTCCGGTGATCTCTGGCGGGTGCTGGCGGCCCATCAGGACCAGGACAGGCGCGCCTTCTGCGCCGAATATCAGGGTTTCAATATCCCGGCCTGCTTCGGACGCGCCTATCTGCTGAATTGTGACACCTGGTTTCTTTGCAGCCAGCCGCAACCACGCACGGTAGTGATCCAGGCCGAACAGGGGTTGAGCGGCAATCAGCGTGCGCCCTTTCCTGGCCTCAACACCCATTGCCACCGACGTGGCACCCGGTTCGGGCGCATCGGGAAGCGCATCCCATGTCAGGCCGTCATCCCGGCTAATCTGTGGCGCGTAGCGGTGCTTGCCGTGAATGTAAGTCAATGTCAGGCCAAGGTCTGCCTGCGAGCGGGCGTCTATCGAAAAGGCATACCAGCTGCTCGGGTTGATCGGGGTATCTTCAGGTCGGACAAACAAATTGAACTGGTGAGTTCCCGTTTGCTCGCAAGCCGTCAGGCGACCCGACTCAAAATCGCCCGAAAACGCGACACCTTCATAAGTGCAGACGGGGCCGTTCTGGAACGCGGGCAAGTGCCGGTCAGGATCGCTGACACATCCAGGCAACAGCACCAGACACGCAGCGAGAAAATACCTAGACTTCGAGATGTGCGACAGCATGTGGAGCCATCCTTGTATTGTCATGCGCAACACCCGGCGCATAAGCGAGACGCCAACCCAGCGGCACGGCCAGCGCTTCCGCACGCACCCGGCCTGCCTCAAGAAATGTGCGCCCCCTATCAAGCCGGTGGCGCCCCTGCACCATGGCTTCCGGAGACCGGTTGAGCGAGGACTGGGTCATATCCGTATCAGCTGTCCCAAGCAGAATCGTCAAAGGCCGCGCGAGCCAGTTGCTAACCTGGTCGTCTGAAATGCCCTCACCATCCAATCCGAACGGTGTTGGGATGTTCGGGTCGGGCATCGTATACCAGCCGGCATTCGCGCTCACAGCGCGGTGCACGCGCGCAGCAGGCTCAAACAGCAAGAACCGATGGACAAATTGCGCACCGGCGGAATGACCGTAGATGCTGTATTGCGATGCCGTCAGCCCCATTGTCATGCGCAATGTATCGAACATTGGCTCCAGCGCCGAGAAGGACCAAAGCGCCTGATCCATCAATGCGCCGTCCAAAGAATAACGGTTACCCTGATTGTAGCTTCGCGCATCCGGAAAGTCGGCCCTGCTGAATTCCGGCACCGCGATGTTCAGGCGCGCAGCCTCGGCAACAGGGGCCCACTGGTCACGATATTCCTCCGCATTGCGTCCCTGACCGTGCATGACAAAGACGAGCGGCGAATGCGGCCCTGCCTGCGTAGGCCGATAGGTCCAGACAGGCAAAGCCGGTCCGGACCAATCAGTGAAGACAAGGCGCGCTTTGCTTCCCGAACGCAGAGTCGGAGCCTGCAATGTCCCGGCACACGCCGTTCCAGCAAAGCACAGGCCCATGAGCAGGTGGCGGCGATCAATTTCTGGCCCGCTCATCGACTGGCGATCTCCCCTAGAATGACTTCGAAATTTCGCCATAAATGACCCGACCCTCAATGGGATACAGGCCGGAAAGGTAGCCAGGGCTTTCATCGGCGCGGGGTGGCAATTCGTTCGCGAGGTTTCGGACGCCGAGCTTGATACCTGTTCCGCCAAGCGGACCGATTCCCTGATCAAACTCGTAGGAAACGTACCCATTGATGGAGTACCAATCATCGACCTGCCACAGATCGCCGGTTGTATCGTTGGTCGCACTGGTATCTTCGACCTCGGAGACATAACGGACTTGCCATCCGGATTGCCAGCCTCCCATGCTCCAGGTCACCGAAGCACTGCCACGCCATTCCGGATTACCGTTGCGACGCAATTCATCAAAGGCTGTTCCGTCGCGCGTCTCTTCAAACGTCTCAATCTTTGTCGCGTTGACCCCGAACCGGAAATTCCCGACTGCCGTCTCGCGTGTCTCATAAGATACAGACATATCGTAGCCGGACACTTCACGCCCATCGAGATTCACATACCCGTCAATTACGTTCAGCACTTCACCAACCGGCGCCCGCTGCGCTCCGGGATTTGCCAGATTGTAAGCGGCGAAAGCTGCTATATCTGTCGGTGTCGCCGCTCCGCGAATGACATTGGGATTGCCAGCTTGGCCGGCGGTGAGCCGGGCAAAGTCATCGTCGAGAAGACGATCCACGCCGATCACCGTGATCGCATTCGTCGTCTCTACCTTGAAGTAATCAACAGAAACGCGAAGGCCATCAAGCACCGTATCATCGGGATCGAATACGATGCCTAGCACCGTGCTTTCGCTCTCCTCAGCCTCCAGGTCAGGATTCCCGAAGCGCGTCGACGTGCGATATGTATCGCCAACATCGTTTGGTGTGCCGGTAACATCTTCACGGTAGGGATCGGCATCCCCTTGATTGCGCCGTGTAATCGTTCCTTGATTGATCTGAACGAGGTTTGGAGCTCTGAAGCCTTCACCATACGCCGCGCGAACAGACAGAGACGGAACAATGAACCAGTGCGCAGCGACTTTCGGCTTCAGGCTATCGCCATAGTCCGACGCATTCTCGAATCGTGCAGCCAGCTGCAGGTCAAGCGCATGAACAAGGGGAAAGCGATTGGCTTCGCCAATCAGCGGCACATTCAATTCTGCAAAAACCGCTGACGTATCACGGTCGCCGCCGAAGTCTCGGGTTGCCGATACACCGACGAGGTCACTCTCATCCGGAATCGCGCCGTTTGCGAAGGTAATTGTTCCATCAAGGCGTGGGTCGGAGTCATCGAAGATTTCCTCGTGCCGGAAGTCGACACCAATCGCAGCACCGACGTCACCGCCCGGCAGGCTGAACAGGTCAGGACGGGACGCTTTTGCGTCCCAGGTCACCATTGACGACTCGGCGACACGCACCGAACTGATTCTGATTTTCGAGAGGACACTCTCCGGATTGGCATCAGGTCCGCCAAACGGGTTGAACGCATCTGGTGTTGAAAGGGCTACCTGGTCCTGCAACAACGTTTTGGACTGGCGGTTGAATTCTTCGTCCCGCGCATCCGCCTCCGACCAACCAAGTGCGCTCTCGACATCCCATCCGCCGAGTTCGCCGCGAACACCGCCGAGAAGGCGATAGAGGTCCTGGTTCACCGTGATTTTGCGTGGGCCCAGTTCAAGCGGCCGATAGCCTTGTATGACGAGGTCCAATCCTTCCGCCGGTGCATCAATCCCGGCAACGCGATTGGGACTGCCGACCGCTCCGAACGGGTTATAATAGTTTGACGCCGGAACAATGATCAGCGCCAGTGAGGCATCAAACGGTCCAGGCGCACGCTGCGTGTCGGATTCAGAGCCGTAATACATGCCTTCGCCGAACAGCTGGAACCCACTATCCAGATCATGGGTGAAAGTCAGAGCGAGATTGGTCCGGTTCACTTTCGGAATGACCGTTTGGTCCGCATTGAAATTATACCGCAGATCTCGATCTTGAGTACCGTCATCAATCGAAATGCCATTACCAAGCGAGGCGACACTGCCCGGGAACGCATCCGGCTGGAGGTGGAACACGCCGCTGCTCGAAGTGAGGCTGGCGCCCCCCTGGCGAACGCGCACCCCTGTGAAGGTCCCGTCCCCGTTCAACATCCCCGACTGGAAACGCCCATAGGGACCAATGGTGGAATTGTTGTCGAATTGCGTGTCGCCGCGCCAGTCGTCCGGCAGCAGCTCGCGCCGGTCTAGCGTCGAATACCATTCCGGAAGCTCTGTCGAACTGACATCGCCGCGCTCGTAGTAGGAACCAGCAATTGTCATATGCGTCTTGCCGCTTGCGAACTCGAAACCGTGCCGCAACGAAGCCGACAGTTCAGTCAGACTTGTTTCGGTGCTTTCGCCGTAGCGAAGAGACGCATACGTGCCATCATAATCCTCGTACAATGACAGGTTCACGACGCCCGCAATAGCGTCCGAGCCGTACAGAGCCGACGCCCCATCGCGCAGCACTTCAACGCGCTGAATCAGGTTGGCGGGAATCGAGTTCACGTTGGTAAACGTGACGGGCACACTATCGACCGACTCCGATTGCGGGTGACCGACAATCCGACGACCGTTGACCAGAACAAGCGAGCGGCCCGAACCCAGCCCACGCAAGTTGATCCCGGTCACGTCGCCACGCGCCCCATTGGTGCCCGTATTGTTGTCAGTGAATTCGATGTCGCCAATCGACGGCAAGTTGGCGAGCAGCTCGCCTGTCGAAAGCCCGCCTGACGCATCCAGTTCATCCCGACCGATAACCGTGACAGGCAGGGCTCCGGAATCGCCGACCCCCTCCAGATATGATCCGATCACGATAACCTTGTCGGCAACCAGTGCGTCCTCGTCCGCCGGAGGCGGCACCTGGCCGACTTCTTGCGCCACAGATGGAAAAGCCAGCAGCGCAACGCTGCCGAGAAGTCCCGCTTTGATCGATGATGCTTTTTTCATGTCCATTCCCCGCATAAAGACACGACCTTCCGCCGTGTAGAATCTCAGCAAAAACCGGAAACGGAAAAATGTAAACAAAATTATTGCATGGGCATTTATATTCTTTTTAGTTATACTTATATTCGAAGGAGCCCTATCGACTCTCCATGCGCTTCGACATGACGGCCAGCCGCTTGCGCAGGCTTGCAGACAGGTCGTCAATCAGCGCGCGGACAGGAACGTCGAGTCCCTTGCCAAGCGGATAAACCATGTTGACCGGCAGGGTGAGCGCCTTCGGCAATGCGTGCAGATCAATGCCGGGATCGTGTTCAGCTGCATGAATGGCGCTCATGGCGTCTACAATTGCGATTCCAGCGCCGCGCCGGGCCAGGCTGCACGCCATTTGATAGGTTTGCACGCGAATCAGCGGATCACCCCGCCATCCCGAGGCTACGCCAATCTCCGCCAGCATTCTCCCAAGTGGCTCAGTCGCCTCCAGCGCCACGAGTTCATGCTGGAAAAGCGTCTTGCCCAGCTCCTCAGCAGAAATGTTGCCCAGCGTTCCCCGTTTCGAAACGCAAACAACTGGCACTTGTCCGATAGGAATGGCCCCAACGGATACTGATCGCGTTGAGGCATCAAACACCAGCCCCATGTCAAATCCGTAAGCAGGCCTCGAAATTTCTGACAGAACCTCACCGGAATGCCGCGTCGAGATGGTGAACCGCATGTCCGGATCCGTGGACCTGAATGCCATGACGGCGTCCGGCACGATATCGAGTCCCAATGCGGGGGTTGTGACAATCCGCAAATGCCGGCTGGCTCCAGAGCGGAGGCGAAGGGCCGAAGCCGTCAGGTCTTCGAACGCGCTGCGCGCACGCTCCGTCTCCTTGAGCAATACCAAAGCTGCGGGCGTCGGCTGCAACCGTCCCGATATCCGGTCAAACAGGAGATAGCCAAGCTCGGTCTCCAGCTGTTTGATGCTCTTTGTCACCGATGGCTGGGAAACGCCCAACTCGGCGGCTGCGCCGCTCACCGTCCCGGACAGCATGACAGCATGAAACACTTCGAAGAGGCGATAGTTCATTCTTTGACGTATTACTTTTAGTAATGAGTAATGTCAATATTTTCTGTTGACGCATACCCCAATTCTCAATGATCTGCGTGTAAATAATGGCGCGGACAGCTCAAAATGACTTCAATCCTTCATCGTAGTCCCGGGAAGACATTACCCGTCGCAGCCGGCGGCAGTGGCGCATGGCTTTTTGACACATCCGGCAAGCATTACCTGGATGGGTCAGGCGGCGCAGCCGTATCGTCTTTAGGGCATGGCCATCCCCGTGTTGTGGAAGCCATGTGCGAACAAGCCCGGAAGCTTGCATTCGCACACACGGCATTCTTCACACACGAACCCGGCGAAAAACTTGCAGAATTTCTCACACAGCGCGCGCCGAAGGGACTGGATCATGTCGTCTTCACATCAGGCGGATCGGAGGCCATTGAGACGGCTCTGAAGCTCGCGCGTCAATTCCATGTCGCCAATAACGCAAATGACAGGACTGTCTTTATCGCCCGCCAGTTCAGCTATCACGGCGCCACGCTCGGCGCCTTGTCGATCAGCGGCAATCAAGGTCGCCGGGCGCCGTACGAACCCCTGCTTGCGCCGTGCCGTTTTATTGCGCCCTGCTATCGCTACAGGAACGCACGCCCCGGCGAGACCAACCAAGCGTACGCCATGCGCACGGCGGATGCGCTCGAAGAAGAAATAATACGCGTTGGTCCCGGCCGGGTCGCTGCCTTTATCGCTGAGCCCGTTGTCGGCGCGACGCTCGGTGCGGTGGCGGCCGAAGTCGGCTACTTCAAGCGGATTCGTGAAATCTGTACGCGACACGGCGTTCTCATGGTCGCAGATGAAGTCATGTGCGGCATGGGGCGAACCGGGACACTGTTTGCCATGGAGCAGGAAGGCGTGACGCCGGACATCCTTGTCATGGCGAAAGGCCTTGGCGGAGGATACCAGCCGATCGGCGCAACGCTATTGCATAAAAAAGTCCATGACGTTGTCACCGCCGGAAAGGGACGGTTCGAACACGGACACACCTATATGGGTCACCCGATGGCCACAGCCGCTGCGCTGGCTGTGCAAATGGTCATCGCGGAGGAGGGACTTCTGGACAGCGTCGTGCGCAAAGGCCAGGTCCTGCACCGTATGCTTGCAGAGGCGCTCGTACCGCTCGGAATTGTAGGAGACATTCGCGGCCGGGGCCTGATGATCGGAGTCGAGCTGGTCGAAGATACGGCGACGCAGCGGCCCTTCCCTGCAGAGCTGCGTCTCGACCAACGCATCAAGGACGCCGCCATGGAAGCAGGACTGATTATCTACCCAGGCCGCGGGTCGGCAGGGGACGGCTTGGGAGACCATGTCCTGATTGCGCCGCCTTACATCATCAGCGAGTCCGAAATTGCAATCCTGGTCGAGCGTCTGGAGACAGCGATCAAGGCGGCGCTTCCGGTTTCGGCATGAGCAGCCGCGAGCGCCTTATCTCTGTCGCTCCGAACGGTGCGAGAAAGTTGCGAGCAGACCATCCGGCCCTGCCCCTGTCTCCCGAGGACATTGCCGCGGATGCGGCCGCTTGCCTGGCTGAAGGTGCCGGCCTGTTACATCTTCATGTACGGGACGCGGAAGGTCGCCATTCCCTGTCGACAGATGCCTACAAGGCGGCGATCAAGGCGGTTCGCGAGCAGACGGGAAATGGCCTCATCATCCAGATCACAACTGAATCTGCCGGCGTATTTGATCGCAGTGCCCAGATTGCGGTCGTGGAGAGCGTTCGACCTGAAGCCTGTTCGGTCGCATTGCGGGAATTGTCCCCCAACGGATCGCAGGAGGAAGTCGCCACTTATCGCCAGTTCCTGGCAGATTGCCGACGCGAAAGCGTCTGGGTGCAGCATATCCTTTATGACGCGGATGATGTCCGGCGGTTTTCAGACTTGCGGGCAGATGGAGTCTATGGCGATGAGCTGCCCTTCATTTTGCTGGTAATCGGTCGCTATCGCAGCGAGCCCCAGAGTGACACGCCTGAATTGCGGGCGATGCTGGATGCGCTGGATGAAAGTCCCGATGCCACACCCGTTTGGGCCGCCTGCGCATTTGGACAGGGCGAAACAAATCTGCTGTCGGAGGCCGCCAGGAGTGGGGGGCATGTCCGTGTCGGGTTTGAGAACAATTTACTCATGGCCGATGGATCGCTGGCGCGATCGAATGCGGCGCGGGTGAAGGAAGTAGCCTCAGCGCTCAGGTCACTCGGCCTGTCACCCCTGAGCGCCGACGGCGCGCGCACGGCGTTCAAACTGCACCGCTAACGCACAAGCAGGCCGCGATGGACTCGTATGCGAACCTGAACTGCCACTGCGGTGGCAATCCGGCCCAGATAGCCGGCATGGACATTGTCAGGGGAACCGGGCTTGAGGTGATCAAACCTGGCATTTAGCTTCGGGGAATGGCCAATGACCAATTCCGGTATTTCAAGACGTCGCCCTTCGCGAGTGGCCCGACCTTTTCGTCGCCTCGCCCCTGCTCGTCCGCAAATTGTGGTGACGGGTTCGCATTCGAGCGACAGCACCCTGAACACGCGTCGGCGTGCAGCAAATTGTGGAGACAGGCGCTGGCCCATGACGACGATCATTCGCTGACACACCCTTCGCGAACTGCAACCAGAGCGGGATTGCGAAACGCCAAGTGTTGCCATTGTGACACAGTGACGCGTTATCGCTAACACTTTCGTGATGTCGCTATTGATAGCGCAAACATTTTGTGGTCGCATCACCATCAGGCAGGTGGACCAGATACGGGGTCGACAGCCATAAGAGAAACCAAGTTCGGCGCATCCA
>TARA_R110000803_G_scaffold2708_1_pt1 | contig 12751 bp, 18 predicted proteins | sample TARA_R110000803 | Tara Oceans TARA_R110000803 (sample SAMEA4397772) | marine metagenome | biome: Polar Biome; feature: [SRF] surface water layer (ENVO:00010504); material: water (ENVO:00002006), including particulate matter (ENVO:01000060) such as... | depth 5 m | reverse complement strand
AAAAACACCGTTCAAGATAACATCACCACTACTTAACCCCAACAAAGGACAAGACTTATGACTGCTATTGAAATCGGATGCCAAGTTTACGGACACACCCAAAACGGACACAGGGACGCATTTCACAGCGCTTGTGTCGTTGTTCGCAGCAAAGACAAACTTAAACCAGGGACGAGAGTTTGCTTCGATGATGACACCAAAACAAAGGTCAGTGCAGTCGATGATCAAGATACATCACCTTACGATGGCATCACAGATCCCTTCTTAACTGCTCACACAAACCCTAATTACAGCTTCAACATGATGCTTAAACCCGGCATGGTGAAGAACTTAACACATTACTTTGCAATCTTAGGCGAAACTGAAGATCAGGCTAAACGTGCATCTTGTATCGGTGAGTATGCCACAAAGATGACACCGGAGCCTGAAGAAGAGCCCGAAGACTATGGTGATGATGAATGTAAGGGTTGCTACTAGAACCCCCTCAACTGGTGAAAACGTAAAAAATGACCCCCTGTATACCATGCTCTCGCTGGCTTATGTTTGACACATTAACATTACTCGTTTAAAATCACAGAAAACCATTATTTACATTATTGTTTAAAAGCATTACGATATTGATTCAAATGAATAGGTGGGCAAAAACTCACCGTACACCTTAATGGAGACGGCATGGGCAAACGAGGAAAATTCAAAATGACCAACAGGGCGCATAACCATTGTGCCGATGTTAAAGTATTATTGAAGCTAATTGACACAAGACGCAGGTTTTGGCAACTCACTGGCCAAGACTTGGCCGACTTATGTGGAATGGGGCAACCGGCGGTCCAACAGGCATTGACCGGTAAAGCGGCATGTTCGTTTCGGCGTGCTGTACACATTGCTAATGCCCTTGGAATCGAAGTGACAATTAAAACGAAGCTACAGGCCATGCCAGTGTCAGTAAAGAAGATAAAGCGTTTTAACGAAACTAAGATCAAGCAAGCTAGGGCTAGGTCTGACATTTCCAAGGCTGCTAGGCAGGGTGAGAAGATAATGTCTGAAATTGAACAATTACCGGAAATTGACGAATATAAGGAAGAAGGTGCGAAATGAATAGGTTGGCCAAACAACAATCGACATCTCAAATCCTTAACGAAAGTGATACAATGCGATTTGCGAAGTTGGAATGGGGAGGGAAATTATGTTAATAACAATCTTAATTCCAGCCCTAATGGTGTTACTGTTAGGGGTCTTATTTGCGGCTATGCCATACCCTAGCCACAACACCCGGTTTGACATAGACTCAAAACCTAAAGAGAAGCGGGGGAGTGCTAGGCATCCAACCCCGGAGATATTATCGTCACCCAAAAAAAAAGCGTAGTACCACTTCAACTGGCCTGAAATAAGGACACCAATATGAACTACAACGAAAACAATAATTGGATTAAACTGAGCCGCAAGATAACTGAGAATCCATATTGGCTGTCCGCTAAGTTTACTCCTGGCCAAGCAATGGTTGACTTACTCATGCTTGCAAACTGGCAAGAGACATCTTTCGTTAAGAGAATGGTTAAAGTGACGGTTGATCGAGGGCAAGTAGCTTGGAGCAAAAAGGCACTTTCTGTCAGGTGGGGGTGGTCTATTACCAAAGTGACTGGTTTCCTATTTACCTTAGAGAATGATGGGTTTCTAGAAACCAAATCAACACCTCTAACCACTGTGATAACAATCCTTAACTACGATCTATACCAAGACAATAGAAATCAAACAGAAATCAAACAGAAATCAAGTAGAAATCAAAAAGAAACATATAAAGAAAGACAAGAAAGTAAAGAAGGTAAAGAACAACTAACTTCTTGTCGGGAGGATGACAAAGAAAAAATCTACGAAGAATGGAATCGCAGGGCTAAAGCAAATACCCGAATGCCGATTGCCCGAAGTTTCTCGAAAGGCAGGAAGATCAAAATAGCTCTCAGACTCAAAGACTCAAACTGGCATCCTGCGTTCACTCAAGCTCTAACCAAGCTCCCTATCGCAAACAGACCTGGGTTTGACTGGCAGCCTGACATCGACTGGATGATCGCTAACGACGAAAACGTGTTTAAAGTCCTTGAGGGCAAGTACGACACCAAGGCCAGCATTGCTAACACGCCAGCATCCCAACCGGCCCTGTCAAAGATGGAATCAGACATCCTGTCCTGCATCGACATTGAACTTAAACTAAAATCAACAGCAATCGAAACGGCTGTCCGAAGCAACTATGCGTCAGGTGGCAGCGAGCATTACATACTTGATGCTATTGACATCTGTAAAAACATGCAAAAGACTAAGCAGATCGACAATATGCAGAGTTTATTTCTGACTGCGATCAAAAAAGTAACATCAGGCGAGTGGTCATCATAGCTAACATCGACACAGCGTCCCGTTATGTGGCCTACAATTTACTCGCGGCTAACGAAGCACTGTAGACTGCAAGTAAAACTGCCGAGCGATTTAAACGCTATTTAAGGAGCAATTGTGGAAGTAAACGACGACCTGCCTTTTGACCGAGAAGCCGAAATGGCGGTACTGGGATCAATGATCTTGGATGCAAACATCATCAACGATTTATCATCAGTGATTAAAGCTCGTGATTTTGTACTTGAAGAACACCAAGACATGTTCAAAGGGATGATGGATTTTTACTTTCAAGAGGGGATTGACAGGATGTCCGTAAGGGATCTTGTTATCTTTTTCAAAACCGAGAGACGGCTGACAACTATCGACCATGGTGGAGTTGGTCATTTTATCGCACAATTAGCACAGGCTGCCCCGGTTACTTCCCATTGGAATTATTACGCTGATCGTGTTCGACTTATTAGCATGAAAAGGGATTGTTTTGCACATTCCCTGAAAATGTTGAAACTCTGTCAAGACACGGCTAGTTCGAGTAACGAACTGGTTAGCACTACCGCTGACATGCAGATGTCTCTAGCGGACTCAGGCAAGACAAAAATCATGGATCTCAAGGATTTAATGATTGAACATGTCGTTGACCCGGCTAAGAATCAGGAATTATTGGTTGCTGCCGGTGTTTCGTCTGGCTTATGGAGTTGGGACAACCTTGTCGGAGGTCTACGTCCTGGCAGCCTGAATGTCATTGCTGCTCGTCCTAGTGTCGGAAAGTCAACATTAGCCCCAATCTTTGCTGCATCGGTGGTTGAAAAGACAGGCAAGACGGCATTGTTCTTCAGCCTGGAGATGCTAGGGGAATCCTGGGCGTGGCGAGAATTCTCTCGACTGTCTGGAATAAAGGGCAAAGACCTTCGTGCTAATTCCAGTAAGGGGTTGTCCGATAAAGACTTAACTGTCTTAGACAATACCCTACGTGACCTTGAAGAGAATAAATATCTGATCATTGACAAGCCGGATTTAGATGTTTCTCAAATTACTGGGATATCTAAGGTTCAAGACGAAAAGACACCTCTCGGTTGTATTGTGATTGACTATATTCAGCTTGTTTCGGCAATTCGTGCTTCTCGGTCTAGGCATGAGGAAGTGGGGGATATTTCTGGTAAACTAAAGCAACTAGCTAAAGAACTAAAAATCCCAATTATCTGCCTCGGACAGCTCAACCGAAGTGGCGAACCGGGTAATCCGCAAATCAGTCAGATGGCACAGGCAGATAAAATTTCGATGGATGCCGACACGGTGACTCTGATCCATCGTGCAGTAGATGATGCCGGTAAAAAGAAACCATCTGAGAAGGCAAACGCAAGAGAGCGTCTTGGTGAAAATAAAGAGCGTATAGATGCCGAGCAATTAGCTGACATGCGGTTGCAGCAGGGACTCGAAGACCTTATAATCACGGTCGATAAAGCAAGAGATGGTGAGAGAGGGCGATTCCCGGTTACTCACCACAAGGGTTTATTCAAGATTGAAGAACCTGGGACTCAAGAAGATCAGACCAATGCGGCATTTACAGAAGCTAAGATGGCTGACATTGAAGAAACTGGAGGAGACTTTGGTGGTTTTAATGAGGGCGAAGAAGTAGAAGAACCGGATCATGGTGTAGTAACCCAAAATCTAGACAACATTCCATTTTAACAAGGAAAAATACTATGAGTATGAAACAACATCGACGACTAGCTAAACAGAATAAGGAAAAAGTGATTCCAGGCAGACTCTCTGCATCTTTTGGTATCCCCAAGAGTCTTGCAGTAAACATCGACCACCTAACACCTAAAGAGCAACTACAGTGTGATCACTACATAAAAGAGGCTGTTCGGGAATTACGCGAGGTTTACGAGCGGGAGAGTTTTATTGCTAATCCTACAATCGATCACAGATATCCCCATATTAGAACCATTAGAAATCCCAGGGTAACCACAACATCAGCACTTAGCCGAGCAGACAGTCAATACCATGGCAATCATTATTCTGAGTGTTAAGCACGAGCCAATAGCACAACCTCGCCAAAGATTCTCCGCCAGGGGAGGTTTTGCTAGGGCTTATGTCGATAAAAAACACCCGGTAAATTTCTACAAACGGGCAGTCAGGGAAGAAACCACAGGCATGGACATCATGCTTGGGCCGCTAAAAGTTACTATTTGGTGCTATTTTCAACGGCCAAAGGGACACTTTAAAACTAAAAAAGGGGCAGTAACGGATGTTTTAAAACCATCTGCCCCTAAATTTAGGACGAATACGCCAGATAACGACAATCTTGCAAAGAGCGTGCTAGATGCACTCAACCCAGATCCTCCAGGTAAAGGGGACTATCCTGGTTTGTATCCTGATGACAAAAACATTGTGGATTTAATTGTTCACAAGAGGTTTGCTTGTCAGAAAAACCCAGTTGGTACTATCATTGTTCTCGAAGTGGTCACAGAGCAAGAAGACATGAGCTACATGCTCTAGTTATAACGACAACAAGTTATTTTAAGTTTATTTTAAACTGTGATTGTGTTGTAGATGTAATTATGTACAATATATTATGTCAAGATACTTCCAAACCCAAAGGAGACGATATGTTAGTACAGATTCCAGGCACAATTGCTCATGTTGAGTCATCGGAAGTCATCTCTGTGAATATGTGCAACTTTGACAGGACTAACTTTAGTGTCCGCCTCAGAGGAGTAGATTGCGACATTATCTCGGAAGCTGACCGTAGTTGCGGTGATTTACTTAGAAGGAAGACGGTAGCAAATGGCCGTATCTTTAGATTCATCAAAGCTGTGAATGAGGCAAACGCCAATGGCTAGTCTCCAAAAAAACAAAGACCGCTACACGCTACAGTTCTCCCTTCACGGGAAACGAATAACATGGCGACTAGGCAGCTTAAACGGACGCACAGCAGCCTCGTTCAAGTTTCAGTTGGAGTCATTGGTCGAATCTCTAAACATGGGCCAGAAGGCCAATAAGAGCGTTCTAGCATGGATTGACGGATTGACCCCAATGTATCGAGACTTTTTGGTTCGTCATGGATTAGTGGAAGAAAAGGGTTCTTCATCGCTGGGTAAGTTCCTGTCGTTTGCTATGGATAAGCACTACAGTGGCAGTGCCAAAAACACTGTTCGGAACATGTCCAACGTGCAGCGTCAATTGATCGCCCGTTTTGGTGACACTGCCGATATGGAGTCAATTACCAAGGGTGACATTGAGATATGGAAGCGTGACCTGATTGCAGAGAAACACTCTGATGCCAACGTGGCATCCTACCTTGAAAAGTCCCGTCGATTCTTTAACCTAGCAGTAGACCATGAAATTTTGCAAAAAACACCTTTCCGAGGAATATCCATTCCGTCTTGTACAAATGTGGACCGTGTGGTATATGTAGATTCGGCTAAAATTAATCAATTACTGTCTGTTTGTGACGTAAACTGGAAGGCATTAGTATGCCTAAGTCGCTACACAGGGCTAAGGTGTCCATCGGACATCAAGTCGCTGAAATGGGCAGCAATTGATTTTGACCGAAAGCGGATATTGTCAGACCGACAGAAAACAAGCAGAACTGTTGAAATCCCAATGCAGCCAGAAGTAGAATCCGCACTCAAGGCGATGCTGGATGTTACCGGGGAATCCGAGTACGTGTTCAAGGATGACATTCGTCTATCGGGAGAAACTATCTACAAGCGTCTAAAACTTAGAGTTATTAAGGCTGGATTAACTCCCTGGCCTCGGTTGACTACCAATCTTCGTGTTTCAATGGGCGTTGATTGGAAGAATGCTGGGATACCTCATTCAACTTACTCGGTCTGGTTGGATCATTCGGAAGCTGTGCAGAAGAGCCATTATGAGCATATTTCAGACGCTGAGTTCGATCTCGCCACTAACATGGGAGGTGTTTAAATGCAATTAAAAGATTTGATCCAGCAGGTTGCACAGTGTTACTCTGTTGAAGAATTCGCGTTGTTTAAGAAGAAGATTGCCCCTAAGATTAGGAAAGGCAAGTCATTTGGTTTTAAAACAGGCGATGCTGGCTACGGATGCGAAGCCATGTGCAGTGGATGGAACGGGCTAGACCCCAAGTGTCGGTGTAGGGCGTACAGCGTCATGTGGTCGCTTGAGGATGGCGAGTTTATCGCTAGAGGATACTGAAACTAAGGCAGGGTTCCGGCAGCAAGACGTATAAGTTGACGCTGAACATCGGATTAAATAACTGGAGTTAGCCCTCGCTTTACGAACGTGTGTTGGAATAGGTAGACAAAATGATATGTGCTAGGTTTAGCGACCCAGTGCCGTTCATCTCCCATCGGGAAGGGGTGGGGAGAGTCTTCATCGGGTTTAGCGGCCCCTTGAATGTCTCTCATGTGAGGTGCAAATCCTCGCCACGTTCATGTATCGGGCTTTATCTCTCGATACAGGTTGAGACGTTGGCTCTTGTTGAGCTGACACGCAAGGAATTTGGATGCCCTAGACTGGGGAGTTTGGGGCATCCATACTTTTAACAAGGAAATAAAATATGACAGATTTAATACCGGCTAAATGGGTAGACCGAATTGATTGGTTTGACAATGAAAAAGACTGGCTTGATGCGAGACAGACTTATGTCGGTGGGTCAGCGGCTCCAGCATTATTCAACCAGGGCTACAAAAACACAAGTCCTTTATCGGTTTGGGAGTCGTTAGTATTCCCTGGGCAAGCTCCACCGCTAAAAGGTGAGTTTCTGGATCTAGGGTTGCGTCTTGAACAATCGATTGCCGATGAATACATGCACAGAACCGGTGCTAAACTTTGGGGCAACGCATATAACATCTGGCGACATCCAGAGTATGGCTACATGGCCTGCACACCTGACTTTATCGACTTTGAAAACGAAGAGAATGTGCAGATTAAGAATGTGTCATCGTTTGCCAGCAAGGAGTGGGAAAATGACGAATACCCACTGAAATATGAAGTTCAAGTTCAGCACGAGATGCTTGCTACTGGCATGAAGTCATCTAAGCTAGTCGCTCTACTTGGTGGCCAATCCGTGGCCATTCGCCATGTCGAACGTAACGACGAATGGATTAACGATGTGCTGATGCCAACCATCAAGGCGTTCTGGGAAAACCACGTTGAAACGAAAGTTCAACCGGATCTCGAAGGCGTTGCTGGCGAAGGTCTAGTGCTTGCTAGGTTGCATCCAGAAGATAACGGCAAAGCTGTGTCTCTGCCACCAAACTTTATGACGATGCTTGATGAAATTTCACCACTGAAGCAGAGTATCAAAGAACTAAAAGACGAGCTAGACGTAAAAGAATCTATCATTAAAAATGAGCTTGGCGATAATACCTATGGTGAGACTTCTGACTTGCGTGCTGTCTCTTGGAAGTCGCAAAACCGTAAAACCTACGATATCCCTGATGATATCAAAGAACTATATCGCGTTGAGGACAAAGTAATTCGAGTCCTGCGTTTTCCTAAATCCCTTCCTAAAGGAGTACACTGTGAGTAATCAATTAACCGCAGGCGATCTAAACAACAACATTACAGCAATGGCACAGTCGTTCGATGATGCTATTCCTAAATCAATGCGTGACGAGCTTGATAGTAGCCGGTTCATCCGAATCGCACTTACCTCGATTAAATCAAATCCAATGCTATTAGCGTGTAAGCCAGACACAATATACAAGTCTCTAGTTGAAGCCTGCCAGCTTGGATTGACCGTCGATGGGGTTCTTGGGCATGCGTATCTCGTTCCGTATAAAGGTGTTTGCACACTGATTGTTGGATACAAGGGATTAAAGACACTTGTTAATAACACTGGCAAGGTGGCTATATTTAAGACTGGATGCGTTTACAAAGGGGATACTTTTGTCCACTCCTCTATCCCGTTTGACTTCCAGCACACATACGGCGATAGCGACAGAACCGACGATAACGACATCACTCATGTGTATACTTGGTGGAAGCTGTCTAATGGCGAGTGTGATGCGTTAGTGTGGACAGCGGCTAAAGCAAGGAAGCATCAAGTGAAGCATGGTGGAAAGAGTCCTGCGTGGAAAAGCTCATTCCCCAAGATGGCCGAGAAGAGTACGTGTCGTGACGCAATTGGGTCAGGGGCAATGCCAACATCTAGTGATGTACAGACATTGGTACTACAGTCTGACGAGTATGACCGCGATACAACCGTCAGCACTATAACATCTTCGGTGATATCAGAAAAACCAACAAACTTAAAACAACTTGAAAATAAGTTTGTCCCTACTGTTGGCGAAACCCAAGATGACAGTATACTTGATAAGGCAGTCAACGCGGTAAAGGCTTGCGAGACAGTTGAGGATGTCTTGGCTGTCCAAAAAGAGTTTGAGCCTCGGTTGTCTACTGATGACTCGTTTGAATTAAATCAAGTCTGCGAAGAACACGCAGCAACACTCCAAACACAAGGAAACTAAAGATGTCCGAAGAAAAAATTGTACTTGAAAACGTAGGCCCAGTATCCCACTTAGAAATCAATCTAGGTGAACCTGGAATCACAATCTTGTCTGGCCCAAATGGGTCTGGAAAAACTACATCACTGGAAGGAATCCAAAAGACCGCTACGGGCAAAGGCAAGATGTCTGTCAAGGATGGAGAACGTAGTGGTTTGATTGAAATGCCTGGGGCTAAGTGTACTATTAGTGCTGTAACCCGGCATAAGAACAGCAAATGCACTGTTGTGAATCTTGAGGATCAGTTTAGCTTGGGCGACCTTGTTGACCCTGGGCTAAAGTCTGATGACGCTGCTGACGCTCGTAGGATCAAGGCGTTAGTGGGCCTTACTGGAGTTGAGGCCGACATTGCCATGTTTAACGGGAAAGACTTTTCTGAAATTGATCAGTTGGTGATTCCTGAAACTACCGACTTGGTAGAAATGTCCGCTATGGTTAAGCGTGAGTTTGAACGTATGGCTCGTGAATCCGAGAAGTTTGCTAGTGCAGAGGACGTAAAAGCAAAAACTCTTAGCAGTACGCTTGAAGTTCTAGACTCCGACTTAGTTCCGTTGCCAATCGAGGAAGCTCGCAAACTACACCAGGGTGCTATTATCGCTCTCACTCGGTCTAATGAACGGTTCCAAATCGAGGAGCAGCAGAAGATTCAACGCAAGGTTGCGAAGGAGGAGTTTGATGCACGTACTGCTAACTCTTCGCACAAAACGGCTGACGAACTAAATAGCCTATCCGTTAAAAGCAGGGCAGCCTGCGATAAGGCATTAGCCAAAGTCCGGGCGCTTGAGCAGAAACTATCGGATGCTAGAAAGTTGGGTGATGCTGCTATTGCAAAGACCCAGCAAGCCGACAAAGACCTCGTCTTTGCAACTGAACATGAGTCGATGCTTAACGAGCTTCGCAAGACTTTTGAGGCCGACACTTCTAACGCGATTTCACCAGTGCAGATTGCCAAAGAGACTGCCGAAGTTAGTGAATACGAAGCAAGGTTAGATTTTTCAAAGAAGTCTGCTCACAATGCAGCAACCCTGTCGTCGATTGATATCCATTTAAGTTCTGCCGCACACGCCAAAGGAAAGAGCGTTCGGTGTCGTAAATCAGCAGCTTTGACGGATACGGTTATCTCTAATGCGATTCACTGCAAACACCTGAAGGTTGAGACGCTTCATGGCAACACTCGATTGGTAGTTGATCATGCCCGCGGACCATCGACATGGTTTGGCGATCTGTCAGAAGGCGAAAGATGGCTCATTGCTATTGACATTGCTCTTGACCAACCGGTGTTTGCTAATCTTGAAAAGGGGCAGAATGCGATTATTGTGATTCCACAACATGCCTGGGAATCTCTTGACATTAAGGCGCGGAATAAGATTTCAAATCATGCGGTTAAACGTGGGATTCATGTTCTGACCGCTGAAGCTACTCGTGATGAAATTGATGGGGATGAAATCATTGTTAAGAAGTTTGGGGGTGCAAAGTGAGATTAAATGAAGCACAGATTAAAAAAATCGAGGACCAGTTTAGAAAAGGCCGAGAATATGGCTACAATGATCTTGAAATGGCATCGCATGTAAACATCCCACTCCCCCTTGAGTGCAAGACAAACGCCGCATTTCAAGTCAAGTTCACACAAGACCAGGAATACCGGTTCGGAAGCGTGTGGACTCACCCACTGGGAACCTCGGTAAGATTAGAGAGTGTTGGTGGATATCGAAACACCGACAAAGATAGTTTCTTTTATGATATGATGGAATTATCTGAAGAGAACGGGATTTTAGAATTCCACTGGCTATCGAATCCGTTGTGTTTTCCTGAATTCATAAAGATACCAGAACCTCCTGAGTGTAAGACTTATCGGTTCCAAGTGTTTGACAACGGTTGGGCGGACGGATCTGTCTGGATTGGTTGTTCCAACAAATCATTTACAGCGACTATCCCGTATTTTGACAAATTTCCTAATCCCATGAACAAGTATGAATTTTGGAGAACTATCCAAAACCGAGCCGCGAAAGACTTCCACTGGATTGACGAATGCCCGGCACTTGGCCCATGGCATGAAAACAAAGGAAAAAACTAATGCCTAAGATTGTTAAGAAAACCATGACTAAAGAGGGCGTTGTAAATTATTGCAGCGATCTCGGCCATCTGCACGTAGCAATGAAAGACTTAATCCGAAACTTAGACCGAAAGGGCATTGACAGCTTAGAGGTGGTTAATGCAACCATTGGGGTCAAAGGGCTAAAGGATGCCGGGAAGTTTATTGCGGCGATGCAGAGTAACTACTACGAGCAAACCGAACCAGATAAAAAAAATAACTATTCTATATCATAACTTTTGAAGGAGAGATTATGTCAGCGTTTAATCGTGTTATCCTCGTGGGAAATCTAACCCGCGATGTTGAGCTAAAGACAATACCAAGCGGAACATCTGTCTGCGAGATCGGCCTTGCGGTCAATGAAAAAGAAAAACGTGGCGAAGAGTGGGTTGAAGTGGCCACGTTCGTTGACATTACACTGTGGGGTAGGACTGCCGAAGTTGCTGCCGAATACCTTAGCAAGGGTGCATCTGTTTTGGTCGAAGGACGATTAAAGCTGGATACTTGGGAACAAGAAGGAAACAAGCGATCCAAACTGCGTGTCGTGGGAGAGAAGTTACAGATGCTAGGCGGCAAGTCTGGCGGCGGTCAACAACAGCAGCAGTCGTCGTCCCTTGGAACTCCTGCACCGTATCCAAGTCAACAACAGCAACAGTCTAATCAACAGGCACCCAGTCAACGTGTGCAACAGGAAATCCCTGGTGCAAACGCTTCTGACGACATCCCATTTTAAGGAAATAACATGCGAACATTAAAAGAACTAAGCCAAGCGATTGGCAAATGGGCAGACAAAAACTTTGGAACTAAGAGAAACGGGTTTCTTGGTATCTGTGAAGAACTAGGAGAATATGCCGAAGCGACGACTGGTATTGACCGGGTTGATGCCCTGTGCGATATCCTGATCTACGCATTAGATCATGCCTACTGTGAGGGTATTGAAGTTTATCCAGATCCCGAAGCACGAATTTCAGGCTATGGGTGTAATCCGGCTGAAGTAGTCCAGGTCATCACAATCGTAAAAGGGCAACTTGCCCAATGCGAGCTTAAAAACCTACAGGGCATTCGTAAAGATCCAGCTACGTTTGATAAGCGTCGATCTGACTTGCTGAATCAATTAATACTTGATACGCTAGAATGCTTGGCCGATCACCACGTAGATTCCTTAGAGACGCTGAATAACACATTCGACAACAATGTGTCTAAGCGAAACTGGAAGGATGACCCAGAGAATGGTGGTGGCTACTCGCATGTCGTGGTTGAGGGTGACGGAGCGTCAATCACTATTAGCAGCATTAAGTGTCCTTGAATCCACTAATCATCGCAGTGACCGTCTTGCAGTTTGCGGGCGGTCTTTATGATTTTTATCGAGGCAACTACCTGGATGGATTCTTATGGATCTTTGTGGGGGCTGCTAATCTCTGCGTGCTATTAAAAGGAACCGGATAACTTCTAGAAACTATACCATGCTGCTGTACAATGCGTAGTATGGTGTTATAATTAAGACTCAGTCGGCACTGTTTGGATGTCTGCAAAGCTCCAGCGGTTGCTTTTCCTTGTTAAGACCGGGAATCAGTGTCGGCTATTTTCTAAAACCTTTATCGCTCTGCCACTCCAAACCGTTCACAGTCAGGTTGCCACCAGCTTCGGAATGACTCTTTTTGCTCTTCTGTTTTTTCTAAAAATACTATCACTGGTAGACCTTTTCGGTCATAGGACAAAGCACTGGTTTGCTTGTGATTCTTGCCATGTTACTTGCTAGGCAATCATTAGACTCGACAAATAA
>TARA_R110000803_G_scaffold84087_3_pt1 | contig 12763 bp, 16 predicted proteins | sample TARA_R110000803 | Tara Oceans TARA_R110000803 (sample SAMEA4397772) | marine metagenome | biome: Polar Biome; feature: [SRF] surface water layer (ENVO:00010504); material: water (ENVO:00002006), including particulate matter (ENVO:01000060) such as... | depth 5 m | reverse complement strand
CAAGCCTATAGAAATTATACAGATGCCTGCTCCTAAGCCAGCCTCAGCTGTTGTAGAGCCTATTCAAGCTACAGAGACTAAACAGCTTTTAACTCCTACAGAGCCTGAACAGCTTTTAACTCCTACAGAGCCTGTGCAGGATATAACTCCTACAGAGCCTGAACAGCCTTTGCAGAATGAGGGAACCTCTAAACTACCTACAATGTTTAAAGAAGCTCTTGCTAATCAAGAAAAAGCACTTCAACGGATAAGAAATAGGCCTGTATATTCTACCTTACCTACACAAACCTTTGTGGCTGATAAAGCCGACGCAGTTTTTGCAGAGAAAGAGACAGAAGAGAGTCTCTATGACATGACAATTCTCCAAGCTATAGGGGGTGTACGTGACGCTTTTGAACAAGTAAGCGAAGGTGTTGAATGGGCCACTGATTATGATCCTTATGATCTTCCTGAAGTAAAGAAAGTTGACCACTGGGCAGGGCAGACAATTAGATTGCTTACACAGTTCACCACAGGTTATGCTATGGCTGCAGTTACTCTAGGTGCAACAGGTATTACGGGAGCTGTAGGTGCAGGAGCTACAGCGGTAGGAGTTACTAGTACTGCAATAAGAAGTATAATTGGACAAGGTGCATTAAGTGGCATAGGAGCTACACTAGCTATATCCCCTGATGAACCTAGAATTTCACACTTATTAAAAAGTTTAGAAGACGAAGAAGGTAATCCTCGTTTTCAATCTGAACTCTTAGACTGGTTAGCTACAGACCCTAATGACTCTAGAGCACATAAGCAAGCTGCTTTAGCTTTTGAAGAATCCGTATTAGGTGTAGTAGCTGTTGGAGGTTTTGAGATTGTCAAAGGAGTAACAAAGTTTGTTGCTAATTATGTTAAACGTGCTCCAGCTATTACTCCTCCTAAGACAGCTCCTACTAATGCCAAGCAAATATTAGAAGTAATAGACTCCACAACAGCAACTAAAAAGAAACCTTCTTTACTTTCAAAACTCTTCCAAAAAGGAAGCGGGAAAACTGAGCAAGATCAGATGCTCTCTTCTTTTGATAAGATTATAAGAGCTGGTTGGGACACAAACCGATATACTTATGTAACTGGGAAGTATCTACACGGCTTCTCCCCTAATCCAGAAGACTTAATAGCTGTTAAGAAAGGGAAGGTCCCTAATAAATTAGCTGAGTTTGAACTCGATAGTTTTGAAGACTCTTTCTCTCTTATATCAGGTAACCAGCTTTTAAACGTCACTAACCATACACAAGGCATCTTAGGTGGTAAAGGTGCTGTCCCTTTAACAATCAGCGATGTTAGGAAGGGGTTTGGTATACAGTCCTCTGCTTCAGGCTTAAAAGGTATGCTTCACATCTTTGAAAAATTGACTGGTGAAGATCAAATTAAAGCTACCATAAACTATTCAAGAACGATGCGTTCTGCTTTTAAAGAAAACCTACCTCTTCTGCAGAAGTATCATCAGCTTGTTGAAGAAGGTATGGAGTCTAAACAAGCTTTAGAATCCGTCTTCTCTCCTGCTAATATGGAATCCTTAATAACTAAAAAAGGTGTAAAGACCTTTATAGGTACTAAGCTTCATGCGAAGGGAATAAGCTGGGCAGATGCTATTGATAGCTTTCGCAGTTTAAAAGATTTTGATGAGATACATCAGGCTGCTTTTGAACTGTCTAATCTTAATCACTCTCTAGCACGATTTAGTGCTTTAAACGGTGTTAAGTCTCATTCAGAGGTTGACGCTATGATCCGAGCTAACCCTATGTATGTAGATTTAAAAGTTGATCCTTCAGCCTTTACGTCTGTTACAGGTAAACAAGCTGCTAAAAGTATGAAGCTCTTAGGAGATAATGAATATCTTGAACTTGGTGATGGTATTGAAAGCATGGTTAAAAATGTTATGCAGACCACGACTCAAGGTCTTGCTAATAGAACTTTTCTAGCTTTTACAGATAGTATTGATAAAGCTATTAAAGCAGGTACTTTAGCTACCAGAGAGATGGTAGATGGTGTAATTACGACAAAAGGCTCAGGTCCTTTAATAGCTCAGAAGATAGAAGCAGTTACGTTATCTGGTAAAGGTAATAATAATAGAAAACTCTTGCAAGCTCTTCAAGAACGTGCTTCGGCTATTGCAGACGATTTAGATGACGTATACTCACAAGATCCTCGTATTAAAATGTTATCTGAAGGTAAGGCAAATCTAGAACTAGAAAGCTTAACCGATCTTCTTCCTGTTTTAACACGTAAAAAGTCTTTAACAATAGACGGTATGAATATACGCACGGTTATTAAAGACGGTAAAGCAGAGTTCTGGCAAATACATGATCCAGATATGCTCCGTTGGTGGACAGCTGCAGGAGGTGGTAATGCTGCAAAGTTTCTTAGAGAACTCCCTGGATATACAACGGCAAGAACAATCAACAAACTTAAGCAAGAGTTTCTAACGTCTGACCCTGCTTTCGCTTCTATAGCCTTTACAAAAGATAACTTAGGCGGAGCAGTCTTCTCACCTTTCTTTTTCATACCTTTTGTAAGTGGTATTAAAGGGCTAGTAAAAAGCTATACAGACAAAGCACTCTATCAAGAAGCTTTAGAGCATGGTATGACTATGATGTCTCGTACACATACACAAGGTCTTAGAGGTGCTGACGACTTATCTGAGATGGCTTCAAAGAAAATCATAGATCCTCAAGTAAAAAGAATGTATAGAGGTATGTGGAACAAGTTCCTCCACAAAGGGTATGATGGTTGGAGAAACTTTCTAGCTCACGTAGAGAACTCTGTACGTTTCTCAGACTATTCTTCTGCTAGGAAACATGGTTTCACACCTTCAGAGAGTGTTGTCTTTGGTCAGAACGTCTCAGTTAACTTCTTTAAACATGGTGAAAACCAAATGATAAGAAGCGCAAATGATTTAACCCCTTTCTTCAACGCAAGTATGCAAGGTTTTCATAGGGCTGGACAACGTATGTACCGAGCACCTGTGAAGTCCTTGGCAATCGCTGCAGGAGTTTATGCAGGTATTGAGCTAAACATGGACAGCCTCTTGCGAGACAAATTCCCTAAAGAATATTCAGGGCTACAGGATCATCAAAAGGATGCGTTTATCCATTTCCCTATACTAGAAAATATAGAGGACTGGCCTAGAATGATAACAGACCCTGACTTCAGGCCTAAACTAGATCCTTTAATACCTCTAGGCGGAATACCTAAACCACATGAAATAAGTGTCATAGGTACTTTACTGACTCAGGCTAATAGAGCTTTTGAAACCAGCGATTTTAATGGTCTTATTGGAGCACTACAAAGATCGTTTACCACGATGACACCTAACATGGGACTACCATCTGTTATAGCTCCTTTTGTTCAAATAGGCTTGAATAGAGATCATTTTGGAAGACCAATTATGCCTACATACATGTTAGATGACAAAGTGTGGGCAGATGCGACTAGAGCAAGCCCATATTCATCAGACTTAGCTTACAGCATAGCTAACCTAACTTATAGGCTAGACAGAGCATTTTTACAACCAGAAGGTAAGATGGGAGATTCTTGGGTCTCTCCAGTCGTGTTAGACTTTATAGGTAATAGTTTTGCTGTAGGTATTGCAGGCTTCGTACCTGCTGTAATTGAGGCTACTTATGACCTTGTTGGAGAAAGTAGGGGAGATAGGCCTACACCTTCTCAAGGAGCTAAAGCCCAAGTAAATCTTAAAACACCTATGGAGGCTCTTACATCAATACCAGTTTGGATGGGAGATAGTGCTGTACGTAGGTTTCTTATAGATCCTGATACACTAACAGAGAATATCAATTTCTACTACGACATGGCTACAAAATTTAAACGTGTAACCAGAGAAGATGGTTCTCTAGAGAAGGCCTATAGAGACTCTCTACCAGACTCAGAAGAAAAAACAAGGCTTGAGAACATCTCAACAACGTTTAAAGATATGAACCTTTATATGGCTACAACAGCTCTAAAACTTAAAGACATACAGTTCAACCCTTTTTATACCTCTACCCAAAAGACTAAATGGATGAGAGTTATTAAAGATGAAAGAAGAACAAGACTCTACCGATGGAGAAGACAATTTGAGAAGAACCCTGCTAATGATGTTTTACTGAGAGCGGTAGGAGGGACTATAAAAGCCTTCGTAGAAATGGGGAAAGAGGAGGATAATAAGTAGTGTCAATTGCAAAGGCTTTAGCCCTTCTTCTATCAAGACCTGCCACTAGGGCCGCTAAGAAGGTTCAACAGAACTTATTAACCAAAGAAGCTGATAAGATCTTAGGAGTCTCAGAAACTAAGATACCTACAGAGCGTCTCAAAGACGTAAAAGGACGCATGGGTGAGCAACGTGGCCCAGGAGACAGCCAGTATGACGAACTACGTAGCAATGTAGAACGCAGGGGCTACACAGACGAGGAAGCCTTGGATATACGTATAGAGGAGGGAGAGCCTGTAATCTATGACGGCAACACAAGAGCTGCAGTCGCTAGAGACACTGGCGTAGAGGAAGTATCTGTAAAGGTCTCTGGAGACAACCCAGACGAGGTAGAAGCGTTCATGAGTGGCAGACCTGCTATGGAAGGTTTAGAGGCTACGGACGAAGTAGCTATGCAGGCTAGTCAAAGACCTAGAGGCTTGGACGAAGAGATGGCGTCTTTGAAGGCTGGGCAGACTCCAAAGGAACCTATAAAGGTTTCTGAAGTATACCACGCCAGCCCTTCTAAGATAGATGAGTTTAGTGAAACAACTGCTGATGTTGTATCAGCTTCACCTGACTATACAAGGTTTGGATTTCACTTCGGGACAAAAGACCAAGCCTTGAAACGTAGTGAAACACTAGGTATAGAAGCTCCTGTTCTTACTAAAGCTACGTTGGACATCCAAAACCCGTTAAGGCTTCCAGAGAATAGATTAGGGCGTTCTGGGCCTGACGATATCTTAAAGGAAATCATGGAGGGAGCTGACAAAGGTCTTGTAAAAGGTATTCCTGAAAAAGATGTTGATGCTTTCTTTGAAGATGAGTTTATCTACAAGACGGATGAACCCTTCAGAGATATTGATAGTGTTCAAGAACAACGAGATAGTTTAAGAGCCTACTTAGAATCATTAGGATTCGACGGCATCGTCTACTCCAATAAGTTTGAAGGTGCAGGAGATAGCTTCATAGCCTTCAGCAATAAGCAAATAAAGAAGAAGAACTAAGATGGCAATACCCTTAATAGGCGGCTTAATCAACAAAGTCTTCGGAGTCGTGGACAAACTTGTACCCGACAAAGACAAAGCTAAAGAACTACAACACGAACTCAACCAACTCATCCTAGGTAGCGACTTAGCTCAGATGGAAGTCAACAAAGTCGAAGCCGCTCACGACTCACTCTTCGTGGCAGGCTGGAGACCCGCTGTAGGTTGGACCTGCTGTTTAGGTCTTGCATACAACTTCCTAGTCTACCCACTTCTTATGTGGGCTATGGCAATCTGGGCAAACGAAATGACCCCACCTCCTGCTTTAGAGATGGGGCCGCTTATGACGTTACTTGGAGGAATGTTAGGCTTCGGAGGACTCCGTACCTTTGAAAAGCTAAAGGGTGTTAATCGAGAGAAGTAATCTTGAAACCTCTATACATCTCTGAAGAAAAACCCGCCTCATCATATAAAGCCTTTAAAGCTGACTTATCTACTTGAACTTCTCTGTTTTCAACGGGGAGGTTCTTTTCGTCATAGAACCTTTTCAGTCTACTCAGCTTTGCAAGAGGTGTTTTGAGGTTACTATCCCAATCATCTGTTAAATCTAGGTAAATAGTAGGTATTATTCTCATCTTTAACTCCTTTATAGCCTAGGAAGCCTGAGGATGCTCACCAGGGCGTATGTCTAAGTCTCTGGTATGATCTTAACAGACTGTGTAGACTTGCTTAATCTGAGGCATCCTCAGCAGACGTTTTAGTGTCTTCACCTATAACTTCCATCAACTTGTGTAAATACCACGTAGCCTTCCTCAGGTCTTGAGAAGTCTTACCTTTGTACCTACACCGCCACTGATACTTAAAGGTGTTACCTCTCAGGTAGCCTATAAACTCCTCTTTAGTTAACATAGCTTCCATAGCATCGATACACTCAACCTTACCGTTGTTGTAGTGTGAGGGTGCATTAACTACGTCTTCCTTAGACTGCTCAGGCACCTCCGTAGGATACGGTCTTTTATAAGCTTTTCTAAACAACCGATAATCTTCGACACTCTGCTCGCTAAACAGATGATCTTCGACACTCTTTTCCTTAGGCGTAGTTGTAGCGCCACCTACGAACCAGCCTTCATCGCCTGTGTAGTAGTACTCGTCTGGATATGTTAGGGGTGTTTTTCCAAAGCCACGGAGAACTCCGTCAGCTGTATAGGTATGATCGTCTTGTAAAGTCATAGTCTTCTCCTGCACGAATTGACTGTTTAGTCTTTATTAAAATGTTCTTTCCAAGTACCCATTCTCTTAGGTAGCTTCCAAGAAAGTCTTCTATGACCGAGATATATCTCAACAGGTTCTGCTAAGTCTATCTCTTCTGCATAGATTGAAGCTTCTTTAAAGGTTACAAAGTACTTAGACTGTCCAGCTACACAGACTCTGTAGGCTTGACGTTCGTTACGTTGAAAGATGTTCTTGAAAGTGTTCCACATTAGTTTTTCCTAAAAGGTGATCTATGTAATGTTATATCACAATCAACGTCTTTTGTCAAGAAGTATTTACCCTCTGTATAATTTAGTTTTCTTTGCAATCTTTTTTGGTTGTGGGCTGTGCTGTTTGCCTTTTTTTGTATCTGCTTTTTTCTTTGCAGTTGTTGAGGCATACTCTTTTGCACTTAAAGATTTAATAGCCTTTTTAGGAAGATAACGCTCGCCAGTTTTAGCGCTTGGCTTTCCAGATTTAGTTGTCCACTTTTGCGCTGTCCATTTCTTTAAAGACTGTTGAGGTTTTTTTAAAGACATTACTTTTTTACCCGTGCTTTTTTCTTAGCAGAATCAGACAACTCTTTTAAATGGAAAAGTTTTACACTTGTTTTACCGTGTTTCTTTCCAGAGTGTACTGAACCGTCAGGCATTTTATGAGTTCCGCCTTTGTGAAGTGTTCCGTCTTTCTTATAGTGATTTACGCCTTTCATTTGTAACCTCCTCCTTTAGATTTGTATTCTTTAGCCAATAGCTGGGCTTTACGTGCTGACCACTGGCCTGGTTTGCCACCCTTGGTTCCTGCTTTAATGCTGTTAAACAGTTTCTTACGCATTTCAGGCTTGGTGTAGTTTCCTGCTTTGTTGACTGTGGATTTCTTTTTAACTGCTGCCATTGTAGCTCCATAGTTTGTATAAATTATATAGTGTATATACTGTTATAACACAAGTAACAGTTTTTGTCAAGCTTTTTAGTAGCTATACCAATTTTGTTGTATAGCAGTTCTTCTTTGGTGGCAGTTAGCACACCTTACATCACACTTACTTATCTCCTCAGTAATAGCCTCTATAGTCGCTGACTGGTTCACCATGTCTGATAAGTTACCCAACTTGTCCACGTTATCCTTGTGATCGAATTGGAGGACGACTCTGTCTGTCTCTCCACAGTCTACACAGGGACTAGCTAGTAGGTAACCCCATACGAAGTGTCTATTTCGTGATGTAACGTCTCGTCTCTTTAGTATTACGCAGTCTCTGCATTGATTAGCCTTTCCATCTGTAGCAGATGCTTGGTTGTTGAAGTTTTCATTGAGTTTATTCTCTCCGCAGTTGGTACATACCTTCATCTTTTCAACTCCTTTGATTTATATAGCAGTCGTTTATAGGTCATACGGCTTCTGTAGCGATCATATGTCTACCACTTCGCATGCGTCTCCTGTACACGCCATAGTCTGTGAACCCTTGGTAGTGTCCTCAGTTTCGTAGCTTGAAAGAGCTGACCAGTCTATCGTAGAAGCCTCAGGTAGCACGTCAACAGGTTGATAAGGTGCTTGCTGATAGTTGTGACCTGTATAAGGCAGGAAGCTAATGCCGCTAATAATATCGAAATTCTCCCACACCCACGCACCTACTTCCATCCACTCCGTATCTTTAACGTAGATAGTAATTGAAGGTTTGTGTTCACACCAGTGTAGCTGATAAGTCTTCCATAACTCTGCCTGCTGTATAGCTGTAACGTCTGCTACAGTTATGCAACCCTCTGGAGCCTTAATAGGAAAGCTAAAAACTGCTGTAGAACTAGGGTTCATTAAATCGTCTTCGACTGGTACGCCTTGGTCTGTTAAGAACTGTGTTAGCGGGTCTTTCTTATCGCCACGAACAGTTCTGATATACTGAGGGCTAAAACGTGGATGAATACCACTAGCACTATCCACGAGCTGACTGACAGTTCCTGATGGTTTAACACAGGTAGTAGCAGTAGACTGGGGTATCCCAAGCTTCTTAGCGTAAGTTTTGTTAACATCTATTACCTCCTGTTTAAGTTGATCTAATGTTTCTTCTAAGTTTTCAGGGCTGGTCATAAGAGAGCTATCCATAATCCCTGTAAGGCTTACGCCTAACAAACGTTCTTCTTCTGTATTATCTGTCCAAATCTTACGAAGGTATTTAAAAGATGTTAAGGTTGCTTGAAACGTACCGAGTATTGAAGCGAGTCTAACTTTTCTTTTAAGAGACTCAAACGTGTCGTCACTACGAACAACTGTCTCTGTAAGGTTACAAAATTGGTAAGGCCTGAGGATGATCTCGCTGCACGGGTTAGTGCCGAATTCATGTCCAGTATCTCTTCTTCCATTCTTACTAGCTTGAGATACTGCTGCTGTCCTATTGAAGATTCCTCGTTCTCCTGATCCACTGTCATGTAATGCACTCCACTCTCTCATGAACGCACCCATATCAGGCTTCTCCGTATAGGCTACGCTGTTGTTTGATAATGATCGCTGAGGATTTGCATCCCACCACTGTCCCGTCTTAGCTTCACGTAGTCTACCATCTGAGAAGTTACTCAGACTAATCATAGCACTACGCCTTACTCCACCGACTACAACGACTTCACCGATCTTACACATGATGTCGTGGCACTCAAGACTGTTAAGCCTACGTCCTGCCGCACCAGAAACTACACCGACTACATAACTATAAAGACTATGTAACGGATCAGGCCCTGATGAACGTCCTCCAAAGGTCTTGAGCTTAGCACCTGCGGGACGTAGCTTACTTAGGTCCCACTTAGGTATCTGTCCGTGCCAGAGCAAGCTCAGTAGCTCACGTAGCCCTCTAGCCCACCCTGCTTTAGAGTCGGCAACGACTATGGTGGTGTCGGATTGTTCGAAGTGTTCATTAACTTCGGGTAACTTGTTAATACTTTGACGCTCTACAGAGAAGCCAACGCCTGTGCCACACATTAGAATGTATAACGCTTCGTCAAAGCTTCTTAAGCTATCAACAGGTAAGTATGCACAGTTGTACCCACACACGTTATCACGCTCCAAGGCTACTCCTGCTGTCATAAGAGCCCTCATAGAAGGCATAACCTCTAAGTTAGTTACTGCAGAAACAAGCTCAGAGCGTAAACTTCGAGTAAGGGTAAACCCAAAAGAACTACTAAGATGATTGCCAATAAAGTCAAAGTATCTTTGAACTGTTTCATCCCAGTTTTCTCTTCTTCCATCTGCTTCTCTCCACTTAGCATATTTACTTTGGTGTATAAATGTTTGGTAGTCGTCCATCTTAACCTCTCCATATTCTAAAGCTTTTAAGCTCTTTGTCGGTCACTAGGCTTAACATCTGCTCAGCCCTCTTAGTAAGTGTAAAGTGTTCTAGGTCCTTTAAAGCTACTTTCTCTAGCTCTTCTGTCTCATGACGTACATTATATAATACATTAGCGGAAGCTACGTATACGACATCACCTTCTAAGGTGTTAGTCTTTGATCCGATAACTCCTTTGTAGTTCCAACTAATGTTCATACCGTATACGTCTTCAAAGATCTTAGAAGTAGAATCATCTTCTTCGAAGGGGACTTCTAGTAAGTCGAGCCCTTCCTCTGTTAAACGGAGCAGGACTATCTCGTCGTCACCGTTAAATAGGCAATAAAGATTACGCATGACCCTTCGTCTTAATAGAGAAAAGGTCTATAACCTCTGCACTCTCTTTGTCTATGTTAACTTCTAAAGACTGATCGTATAGCTCTGCATAGTCCATAACTAACTCAGGGTTGGTTCGCATTATGTGTGTAAGGCCTTGTCCTGCCTTAGTAAGTGTTACTCTGGTCTCTTCGTCTACCTCTCCTAAGCTAAGGTATAGGTCTACATAGCCTTCGTCTTCTTCTGGTGCTTGTCCAATTAGCAAGGCGATACCCTGCCCTTTAAGTAGTTTGTATAACATTTTTTCCATTATGTAGTTTCCTTAGGCTGTTCAAGTTTCATAAAGTCTTCTAAGTATAACATCGCTAGTGGTTTCTCGTTGTTAGCTTTAATCACACACAACGGAGTGAAGTTCTCGTGCTCTTCAGCCTGTCTCATGACTGCGTAGCCTGCGAAGGCCTTGCGAGATTTACACTCGATTGTGTATGGAAAAAGCTTCCTAGCCGCTGGACTCAATTGAACGTCTTCACCACCTGCACCCATCGAAGTAGATTTCACATCGTCCTGTTCAAGTTGAATAAACTTGTGAAGTATGCTGTCTCGTGTGTACTGTTGGAGCTTACGCCCTTTGGCTTTGGCTGAGGAAGTTTTCATAGCTGATTAGCCCCCTACAGCCTGTTCAGGCTCTATACGCAACGTAACTTTCTTAGCTTCAATACGTGCAACATTCATAGGAGCTATCGATAACAATATCCCGTCTAAACAGCTAAACGTAACCATCGATGCAGGGCTGTTCAAAGCCTCTCCATATCGTGTAGGGTCTACAAGTATCTGATGAGAGATGCCGCTTGTCATAGTGATGACAGCCTGTGTAGCGTCTCTTGTTTCTACGATTACTTCTCCTTCGATTACTTCTTCTTTATTCTTAGTCATAGTACTTCCTCTAGTTTAGGCTCTCTTTCAACCTTTGTTAAGTATTTATATCCTCTGGCGTATTTAAACTTGCGTAAACCTGCGCCCTCGTTTGTGTCTGACCAACACTCAATCTTAAATCTACAGAAGGTACAGTTCTTACCAATCTTCATGTTACCTGATTTGCCATCAGCTTCGTCAGGATAACATCTAGGTGGCGGTACTGTATCTTTCATGGCCTTCTTAAGGTAATTGATTCTTTTACCTGTATCGATACCCGTAAGTTCATCAATCTCTAAGAAACATATTTCGCCTGTAGATTTATTCATAGCTAAGAAGCCTGCCTCTTCTACGTTAAGAGCCTCTCGATACCCTGAGAGCTGGGCTATATACCCGAAGGGATCATTACCTTCTTCTAGTATAGTAGCCTTAGCAAACTTATCGTAAGCAAAAGGTGATGTAGACTTGGCATCTACAACAGCTCCATCGATCATACAGTCTATGTGGCCTACAATACCGTTGAGCTTAACTTCTTTCTGCTCTTCTGAGACCTCATGTCCTGATAGCTTAACTAACAGTAGTAGTAGTTCCTCGATGATGTGACCATACAGGAATTTAATCTTGTCAGATGGCTTAGGCTCGAATGAGCTACCATCACGTTGGGAGTACCATAAATCTCTGGCACCTTTACCAACGTTGGACATACGGAGGGTATGTGGTCTCTTCTCGGACTCTTTATACCCTGCCAATTGTTCTTGGATTAAATTACCAACGGTGCTACCAAACTCCTTAGCCACATCATCGGGAACGTCTATGCCATCTTCTAAGACAGCATAGATGTCAGACACTAACGTATGTACTGACTTGTTAGCCACTAAGCTACGGCTTCTTCGTCAATATCATCGATATTAAACGTACCTCCTGTATCAGACCCGTTGAACTCAGTATCATTTGAGAAACCGAGCTCTGTAATGTCTGTACCGTCTTCATCACCGAACTCGTCTGTACCACCTGCATACTCTACAAGCTCAAGAACCTGTATCTTATTACATCCAAAGCTGATACCTTTACGGCCTTCGTAGTTCCAATCGTAAGGGTTGACAGAGGCTTTAACGTACGTACCGTTGCCCAGGCTCAAGGTAGGTGGAATAGGATGTTGCTTAGCATCCATCGCAGGTGGCAAGCCGTTCTTAGACTTACAAACTATGTAGCGTCCGTAGCCTTCTTTGTTTGGAAGACCGTCTCTACCTACGGAACCTTCTTCAGACTTAACGTCACCTCCAGTTGCCTCTAGTTTAGCTACGTCTTCTGGTGACAGCTGAGTAAGAGTGGTCTCGTATTTCTTACTCCACTTAGAGATTTTATCTCTGTGCCACATTAGTTTACCTTTAATAATCATAGTGTAGTTCTCCTTTGGTTTATATTATATGTACCTTATAGCACACTTTTAGTTAATTGTCAATAGGCGTTATACATATTTAGTTAAAATCTTTAGTTGAGCAAGAGTTATACTACGTGACGTTTATGACCTCCTTTGATTTATTGTTTCAGATAGTTCATTAATAATAGTGCCTCCTGTAGTTTTAAACATAAAAGGCAGTACTGCATGAATAAGACAAAACATTAATGCAAGTGTAATTTTACTAGAAAAAATTAACGCAAATAACAGATGCTGTAAATAAGTTTCTCCAAGTTCTTTTGGATGTTCTGTAAATGAAAGTTTCATGATATTTCCTAATTTAACCTTTATTT
>TARA_R110000803_G_scaffold61223_1_pt1 | contig 12765 bp, 30 predicted proteins | sample TARA_R110000803 | Tara Oceans TARA_R110000803 (sample SAMEA4397772) | marine metagenome | biome: Polar Biome; feature: [SRF] surface water layer (ENVO:00010504); material: water (ENVO:00002006), including particulate matter (ENVO:01000060) such as... | depth 5 m | reverse complement strand
GTTGAGCCTGAGCCTAAGAATACATCTAACACTAATCCGTCATCAGGACAGCTTGATTTTATAGCTCTTTCGCATAGTGGTATAGGTTTTGGAGTTGCGTGTCCTCCTTCATTACCTTTTCTGATATGCCTATCAAAATGCCAAACGTTATTCATATTGTCGTGTACATTATTAAAGTATGCCCTTGTAGAGTAATATTCTTTTTTTAATGCATCGTATTCTTTTTTTAATGCATCGTATTCTTTATGGAATGCATCGCCATTAGCTAATTCTCTTATAGAGTTGTAATGTTCCTTAGTTGGAAATGACCATTGACTTTTAGAAAAATAATGCGATGCAGATGTTTTGCCAGTTATTTTTATAATTTTATCTACGTTCCATCCTAACTTGTTTCTTTGAGTATTAAGATACTCTCTTATACTTTCAAACCCTTCAAAATAGTTATCTGAATTGTTATTGAATCCTTGAACTCCAAGCATAATAAACAAGCACTTCTCATCTGCCGTTGCATAGCTTCTTGTAAGTTCGCTATTTTGACCTTGTCCGTTTCCTTTATCCCAAGTTATTAAATTTCTAAAGGTTGCTTTTTGTTCTTTTATAAATGGCTTTAGTATTTCTGAATAAATATCCATTAACGGTTCATCAATGCCCCAACAATAAAAACTTCCATTTTCTTTTAGATGTGAAAACTGTAAAGGAATCCACTCTTTGTTAAAATCAAGCAAATCAGAATAGTTAAGATTATCATTCAAAACGCCATCGTTTTCTTTCTTCATTCCGTAAGGTGGGTCGTTATGTCCTAAATCAGCCTTCTCTCCATTCATAAGCTTTGCCACTTGGTCGGAGTCCGTACTATCTCCACAAAGTAACCTATGTTCTCCTATCTCTATTAAATCCCCTAATACAATATCTGTTTCAATTCCATCTTCTGGAACATCAAAATCATCTTCTTCTGCTTCTAATACTTCCTCAAAAGGAAAACCATCCAATCCCCACTCCTCTAATTCTTTTGCATTCCATTCATTACCTAACATATCCCAATCCCATTCTCCTCCGCTTGTATTGTCTTTTATTATAAACTCCCTTTGCTGCTCTTCTGTTAAATCAACTACTGTTACAGGTACATCTTTAAGTCCAGCTTCTTTACACGCCTTAAAACGCATATTTCCACCAAGTATAATATTGTCTTTGTTTACTACAATAGGTCTTATGTTAAGCATTTCAGGAAAGTCCTTAATACTTTGTACTAATTTTTTAAACTTATCATCCTTTATTAATCTAGGATTGTTTGGATTGGATTTAATTTGGGTTGTTTTCATTTAATATACTACTTTACTGTTCTCTATTTTGTAACGTTTATTCTCTACTCTATTATCAAAGATAGTGTGTTCGTCTTCTTGTACTTCGCACAAACATTCATCACCTTTATAAGTGAATAGTTTATCTACTTCTAAGTCTTTAAACTTTACTGCTTTGCTTACTGCTTTCTTTACTTGTTTTTTAGCTCTTGCCATTATGTTATGTTTTTACTGTTAGTCTTCCATTTAACTCTAGGAGTGTTTCGGTGTATTCCGAATCTTCTAATCCTAGAGTAGTTATTGTTAATGTTGTTTACTATGCTCATTACCTACACTTAATTGTCTTTGTTACTTTGTTTGTTTTAAATATTACTTCACCATCTAAACTACAATCTGTAGAATTATAGACTGCTGTAGTTGTTACTAGCTTAGTTGTATAAACACCTCCACTATTGACTACTTTTACTTCTTCTGTCTTTAGTGTGCAATTACATTCAACTCCTTGCGGTATCTCTTCTACTATGTCATTACTAGAACAACTTATAAATAGTATTAGTATAAATATTTTAACTAGCTTTTTCATATCTTAATACGTTATTTTTAAAATCAATAGCAGCACACCCATACTTTTCTTTTATTTGTATTTGCAATTCTTGTAACTCTTTACTAAGCTGGTTAGCATCTTCATTAAGGTTGTATGTTCTTATAGCATTATAACCCAACTCTAGCACTGTACTACCTATCTTATCAGATAAGACTTTGTACGCTTCTAATTCTTTCTTTGTTAGTTTAGTCTTTGGTTTCGTCATTGTACTCATTGTATAGTGTTTTTAATTGGTTTAGTATTGGTGTCCAGCAAGAAGCACAAGTAGTATTCTTTTGTCTCTTGTTAAATACTCTATTGTAAATCTTTCTAATATCTTCTCTTTTGTTATAGCTTAATTGTCTAGGCTCTGATTTAAATAGTTCTTTTAAATAGTTATATTCAGATTCATCTAAGCACTCAACTTTGTAAGGAAATATCTTATTAAGTTTCTCTTTGCGTTCATCACAGCCACAGCTGTCAAATAGCAAATCAACTACTTTCTTTATTCCTGTAGCTTTGGTTACTTTAGCTATAGTGTCTCCTAGTCCTTTACTTTTCATTTAGTTGTTCTCTTAGTTTTATTCTAAAGTTCTTAATCGTATTAAAGATAGATGATAAACTTATACCAGTTTCTCTACTTAGTTCTCGCATTGATATACCTTTAACTAATTTGTTTTTACTATCTAAGTAACCGTAGTGTAAGTTAACTACTTGGTTGTTATACCAAGCAGCACCGTTGTTAATCCAGTCCAGACTTTGTTTAGCATTGCATAGATTATCTATTTCGTTGCTCTGTTCTATCTCTGTTTTGATACAAAAGTCTTCTATTGAATCTATTTGTATATCGTCTATTGGAATAGTCTTAATTCTCTTTCGTGCTTTGTAATAATCATAGTACAAATTACGCAAAACAAAGTAAGCATACACACTTATAGACTTGATTTGCGTGTTTCTGTTTGCTTTATCAACTTTAATGTACATATCCATAACTAAGTCTTCAGCGTTTAAGTCAGTCGCACCCATCTTCTTAACGATGTTTACCCATTTGTTATGGTTTTTATAAAGTTCTATGAGTGCGTTCTCTTTCATTTAGAATGGTAAATCATCTTGTTGCTCATTCATTATAGGCTGTGCTGGTTCTTGTTGAGGTGTTTCTTCTGCCTTTTCAATTCTCCAGCCTACAATAGAATTAAAATACTTAGCAACACCCTCTGGATTAATCCATTCCTTACCACGTATATTTATAGATACTTTAATATCATCACCTACTTTATAAGAGTTAATTAAATCTACTTTATCTTGGTGTAGTTCTAATTGAATATCTTGTGGGTATTGGTCTGCTGTTGTTAATATAAACTCTCGTTTTTGAAACGTTCCGTATGTTTGTGTTTCTCCTATTGTTTTAATCTTTCCTTGTAACTCCATTGTTATTTGTTTTTAGTTCTTAAATATTCTATTTCTCTTTCTAAGTAGTCTTTAGCTTTTAGTAAGTCGTTTAATTCACTTTGTTTTTTACCAGCTCTAAATACATACTTTACTATGTTACCACGATTAAACGTTAAATTGTAGTCGTGTATGACATCTATTAAATCATAGTCTTTACCACAATCGTAATGTGTTGATGTGCTTTTCATTATAAATTCATCTTAACATTAAACGCTGTATGTCCACCGACTACAACACCAACACCGATAGCTTCCTTTTTACCACCTTGCATGTAACCCATTGCGTAAGATTTACTATCAATACCACAACCAACAGCCATAGCAAATATTGCTCTAGTCTTTCCAAACATCCATTCTACATAAAAGTCTGTATGAAAGTGTCCAGATACCGTAGATACCATATCTCTTTTTACAGCCATTCTAGGTTTACCGCTTTTATCACCGTGCACATATCTTACATTATCATAATAAACATCTGTAACAAATCTCCAGTTTGGCGTCTCTAATACTTCGCTAAACTCTTTAATCCATTTACTAGGTATGTTGCTTGTTTGTGCTTTACGTATAATAATTCTATCGTGGTTTCCAAGTGTTACATCAGCGTTTGGAAATGCTTTGTACCATTTAGCTAATTTCTTAACAGCTTGGTCTAGTTCATACTTGCCACCTAAACCGTCAGCAGAAGATTCGTGATAACTTGAATAGTGATTATCTATAACATCACCTATAAAAACAACTTGGTTGCAATTATGTTTAGCATAAGTCTCTTTACAAAATTGTAAGTAATCTTTATGGCAAAATGGTTCGTGTAAATCACCTATAACTAATATTCTACTTTCTTTCTTAGTTAGATTGTTATACGCTTTTTTAATCTGTCCTTTGATTCTCGGTCTAAAATCTCCCATTAGTATTGGTATATTTTATTGTCTATTGACTGGATTAAATGCCTCCAGATACTTCTTTCGTGTTCTCCAAACATATCTACACCGTTAACAAATAATCTGTAATGGTCTTCCTTGTCTGTTTTTCTTAATTCAAAGTCATTCATACGTTATATTGTTTGACGTAAATATAGTTATTTGTTACTTAATATAAAAAAATTGTTAATAAAAATATAAAACATAGTTGTTTATTGAAAAAGTATTTGTATCTTTGGGTATAATTTAAAACTTAATACAATGAACAGAGAAAACACATTAATACTAATACTACTAGGTTATAGTATCTTGATGACTATTAAGTATTGGAACGAAAGAAAGAGATACGAGCAATGTAATTACAATCGTGATTACTGGGTAAGAAAATTTAAAGAATTATTTAACAAACACAATTAGAAACTATGAGCGCATACCTAGAACCTTACGAAAAACTATTAGAAGAACACACTTTGCTTTTAAGAATCAAACTAAGTGCTGAATCCTATTTAAGAGGTTTCACTTACGCAGAGAAAGAATTACCTAATTTAATAAAAGAACACAATGAAAAATACAATAAGGCTTAGTACAGGGGTTTTAATAACCTACAAAGAACAAGACAATATAAAGACTTGTAAGAGCATTTATGACAACGATGTTACTAATCAACCACTACCAAGTAGTAAAGCTATTAGGTTACACTCTAGCTATGTACAGTTAGAAGTTGAGGGGATTAACAAATGGTATAGTAAATTCAAACCACAAATAATAAACAAATGAATACTAAAAAATATTTAATACAGAAGATTACACAAAGAATTGATAGCTTACTAGATAAAATAGATTACTTAGAAGATAGTAAGTTTATGCAAAATAGATACGATGTATCAGAAATGCAAAGAGAATACAAAAGACTACAAGAAGAAAGATTAAACCTAAAAACACAATAAGATGACAAACTATGACGAATGGAAAACAAGCAACCCATACTACGCAGAAGATGAAATATACCTTTGTGATATGTGTAGCACCCCAATAGAAACAGAGGGTTATTGTTCTACTAAGTGTAGAAAAGCAGACGATTAATTAATAAACTAAAAATAAATAAAATGAGAACAAGAACAAAAGAAGAAACAGTAATACAATACTTTAAAGTATTAAAAGATTTACATTTTTTATTATCAAATACAAAAAGAATCTCTATGAACGATTTTTGTGGTAAAAACAATGTGTCTAAAAGAATACCTATCGTTCTTCAAAAAGGGGGTGTTATTAGAATGTTAAAGAAAGGTAGAAGTGCTGAATGGGAATGGATTTCTATTGAGCCAACTAGAGAAATGGCAATTAAATTATTAAACACATTAGCAAGTAAGCCAGACGGTAGAAAAAATAACGGTGGGCATACAACAAACGGAGGCAGAAAACCTAACGCTATAGAAAATAGATATTTGGATAGCTACACAATTAAGCTACTTGGAGTATTTAAAATGACTATAAAATTAAACTACAAAGAATTTAAACCAACACCTAAAAATAAATAAAATGAGCATTTACAAAAAATTATTTGAAGCAAAAAAAGAAATAGGTAAACTTACTAAAGATAGTAAAAACCCTTTCTTTAAATCTAACTACTTATCTTTAAACGGTCTTATAGATGCGGTTGAAGAAGTATTAGTAAATCACGACCTAGTATTGTTACAACCAATTAAAGACGGTTTAGTTACAACTAGAATCTATGACACCGAAACACTTACTTTTGTTAAGAGTGAAATAGCTTTACCAAATATACAAGACCCTCAAAAATTAGGTTCTGCTATTACTTATTACAGACGTTATACTTTACAAAGTCTTTTATGTTTACAAGCTGAAGATGACGATGGTAATGTAGCAAGTAAAACCACTAAGAAAGTTAAGACACCTACAGAAAAACTACAAGCGTGTAAGACTTTAGTAGAATTAGTTAGCACTTACAATTCTTTAAGTAGAACTGAAAAGTTAGCGGTTGCAGAAGTAAAAGACCAGCTTAAAACAACCTTGAAATAATGAGCGTTATGTACTGCGAATATTGTCATAGTTATATTGACACCGATTTTAATGTTGACCACTTCACAGACGAAGATGGCAACGAAAGCGATAAATGTATTGAAGAACAAGAAGATGATAAATAAAGACGATATACAAACGTTTAGCATAACGTTTAAAACCACCAACGAGGGTTATCTTTATATCCTTAAATGGATTGAAGCACACACCGAATTGATAAGCGATAGAGTTTTACCAGATACACAAGAACTTTACGACACCGACCTATATTTCAAGAAGTTGGTTAAAGCAAGTAAAGATGCTAATAATGTAAAGTTAGACTATATCATTAAAAATAATTTAAAAAAATGAAAGAGATTAACAAAATAGACAATATCTATAATGAAGCCTAAGAAAAGAAAATGTAAAGTGTGTTCTACTTACTTCGAGCAATACAATTCTTTAGTCTCTTGGTGTTCTGCTAAATGTGGTTTTGAATTATCACAAGCTAAACTAAAAGACAAAGAACAAAAGGAATGGAAGCAACGTAAGAAAGACGGCAAAGAGAAACTTAAAACACTTAGTCAATATGAAGCAGAAGCTAAAAAATCTTTTCAACATTGGATAAGATTACGAGATAAAGATTTACCTTGTATTAGTTGCGACCAACACAACACTAAAGACTGGAGTGGTGGGCATTACTTCCCTGCTGGTATTTATAGTGGTATGATATTTAACGAAAAGAATTGTCATAAGCAATGTAATTCACATTGTAATATGTTTTTAAGTGGCAATCTTTTAGAGTACAGAAAAGGACTTGTAAAGCGTTACGGTGAAGACTATGTAAACAACTTAGAATCATTATCTGATAGCAAAAGACTTTACAAATACACGAAGAAAGAATTAATAGCAATCAAATTAAAATACGATATTAAAATAAAAGAACTAAAATGAATAAAAAACTAGACAACCAAAATATAGCAAGAGCAAAAGAAAGAGTTAAAAGACTTCAATCTAAACAAACTCAACAAAAACTAGCTGTAGAAATAATTGACATAGTAAGCGAGTATTACAATGTAGATTTAACAGAAGACACTAATAGTCCAAGCGTATCAAAACCACGTACTACTGCTGTTTATTTAACAAAGAAACACGCACCTAGAGTAAGTTTAGAATACTTAGGTGTGTTATTAGGAAGAGGACATAGTAATTTTGTAATACAAACTCAAAGACTAGAAGACGAATTACCTTATGATAAACAAAGACGTAAAGAAATAAACGAACTGGATTTAATCATTCAAGTATCAGCAGTAAACAAAAAACAATTACTAAAAGATAGCTTAATTATAGATGCGTTGAATAGGTTAAACGATATGAATACTTTACATATTAAAAACTTCTTAGAGCAATTAAATGATTATTTAGAAGAAATAAATGTAGAATATGATGTTATTAAATAAAAAAGTATTATATTTGTCAAAGTTACGTGGTGCAACAACGGTAACTAACTAAAAACTTATAAACCTTTAATGCCGATAGGATTGCACCCCTTGAAGCGTTAAGGGTTTTTTAATACAAAATATTTATGAACATATTAGAGGAAGCAAACAAAATAGTGAACGAGAGAAGTGAAGAAAAAGAAAGACAATACGGTCCTTTTATAGAAAGCATGCAAAAGACCGCTAGAATAGCGTCAGAAATGAGTTCTAAAGATTTAACAACTGAAGATTGTTATAATGTTTTAATAGCATTAAAATTAAGTAGGGAGAGTCATTCGCACAAAGAAGATAACCTATTAGATGTTGTTGCTTACTTAGCATCCCTTAATGATTACAAAAACAATAAATAAAATGGATTTTATAAACGCAGAGGAGGCTTTTGAATATTACTATAAGTTAATAAATAAAAATGGCTTAGATTTTAACGGAACTAAAACTTTATTTAATATTGGTTTTTACATCCATAATCCTTTAGATAAACTAATAAGGCAAGATTGGAGAAAATGGAAAAAAACATACGCAGAATACGAATGGGCATGGTATTTATCCGGTGACCCATCAGGTTTAGAAATAGCTAAAAAAGCTAAGATATGGGAAAAATGCATGGATAAAGATGGTAATGTAAACTCAAATTATGGGTATCAATGGGAAAGAGGAAAACAATTAGATTACGTTACTGAAGAACTTAAAAAAAATCCTCAATCAAGAAGAGCCTCTATTAGTATTTATGACGCTAAAGATAGGCACAACTTCAAGAATGATACACCATGTACTTATGCTATAAACTTCTACATACTAGATAATAAGTTAAATATGTCTGTAATGATGAGGTCAAACGACTTATGGTTCGGGTTTTGCAATGACCAATATTGTTTTTCTAAACTTCAAGAATTAATTTCTAAAAGACTATCTTTAGATGTTGGCACTTATTATCATTTTGCTAATAACTTACATTTATATAATAACTTTTTAAATAAAATATAATGAAACTAAAAAACGAATTTAAACCGATTAGAGATTGGGCAAGAGCAAGAGGGATATTTAAGAAAGGAGACCCAAAAACACAATACATTAAATTGCAAGAAGAAGCCGGTGAACTAGCTAAAGCGTTATTAAAAAACGACGAACCCGAGATAATAGATGCTCTAGGTGATTGTGTAGTAGTTCTTGTTAATTTATCAGAATTATGTGGTTATAAATTAGAAGATTGTATAAATGAAGCCTATAGTGTTATAAAAAAAAGACAGGGTAAAATGGAGAATGGGACATTTAAGAAGAATCAATAATGGCGAAAGACCTACCATACTTCAAGTTTTTCTGTTCAGAATGGAACGATGGAGATATAACGCTAGAAGATTATAATATTCAAGGTGTTTTTATAAATGTATGTTCTTACTACTGGAGTAGAGAGTGTAACTTAGAACCTAAGATGCTCTACAAGAGATTTAAGACAGTTAAACCAGAAATTGATATACTTGTATCAGAAAATTTTATTAAGATAGAAAACAATATTATAGAGATTAGTTTTTTAGATGAACAAAAAGAAGAACGAGAAAAGAGAAGTAAAATTAGAAGTAAAGGTGGTAAAGCATCAGCAGAAGCAAGAAAATTAAAGAAACTTCAACAAGAATCAAACACATATCCAACAGAAATTCAACACGTGTTAAATTCTAGTTCAACACAACCTCAACTATTAAGAGAAGATAAGAGAAGAGAAGAAGAGATAAGAGAAGATGTATACACACAACAACAATTTTTACAACGTTGGAAAGATGCTAGATTACACTTTGATAAAAAACCTACTAACATTTCTAAACTAAAATCTTTTGATGTTATAAAGTTTGAAGAAATTAAAAAGACTTATAGCAGTAAACAAATAGAACAAGCAATACAGGGAATGTTTGAGCAGAAAACTTTTGCTTCAACAAGATTACACCCATCGCATTTTTTAGAATTAGAACACTTTGAAAAGTATTTAACTTGCTTTACTACGAAAGAAAAGTTATTTGATAATAAGAAATATGTAAAAACAAAAGAACGCATTTAAGACACTTTAAATATGAAACCATATAAATCTATACAAGACAGTAAGAAAGTCCTTAAAACGCTAGTTAACGAAGCCAGAGGGCTGGATAACGTTAAAACTAGACTAACAGAATTAAACGTTTTAATAAAATTACTAAATTCTTTTGAAGAAATGTTAAATAAAAAGTACTTTACTGAATATTTTGATATACTTTTGTTAAATAAGATGGCGATGTATTTTTCTAATAAAGAAGTTACTAGTGGTGGTGAAGTTCCGATATGGCAATATAACTACGAACTACATAGAGAGTTTGAATATGGTAAATTAGTCGCAATGAATGATGTAATAAGCCAATTACAAGGACATCAATTAAGCAAGTCGTTAGAAGATGGTAAAGTAGATTTCGATACTGACGAACAATGGAATAAGACAATAGAAAACTATTTATTAGATATTAAGAAACAAATACAATTCAAAGAAAGATGCAAGAAATAGATATAGATAAAATAGAAGACGATTTAAAAAAAGTTGGAGATATGCAAAGTGTCTTTAAAGATTGTTTAGTAGACTTGAATAAAGAATTACCACCTATCGAGACTATTGTTTACGTTGGTAAAGATTTTAAAGGTCGTAATGTTTCAGCTATAACAAGATTTGAATGTAGTTGTATTTACGCACCGTCTAAAGCAAAGAAGTCATTTGCTAAGTCTCTTATAGAAGCTGCTTATATCGGTGGACAAACTAATAGATATACTAATCATTTTGTAGGCACAAATAGAAAAGATAGATATTTAATTTCTATTGACACCGAACAAGGTGAGTTTTATGCACAACGTGGATTCAGACGTATCTCTAAAATGGTTGGTGAAGATTACCCTAAGTACATTCCTTTACAGCTAAGAAAGCAAAGTGTACAAAATAGACTTGATTTAATACGTTGGGTTGTTTATGAATCGGAATACGCTGGTAAGATAGATTTAATTACTATTGATGGCTTAGCTGATTTAGTAACGAATACAAACGATATAGAACTTAGTACATCTTTAGCTGAAGAAATGATGAAATGGACAGCCGAGGGTTTACACGTTTGCTTTATACTACATAAGAATAATAACTCTCAAAAAGCTAGAGGACATATTGGTACTGTATCAACTATAAAAGCTGAAACTCTAATATCAATAGATAATATTACAGATGATATGGGTAATATAACAGAAAAGAATACTGTTAAGATAAGTTGTTCTCATTCAAGAGGAATATATTTTGAAGACTTTTATTTAACAATTAACAACGAGGGTTTACCGTTTACACACGATACAGCAGAAGACAATGTATTTAGAACGATAGAAGAAAAGAAAGATTTACCAAAGATAACCCCAAGTGAAGCGTTTGAAGATAACGATATACTATTTTAAAACTTAATAGCTAAACCAACGCTATAATAAGTATTCTTAAAAGCGTAGTTGTAACCTATCCCACCACTTAGAATGAATTTATCTTTGTGTTGATAGTAGAGTTTAATGCTTTGAGATTGAACCCCTTTATTTAGATTTAAGTCCGTTCCTATCCATAGATTAGACTTTACAATGTAGTTTGTGGTTGTGGTTGTTGTTTCTTTATCAAATATAGTTAGTTTAACATCCCTTTTGTATATCTTATCAGCTAATATAACGCTCTCTAAGACACCGTTCTTTAAAGTATCTATGTATGTGTATTTATTTACTAACCTATCCTTAAACACCACCTTTTCAATAGTATCATTTGTTCTAATGGTATCAGTAATCTTAATAAATACCTTTTCTATTTTAGTTGGCTTAGTGTTATCAATCGTATCAATTACTTTTTTGATTACAGTATTGGTAACTGTCTTAGTTTTTACTATCTCGGGTTTATTGAAGTAGAGTAAAGCTAAAACTATAATTATTAGATATGGAATGTATTTTAAGTGTTTCATTTAATTATCAATGTAATTTCAGTTAATCCGTTTAATTCATTGTGAAACTTTCGCATTGTCTCAACACTATTAGAAACATCTCTCCAACCATCACCATCTATATCTTTAAAGCTATCTCCTAAAGCGATACAGCCATTTAATTGTCTAAAGTAGTTAGCACTATGGAATTTACATTCAGAGCGATTAGGAACGTCTTTTAACTCCCATAAATAACGATTAAATCTATCTGAATACTCAAACTTGCATTTATACTCTCCAGTAGGTACACAACTAATATTCTGCTTATTTTCTTTCCAAGGTAATTCTAAAGTATTACAACTAAAAGCAATATCTCCATCTACAATATAAAGAAACCCTAAAGTTTGCTTCTCTAAATACTCTTGTCTAAGTATTTCTAAGTGCATAATTAGCTTTTAAATATCTTTAGTAAAGCACCACCTATAACACCAAAAACAGTAATAACGCCTAGAAATATCTTTCTTTGGTTTTGCATTGTTTCAACGCTCTCCTCTACATCGTGAACTCTATTAATTATGCCTTTCTCATCAGTCTTATCATTGTTCTCTAAGTAGCCTAAAACCCTTGTATTTATCAGCCCTTGCTCTAACTTCATATCTGTTAGGTTGTTTGATATGGCTGATATTTTACCTAACATAGTAACATTTATCTCTGCTTGTGCAATGTTTCCCTCTTTAATTGCTTTTAATACATCGCTACTATTTGCCATTTTGTCTTAATTTTATTACAGTATCAATTACTGCTTGACTACCAATATAAACAATAGATAAATTTACCCATTGAATACCATTTAATTTACCTAAATATAAGAATAAAGTACCGATTAAAAATACTGTTAATTTCTTACTTACAAATCTATTTACAAATCTATCTACTATTGCTTTCATAAGTTGAATAATATTATAAACATTACTATTGGTAATGCTGATGCTATAAAGTCCAACCATTCTGGATTACCTTTCTTTAGTAGTTTATCGTGGATTAATTCCTTTGCACCTACTAA
>TARA_R110000803_G_scaffold210685_3_pt1 | contig 12804 bp, 38 predicted proteins | sample TARA_R110000803 | Tara Oceans TARA_R110000803 (sample SAMEA4397772) | marine metagenome | biome: Polar Biome; feature: [SRF] surface water layer (ENVO:00010504); material: water (ENVO:00002006), including particulate matter (ENVO:01000060) such as... | depth 5 m | reverse complement strand
TACTTTTCAAGCAAACGGGGATGGTGCAACGATAGACTTGGTGCATATTATTGATGGGAATGAAGCTCAAGACTTTGGAGGGGGTTCTAGCGTGGAGCGATGCTGGTTTGAAGGTGGTACTAGTAGATCTTACATTCATGTAGATTCAACTAGAGGCGCATTTATAAGTGGTAATTTCCTATCAGGAGTTACGACAGCAACGGAGGTTGGGATATTAGTAGATAATACCTCTCCTGGCGTTCAGATTGTTGGTAACTCTTTCAGGGGTACATGGTCTGCAACTCTAAGCGATGGACGGTCTACAAACGCTAGCTATTACATAGATAGCACTAATAGATTTGCTTACTGTTCTAGTAATTATCATACAGATGCCACAGTAAATCCGTTCATAGACTACAGTATTTTTAATCACAGACATATTGTAATGGAGAATCACAATAACTCAGGAATAGATAGAGGGCTCTCTGTTGGTAACATCTCTATAAGAAATGACGTTATACAACTAAACCCAGATCAATCAGTATTAGGCACATATCATATTGAAGACCCTATTCTTGATAGGCCAGATGTTCTTGGTGGGTTTACGTTTGAAACAACTACAACCACAGCATTAGAAGATAGAAACAACGCTGTAAACGTAACTAATAAACGCACTAATATGCTTTTATTAAATTCTACGACCGGACTAGTAGTAAGAGCGTCAAGCGGAACCACTACAGCAACATGGAGGAACTTAGCAGATGGAGTTTCAACCCATACTCCGGTTGGTACAACTATAGCATTAACCGGAACAGCAGCGAGCACAATAGATGAAAGTGATGTAGTAACAGGGGGTAAAACTATTATCCTTACATTGACGTCAGATACATTTATCGCAGCAGGTACGGGGCCGATAGGAACAACGGCACAAACTCAGGCTATAATTGACGGTATTACTTCAGCACAAACTGAAACATTAGGCTGGAATACAGAAGTTAGAGATAAGGAAGTCACAACGGCGGTGGTTAGAACATCTTCAACAATTGCTACGATAACTTTAACGGCGGCAGCGGCTTACGATATAACAGCACAAGAAACCATCACGGCAACAGTTCCAGCAGCGGTGTTAGTTACAAGTGCTAGTGATGTTATTTGTGCGCCAACATTCACGGTTGATACTGTTTAATTTATAATACAGCCTCAAGGGGCTGTAAGCTTCTGCTTGAAATACAGTTCAATATCTTTGTAATCTTGCGCGGTACGCTTAACAGTACCGCCCTTGTTCGCCTTTAGCCAGTCAACCCTATCATTGCCTATTTTCAGCCTTAACCGGCCTTCATAGTCGTCAGAATCGCCCCCTTTATATTGATTACAGTAGACGCTTTGAGCGTGGATATTATCCTCATGGTATCTGAGAAAGCTATTATTTCCAGACTCTAGCCAGTGTCCGGCATCGTAGTTTTTACCTAATGGACGCCCACAACAAATACAACCATCGTTTTTATCTCTTGTCCTTATGTACAAATGACAAGCGGCTTTTGCTGCATTACGCCTAGTCTTGATATCATTAGCATAAAATTCCCGCTTCTTCTTAGCGTGTTTCTTGTTATCATCCTTGATTAGTCTTTTACGTGTCTTCTCTCGATCCTTGGCAGCCTTCAGAATGCCGTACTTAGCCACGCAATCATAATTACAATAAGAGGTATTATGTACTCTTATATGATCATAGCCGTATGTACCACAGAACTTACAAACTTTTTTAGCTGTCATAGTTACCCGCCTGCGATTGAATACCCATAATCTATAGAAATATTCTGTCTCTTATAGATTCGATTAAAGTCAACGGTCATTTGGTTTTGGTGAAACAGCATCTCAGTCCAATTATTACCAGTTTCTTTAGCCCAATGATAAAACTCGCTTCTTAAGATCATTACTTACCCCTATTTAAATTCAATTCCGAGCTCTTTAATAATTCCGGCCATGATTTCTTTCTGTTTGTCTGTATATTCAATCACTGTTTTACTTAATTTTACTGTATCCCAGTTATCCAAACTTTTGAAACCACAGGATGGGCACAAACGTCTACCACTAAAAAGTTCGCCATTCCATAAAGTAACTGAACACTCATGATCACAATTTGCGCACATAGCCCTTACTTGATTTCCGTAAGCCATACTTACCGCCTGCTTAATTCATCTGCTAAATCTTCAAACTCTAAAGTATTACTAGTCTGCCTTATAGTTTGCTCATCTGTTGGGATATAGTAATCACACATTACCCCATTTTCACCTACTGTATATTGAAATGAGCCATAGCTTTGCCAGTGACTAGGAATTGCTTTGACTCTATAACAGTATTTAGAGTTTGGGCATAAAATATTATTGCACATTGATATATCTGCCATACTTACCCCTTATCATATATTAGGATTATATTTGTAATTAAGTGCTTCTTTACGCTTTATTAAACTACCTAAAAACCATACCCCATAATCAGACCAAGCACCGCCAACTTTAACATTTTTCCACGTTGATTCAGGTGGTGTAAACTTCTTATATCCTCTCCTGAATTTTTGATCACCTAATACTATTAATTTGGCTTTAGAGCTTTTAAGCGCAATAACCTTTTTACAATTTACAGTGCAATCAACACCAAAAATATACAAACTCTGCTGTTTTGGATTCTTAGCCTTAGCTATAAATCGCGGTAATACTTCCCCTTTTTTATAAAACCTTTTCATAATTTCCCCTTAGTTTATTACTAGCTTAATACTAATGAATGTAAAACTAGCAGTTAAGCCCCGTATTGTTTCTGTTCACGCCTATTATTAGCCTGCTTAGTTCGCCACACTTCAACCCTAGCCTCTGCTATTTTCATTCTATAGCGCAAGTCTTCAGCCTTCTCAGTTGACGCTCTTAAGCCTTGTAGAAGCTCAATATATTCAGGATGTGACCTAGCATACCTATCTTGACCGTTTGCAGCCTCTATGCCGCTAGATAAAGCCTCATTCATAAGTAGTGCTATCTTTGACTTCCTGAAGTGGTCAAGATAATCATGCTCAGCCTTAGCATTAGCATAATCCGCAACATTGGCCCGCCAATCATTAATAAGTTTTTCTATTCCTTCGCTCATTGTTCCCCCTCGTTAATCTGATGGTCGTTGTGTATGAATATGTCAGTCATTAACTACGCGCCACCCTACATCACCAGCCTCTTTTATGAAGCTTTCAAATGATACTGTAGATTCTTGTGATTCGAAATAATGACAATTATCAACATAAACCATATTGTTCATAACAAAAAAGCAATCATCGGTCTCATCTTGTGGAATAGCTACCCCTGTACTGATGTAATAGAATTCAATCTTCATTCATCCCCCTTATGCTTATCTATGTGTTAATGCTTACCATGAAATATCATTCTCTTCACACCATGAGTCAGCTTTTTCTTCAGTATCAAACGGGCCTGCAAATTGGAACATAGGCCTATCATCTCTCCAGTCCTTGCTATCAAAGTAATTCGAGTAACAAAAGCTACCCTCTAATGCATCCCAACTATAGTGGGTTGCATAAAACCCCTGCAAAGTTGGGGTATTTTCAGACCACTTAAACTCTTCACTCATCCCCTACCCCTTATACATATCAAAAATAAACATATAGATAATCCAGTTATCTATACACTAGCTAAATCAAGCTTTTGAGCTTCTTCAATAGTCTTGACCGTGGTGATATATTTGCCAGGATCAGACATAGTTTTTTGACCAATAGCGCGATAATCCCCGTTCTTTAAATATATATGCGCTACCTTACCGCCAGCTCTAAAGCACATCCTAACCCTGTTAACTAGCTCGCTTAATATCTTTCGACGCATACCACATATTTCACGCTGTGGCGCTACATCATCAAACGTTAAGCTAGGCTTGCCACCAGACTTATAAAACTCCTTCTTAGCCTTTTCGATTTCCTCTTGTTCTGTAGTGCGTGGTGTAGTGCTGCTGATAGTATGAGTTTTATCAATCTTATGCGTGTTCATAAATTCTTCATGATTCATCATCTTCACCTTTTAATTGATTCAATCAGACCAGCTATCAAGCCAGTCATTAGTTTCAGTTTGCAGTTCTTCGCGTAGAGTCTTATTCATTGGTATTGGTGTTTCTGAATAGCAGTCGGATCGACTTTTCTCCAGTTCAAAAAGATTAATAAATGCATGCCGTTGCGCTTCCAAACCGCTTCGGCCTAATTGACCAAGCGCACCACCAGCACCAATAGCACCAATAGCCCCGCTTTGTTGACCAAAAATACTCACTAGATAGTGCCTTTAACATTGATATTCGGTAAGCGCTCAAGTATCTGACCGTACATTTCTTTCATGTTGCCTACTTCTTTCTCAAGACGACCTTCTAACTTATCGCGATAATTATCTTTAACTTCAGCGATTGCTTTATCTTTTTCCCGCTCCATTTCTAGAGATTTCTTTTCATTAGCAACTTCCATTCGTTCTTCTTTGAGTCGAACCATATGCTTAATATCCTCCTCTTCAATTTTCTTTTTAGACTTCAGGCCAGCAATATCATCTTTAAGCTTGCGTACCTCTTCGCGTAATTGATCACGTTCAGGCAATTCACGCTTAAGTTCTGTAACTTCTTCGCGTAGTTCATCACGTTCTTTGATTAAGCTTTTATTTCCAAACATTCTTACTCTCCAATTTATCCAATATCGCTTCAAATTCCAGCATAGCCAAATCGGTTATGCCGTAGCGTTCTTTCCATTCGATAAGGAGCCTTAATAGCTCCTCATCGGTTAGAATCACATCACCTTCAGCGTTTTGATTATTTCTTTTTCCTGAACTGTAAACAGTTTCCATATTTCCATCTTTTCTTCTTCTGATGTGATTTCTTTTAAAGCTTCACGGGCTAAGTCATGTTGTGAAGGGTCTGCCAGGTATCCAGCTATTACTGGTACAACAGGATGAGACTCACGAGTTTTTTGCTTAACTGCTTTACCTACCTTTGAATTAGGGTGCGGTATTTCCTGCTTACTATTATCACGGCTATCAGGATCCTTGTTATCATCAATCAACAACAAACCATTCAAAGCATACTTGCGAGCGTATGAACTAGCGGATCCTGTTATCTGCGCATCATCCATGCCTTTTTTATTTTGAGCTTCACGCGCTAACGCTTTAACCTCGATAGTTTCGCCTTCATAGCAAAACTTAGCCGTAGCTTCTACGTAAACCCTGTCAGCGTGTACTTTAATATCATCTGATAAAAGTATAACGGCAGTTCCTAAAAGCGGCTTAACAGCCTGTAAGATGTCTTCACAGTTTCTATAGCTGTATTTACCAAAATTATTAAACTGTCCTTTCGGCGCGTTCAATACTGCTTGAACCTCTGCCAACTTCTTAATTATTTCCGACATCGTTTTTTGCTCCTAGTTCGTATGCGGCTCCATAGCCTGAGTTATAAAGTTCGCTAGTGTTTTGTGACGGTATACCCGCAACACAATCATCATAGCCGCGCTCATAACTGTTTTTATCACTTTTATTAACCTGTGCTGATATTCTACTAAAATAATCAGCAGACTCTTGCTCTAAGTAAGTCATTACTTTATATCCCTGAATAGGCCATCAAATAGCTCACTAACACCCCAAAGCGTTTGTTCTGCTTCAGTGTGACCGTTAGCCTTACTTATTCTGATTCTAGCTTCTATAGAGCTTTTAAATACTTCACGCCTAGTCTTGATTCTATCCAATTCATAAACCATGGAAATAGATTCAGTTGCTAGCTTTGTTATTGTTTCAATTTCGCTCATCGTAGCTCACCTTATTCTCATACATTTTTTGATCTGCTGCATCCATCGCACCAGCTATACCCAGCATCACTATAATTGCTGCCCCTGCTATAAACCCTCTGACAATATCCATTACCTTTCCCCTTTATAATTGTTTGCCCATCGTCTCGCATGGCCATATATAACCCATCTTCTAACAGCCGAATCTTGGCTAATACCTAATAATCTACCGTATGCTTTTATAGCATCGCACTGTTTACAGCATCTAACTTCAAAAGGTGTCATGTGGCATCTCCGTATGTAGTTGATGGAATTAATACTAATCCTATATAACGATAATATCAAGATTTAATTTAGATTAATTGTTAGCTTGTAATCTCACTCAATATAATTTAATATTCAGCAATCAATAACTAAACAGGAACCAGCATGAAAGATACAAACGTAAAACTTGTCGCTCACTATAGAGCTAAACTAGATGAGTTAGTTGAAGCAAGAAAAGAAGCTAATAACCCGTTCAAGACTAAGCAAAGTATTGTTGAACAGCTAATTGAAACAGCTCACAAAAAGGAGTGTAAGTAATGAAAGTTAAATGTATTCGTACTCGTAATTTGGATTACCTAACCACAGGAAAAGAGTATCCAGTAATATCATATACATCTGAAACCTATGAAATTATAAATAATAAGGGGTTAGAGGCACGTTATAGCAGAAGCCTATTCGAACCCGTCCAAGAACCCGCAACGATGGAAGTTAAATTAACTTTACCTGAGATAGAAGGCTTTACATATACAGGGGAGCGAAGAAAGCCAGAAATAGGGGAGTATTTTCTAGATGAACTTAATGATCCTGAAGTAGCAAAGAATGATTTTGAAACATCAGAATTCATCATCCTAAAAAAGATAGAGCCTGAGTATTCAGTTATGACGCCAGGCGGTTTAATTAATAATTCAACCGAGCCGCTAAGTATTAACGCTAAGTTTGTAGAAATCAAAGCGCTTAAGGATATTATCAGCATAATTGACGCTAGATGCTTGAATATAGCAGACCTTCCACTATACGAAAAACTAAGTCGATTATTAGACTAACTAACACTACTTAAGGGGGAATGATATGTCGAGCGGATACGGGCCAAACTCAAAACCTAAGGCTACATCAGACGAATATCGAAACAGCCCATATTGGGATAATGTAGAACGGCTGAAGCGTGAAAAGGAAGCTAAGAAGAAAGACGGGGGTGATAAATGAATATGGGTGTTCTTGATTTTATGTTTATCTATACGGCAATTTTTGCTTGTTTTTTTATCACTAATGAGCACATTGATGAGAGGCACGAAGCAACCATCACAGCCATACAAGATTCAGGCTGTGCCAAACCAACAAAGCTAGAACTAACACCGGCTGTATATAATACCTGGCCGAATCATAAGGGGGTTATGTGATGAAGTATAAATTTAGAGCAGCAGCAACGGTATCTTGTTGGACTGAGATTGAAGCTGATAGCTTAGAAGAGGCAAAAGAAGAGGCCGAAGGTAGAGAGCTTGCAGACATGTGTTATCAGCCTTTCACAAGTGAAATAGATGATAGTTGGCATTTTGATAATGATGGGTGCGCTTTTGATATCGCGCTAGATGAAGAAGATTAACTAACACAGATGACTATAAGCAATGACTGAAGAACTAAAACTATTACGGGCAATGTGTGGCGCTTTAGGCTTAGAAGTTAAGCGAGAGGTTATCGTAACAGAAGGGAAAGAGAAAAGAAGGTTTAACCGTACACCCGTATTTGGGCAAAAGATGTGGCCTGACTGGGATGAAAATAAATGGATTGGAAACGGTGAGTATATCGAAGTTAAGCGCGAAGTAGTTTACACCGTTAACCCTATAACTAATGGAGAATGAGAATGAAGATATCAAGAATAGATAGCGTTAAAGATTTGAATCAAGAAGTTAAGCGCTTACGTATTGAGGTGGGAGAAAAAACATACACGCTATCCGAAAGCTTTGGTAGATTAAATATTCTATCACACGAAGAAAATATGACTATTTATCCTTGTGTGGCGAACGTAATTGAAATTAGCTAACAACAGTAAAGCATTATAAAGGGGTAGAAAGATGAATAAAGAAGATTTAAATAGATTGTGGCATGAGTACCGATCATACGAAGGTACAGCTAACGATTCAATAAACAAGGCTGGTATGGCCGCAAATAACTTTGAGTCTGTTTTAAATGCTGCTTTATCTTTAGCGCAAGACCTTGAAGACTTAAAGTCAGAGCCTAATAAAGTTATTGACAATCACCCTGAACTTACAAGAGAAGATGTGTTTCTTTATGATGATGAGCCAGACGAAGCAAAGCAAACTGCTGACTTTGCTAGGTATGGATAAGAAACTTGCAAAATCAGAGTAGTAATATATAATAAATAAATCGGCCGTAGTTAGTTTTGGCCGATAACAGGCGTTGGAACCTGTTTAGAAACGGAATGGAAACGAAGGTGTATTATTATACGGTTTAGGTAGGCTTTTAGAAGTTTCCTATTCGTGCCTCGTTCCAAACTAGGCTGTATAACAATATGCCTTTTTTTGTACCTGTAATTTGGTAAATTCGTAATGCTTCATGGTTCGAATCCATGTATTAAGGTTGGCAGAGCAGATAAGATATGAAGTTCGATTCTTCGCAGGTACAACCTTTCTAAATATTCCCACGCCCCATTAAGAACCAACGTTAACTGTAAGCACTCGCTAAACCCTCGTAAGGGCGTTTAGCAAAAGAAACCGTATGCTATTGCGGGGACTGGATCTAGACGGTGTTAGGTACGCTCTGTTCCAAGCAGAGAGCCTATAAACAGAATTATGCTGCCTTGTTTTACATATTAGAGCGACTTATCAGATTAAGTAACGCTAATCACTGTATCAAGAGGCGAGGCTGATATCCTCGATAAAAACTATGTCTGATAAATTGCATGTTAACGGCTACTTGGTATTGATTGAATATATGTGTTGCTTAACTCTATAAGGTATAGGGCAGCGAACGTCTAAATGATTCTATGCTTAAAATTTAATAGTTATCCACAGGTCGATAACAACACCTTATTACAATTTGCATCTAAATACAAATAACTATAATAATTTGATTAAACGCTTGCAATCGTCCAATAGTTTTAGTATTCTATAGTTACTGAAACGAAACACACCAACCAGCGAGAAAGATTATGAAAGCACAAAACAAAGCAGGTACATTTTTTTCTTTAACTGAATTAGAAAATGGTAACTATTTAGTTTTTAAGCTTTGCTCTAATAGTGATTCAAGAGTTCGCGGTGGAATTTCTAAAACTTGGAGATGCGACCAGCCAACAGTAAGAATGTCGCATACAGATTTTCAAAAAATGGCTAGAGAAGGAATGTCTAAAACTGAAGCTGAAGCACTTTATAACAAGCGTTTAAAAGGATCCCAAAAATGATAGCCACCCACTTGCAGGGGCGCTATAAAAGCGCGGCTTGCTGCGGCCGTGTCGGGGTTCAATTCTCAACTAAAGAAATAAAAAGAGTAGATTGCGAAAACTGTAAGTTAACAAATAAGTACAAGGAATTAAAATATGACACCATCACAACAAGCGAAAGCAGCGGGCCTTAAAAGCCTGCTTGAAGTTTCAGAGATAACCAGCGTTAGTACTCAGACACTAACTAATTGGGCCAAGAACAAGCCTAAACTTTTTCGTGTGGTGCTAGTAGGTGCCAGAGAGCGATATAAGTATAATTTTGGCGCTTAATACTAAGAGATGAAATAAACAAAGAGGTGAAGTGATGTTTGGTATAGAAATAAACTTCAAAGATGGGAAAAAGGATTGGGTTGATCCTGTTGAAGATGAGCCTATTGAGAAAGAAGGTAAGCTGCTTATCGATAATGGATTCCACATATATGACTATGATATGAATAAGGTCGAAAAATGGTTTAAGTATGATTTATGTGAAACTTGCAACCATGACCTGCGTACATTTGAGTGTGGTGAGAAGTGCATGAATTCTAAATCTAAGACGTTTTAAACAAATCACTAGGGGGGATAATATGAAAGAACTACTTAATGAAATGAACAGGATAGTTGAAACTTTTAGCAATGCTACTGATAAATTTAAGTCTTGTAAGGGTAAAAATTGTAACGCGAGGAATGGTGTTGGACATAGTGAAGAATGCAATAAAGAGCACTCTGATTGTGTAAATAAAATACCAGTAAAAGAGATACCACCATCATGCTTTGATAGAGCTGAGAGTGCGGGGCGTGTATTTGATAACTGTAGGTATTTTCAAGTTTGTAAAGATGCTAAGCCTGTATGCGGCGACTATCCATATTAATTTTAATGAAATAGAGGGGATAATATGAAAATATTAGATGGTCAAAATGGAAATATAGCATCAGTTATTGATGATGGGTTGTTGTTAGTCGGGCTTGATGGGTTCACGCTAAAAGATTTAGCGGCTAACTATCCAGGAGTAGGAATAGCTTTGCATGTATTAGACGGCGATAAGTGGGTTCCTGTAACGATTGATGAAATAGAGGGGAAGAGAAAATGGATGTTGAATGGAATTTAGGTTTTGATATTCTAAGGCTTACATACGGCAAAAGATTAGTAGCAGAAGTTCATAATGATACTGCTTGGTGTGTAAAGAATAAAAAAGGTGAGGTTTTGCACGTTGGTAAAACTGACACTATAGAGCATTCACAGATGGAAGCGGCGCATAAGGCTATTGAATTAGACTTGTTGTCATACGGTGGCGGAAGAGTTTCGATTAAATAAAGAGGAGGGGGTGTAATGAACGCACAACAGCGAAGAAAACAAAAACGAGCAGGCGTAAGAATGGCAAATCATCTTATTGTAATTCTAGCTGAAGCCTTAGATGAGATTGAAAGCGGTAAAACAACTGTAGATAAGATGCGTAATCAGTTATATGAAGTAAAAGAAGAATTATTAAAGCTGTCTTAATTAATAACATAAGGGGAATAGAATGGAATGGATAAGCGTAGAGGATAGATTGCCAGAAAAAGATGATTTTTATTTAATACTAAAGGATGAAGATGACATTAAAGTTTGGTATTTCATTCGCAGGTCTGATGGTATTTATTGGAATTCTAGACACACAGAAAAGCACTGGTTATTAAGTAACGATCCTGTTACTCACTGGATGCCACTACCAGAACCACCTAAACTAGATGAACAGAATAAGGCAGTGGATAAATAAAATACATTTGGAGGTAATGCGATGAAGCGACCAACAGTAGAAGAAATAAACGAGTATATGCAAGAAAGGGAGTTTTTTGTACCTGAACAAGCAGACATATTTTTTGACCACTTTGAAAGCAAAGGTTGGTATGTAGGCAAATCAAAAATGAAGTGTTGGAAAGCAGCAACACGAAATTGGATACGCAACGCGAAGAAGTGGAGCAAAAATGAAAAACATCAACGATCTAATCAAACACATTCCCAAAGACAGCACGAGCAAGCAGCAGACGCCTACAAGCAGATGGAGTTCGAACACACAGAAAGCGATGCTGGGACTATTCGCCCGCTTCAGTGATTTATATGGTGAGCTGGCAAGGTCTAAAGGCTTAGAGATAAAGCGTGAAGGCTCAACCGAGCTTACTAGAGAATTTCAACTCTGGTGTTTAAAGCTGGATGATATCGATATGCAAGGTATTGCGCGTGGTGTCGAGTTATTAGAGAAGCGAATAATCACCAATTCATCACAGGGCGTTAAATCATGGCCCCCTAGCTACGCAGAATTTAAGGGGCTATGTATCAAACCAGCAGAGAAAGCCTGCTACAAAGACTATGTACCGCTACCAGCACCAAAGCTCAGCAATGAAGAGAAAAAAGACAGAATGAAAAAGCTAAGGGGGGATTTAGGAATATGAAATGCAAAATATGCCATACAGAGTTTGAACCAAACTCAAAGCAGCGCGTTACCTGTAGCGAGAAATGCAAGCTTGAGAATAAAGCTATAAATAAGCGGTGGAGCAGTTATCAGGGGATAGCGTTAGATACTCAGAATTCATCAGTTAGATTAAAAAACACATTCTTACTTAGAGCTTAATAGCTAAACGGTATAATAATACCCTTGAAGTGTGTACACTCTAGGTATAGTCTGTATATATATTATATAGGAGTAGTTATGAAGACAGTTAAAAAAGCAACACAGATCTCTAAAGACTTGGCGCAATGGCTAAAGCTAGAGTCCCAAAGATCAGGCGCTAGTGAATCATCAATACTAGCAACAGCTTTAAATGATTACCGAGATCGTAAGCCAGGATTACCGGCAATGCTACGTGACCAGCAATCACCATGATGCGCTTACCTTGTGTGCCGTGGAAGCCTAGACAGATTGTAATAGGCGCTTACATATACGGTTTTCGTGAAGATATGATAACTGATATTGAGATTTGTATTAGTTATGCGATGCAATCAAGCAAGGATTGGCTTAAGGCCAAGAAGCAATTTGAGGATGATGAATAATGGAAACTGCAATAATAAGCGTTGAAGTATTCGCAGACGATAAATCTTGTACTGTTGATTTCTGTTATGGGTTTGATGGAATCACAGATGTAAGCAAGATTGAGTATTGCATAGGCGGTGCTGTAATGAATTTTTTACCAATGTATGGCAATGATGAGGACTTCACCGAAAAGTTTAACGAATCATTAGACGATTATATTAATGCTGAACTGCTTAAAACGTAGAAATGCCGTTTGCGCAAATTTAAACTAACAGGAAAATATTATGGAATATGAAGAAGGTTTTTACCACTTAGTTTCGGAAGAAGAGCCAGAGCCGCTATTGGTTCATGGTTATAAATGCACTGATATGGGTGGCGCTTTTGTCTTTGGCTTTAACACTCATGATGGGGGAGGCTTATTGCCTTTGTCAGATTTGCGCAGTGACACAACAGTGACTCCCGTTTCAGTTACGAGCAAGTCAGACGGTGCGATTGAAGGTATTGGGTGGGCCTATGCTGACTGCTGTGTAACTCTCGACAACGGAGGC
>TARA_R110000803_G_scaffold53350_1_pt1 | contig 12853 bp, 26 predicted proteins | sample TARA_R110000803 | Tara Oceans TARA_R110000803 (sample SAMEA4397772) | marine metagenome | biome: Polar Biome; feature: [SRF] surface water layer (ENVO:00010504); material: water (ENVO:00002006), including particulate matter (ENVO:01000060) such as... | depth 5 m | reverse complement strand
TCAACTCTTGTGCGCGCTCAGCCTTTGCATTAGCTTCCAGAGTAGCAGTCATGATATCCCACATCTCTTGCTTTTCAGCATCAGTTGCTTCAGCCCAATCTGCAAAGAACCGACCGCGAGGACGATAACCATAAGCATCTTTATGAAGGTCTGAAATGAGGTCTGATGAATAAGTCATGTTTATCTCCATTGTTTATACATATATTATAGCATACATTTGGACTAAGTGCAACTGTTATTTTCAGTATTCATGAAGTTTTTTAGGTGAAGATTGGTTAATTACATAATGATACACATCTTCCCAGTTCTTCATCAAAGGGATACTCTCTTCATGCATATTATAAGCATGCTCAATTAGTATTGAGTCTAAACCTAGTTGATACCCTAGCTGAGCATTCTCTACTTTATCTTCAACCCATACGTAATCTGTATCCTTATACTCAGCTAATGCTTTATCTTTAGGGGCATTAGTACCAAGATAAACAAATTTGGTAAAAGCGGTCTCACCAAAGAGTTTCTTAAGATTCATAGTGCGTAATTCACCTGCAGCAGGATCAGTAGAAAGAGATGTAATAGCATGAAAAGTATATCCATGCTTACGATGTAGCAGATCTACATAATACATTGCATCACGTAGAGGGGGGAGGAATCCAATAGCAGCAGATTCATTAAACTGCTTCACTAGATCTTTTTCTTCTTGAGCTGATATACCATATTTCTCAGTTAGAGCATATGCTGCATTAGTAATACGAGTATACCCTTTAGAGGTAACCCAAGTATCAAATGCGTATTCCCAGTTAAGCAAAACACCATCAACATCTGTTAGAATAATACGAGTATCCATTATATGAATTCCTCCATTTTTAGTTCTTTATGATCAATTATAAAGCTTTCCAACAAACCGTTCTTATTATGCATAGTTACCCATGCCATAGCAGCACAATCTGTAGTAAAGAAGGCTTCTTTTTTAATATTATTCTTCAATGTAACCGTTGTTACAAAGTACTTTGCAGTTTTTAGCATATCATTTCCTCTTTCTTAATATACTTTATTATAACTGCTTTTTGTACTAAGTGCAACTAAAAAAGGGGCCATAAAGCCCCTTTCTAATGATTAAATTTCTCGTTGGAAGATAATTTCTTCAATTTCTTCTAGAGTCTCTCTGCATGTAGCTAAAAGAGGAGAGTCTGTTTTAAGAATCAGTTCTTTAGCTGCGAAGATTTGATCGTAACGTTCAAGGCCTTGAGGAATTTGATTAGCAATTGTTTGAGTGAATGTAAGTTTTTTCATCTTGTAGCCTTTCTGTGTATACCTTATCGTAGCTACTATTTAAACTGAGTGCAACTGTTATTTTCTTTAATCATACCCTAAGACTGCTATTTTATCCATCTCATCATTAAAATCTTTTAAATAATCTAGCATTTGATTATTTTGAAGTCTTTCTGCATACGCTACATCAAAACCAGCTTCTTTATATACATTCTCATGATTACCCCAAAGCCTTTTAAAATATGTGTTATAAATTCTCTCAACTGTTGCATCACTCTCTGATATATCAATAAGTGAGCCCTTTACCATCCAATTAAAACGATTTGCCTGTTTACGTAACTCTGGAGAACACATGGAAAGATTCCTCTTCTGCTTGGGGTTCTGGTTGGGGTTATTCTGAATTCTCGCCCGCGGGCTTGTGTCTTATTATCTTTGAGCGGTACTCTGGGTTCAACTCTCCGTTGATCATATATACTGAGCACCATAACCTTTGCCGTGTATTTAGAGTTGGCGCTCTGAAACGGATTATAATTGGGGGTTGATCTGAGTCAACAGACTCATTTTGTTGTAGCAATGAATATCCCGTCCCAATCATCTGGGAGAGATTGAGTTAGCATAAAGTTACACCTTTCAATCCACATCTCGTAGTAGTTATCCATCTTACCATCAAATGAACCCTTTAAATGGTTGCACTGTTCAATAGCTTCTTTAAACTTTTTACCTTTATAGAGATCAAACATTAGGTGGTGCGCTCGTTTACCTTGCTTCCAGTTCTTCTTAGGATCATCTAATACAGTGTATATAGAGATGCCAACTGTCTTACCTTTAACAGCTAGATCATCCACCTTAAGAAAGAAAAAGTCCTCCTTACATAACTCTACGGTAGCTCCTCCGACAAGCAACAAGCATCCATATTCTTTACACTTACTTTCGATGCGGGCTGCAGTTGATACTGCGTCTCCGAGTATATCGTAGGAGTGTCTGGCAGTAGATCCCATTTCTCCAATATAACCGAGCCCAGTATTAATACCAGCACCCATACCCACAGCGGGGCGGTCTTGGGGAATAATAATTTCTTCATTAAACTTCTCCACTGCTTTTAGCATTTTCAGTCCAGTCTCAACAGCAGTCTTTGGATGACTAGGGTCGTCGATCGGTGCATTATGTATATGCATAGAAGCATCACCGATATACTTAATGATCATCCCATCTGCATCTAATACTGGTTCTGTAATGGCATCCATATAGCCATTCATAATCTTAGTTAAGCCTTTAACATCATCTCCAAATGATTCACCAAGTGGAGTAAACCCACGTAGATCAGAGAACACAATAGATACTTCTTTCTTCTGACCATCTTTAATTAGAGATGGGTTCTCCTGTAGCATTTTAACTACTGTTGGTGAAGCGTATCCGGCGAACTGCTTCTTTATTTTCATCTTAGCAAAATACTCTTGACCATACTTAACACCATATACATGAGCAAATACTAAGATTGACATAAGAGCGGGGAGTATGGTAGAATGTAGTTCCATGTTGTGTGTAAACATATAGAACGTAAAGTATACAGCACCGCCAATACTTGCAATACCTATTGCCCAACCAAATCTTACGTATGATAGTCCTATAATTATAGCGGTAATTCCAAAGATAGTCAACAGCTTATATAAGTCGGCTGTCTGAGGTGTGGAAATGTTGTAGTTATTAACCACACTAGCATATGCCGATGCTGAGATGTCATGTCCATATCGAGCGCCAGATGGTGTTGGTACAGGGTTAGATATGCCTTCAGCTGTTACTCCAATGAATATAGTCTTACCTTGAAGGTCTGGTAGATCATCAACCATTGAGTATCGTTCAAATGTGTAGTTAGGATTCATCCATACGCGTGACATCCCATCTGTCTTAATTGTCGGGAACCCCTTTACACGAACAGCTGTGACACCAAAGTCGTTTGATTTAATTTGATATGTATTGGTGCCAGTGTATAGTTTAAGGATTTCTAGTGTCAGAGAAGGGTAGAGCGTCGATTCTACACGGCTTATCATAGGTAACCTACGAACTACCCCATCAACCTCTGGTAGCGTGTTAGCGATGCCAATACCTGTAGCACTAGCCTCATATTTCTTAATGTTAGCTGCTATACCTGGATACACAGGAACAAAAGGACCAGCTTTAGATCCTACTTCTACTATACCAGTCGTATATGCAGACCTGCCCTGTGTCTTTTCAGATGGGAAGTGTGATAGGATAATACCCTCACTCAACCTCAGCGTGAAGATTTCGTCAGCGCCTGTTCTATCTTCTTCTGGAAAACTCATGTTGAACACAATCGCTCCAGCGTTAGCTTGTCTCAGTCTAGTAATTAACTCAGAGTAGTAATCTCTAGGAAAGGGAAACTGTCCATAATTTTCTAGTGCGCGCTCATCTATATCAATTAGAACTGCATCTACACTTACAAGGGGTTCATCTAACATAAGCTGATCTGATATCTTTAGATCAAAGTTCTGAAGGATTGTAGGGTTGATAACTACAGCGTATGTTAATGCTAGCCCGGTTAAGATTGCCCATAATGGCGACAGTAGATATTTCATTCTTGGTATATCCTTATTATGTTATTAGATCCCCAATCTTTAGTGTCAAACTGGATCTGATCAGCTCCCTGAATTAACTCAAGATATATTCCATTCTCAATATCAAATACGAGGTCCAATACTTGGTTACCAGCTATTCGAATAATCCTCGCGGAGGGGTCTTCAATGATAGTATATATCTGAGATATAGCATTAAACCCATGAATACGTCCATCTCTCTCACCCAGTAAAGGATCGTAGAGTACCTCAGCTAACAGATCAAACCCTAATGGGTCAATGTTCAAGTCTGACCAATCCAAAGCTTTATCTGTTTCTAACAAGTCTAGCTCAAGCTCTGTAAAAGCGAGCCAATCGACACTAAGTGCATTTCTATTCGCTTCTAATAACTTTTCTTTTATCTTGGGTGGAGGAGATATTATCATTAGGTTATTGATTGCGTTTATATCAATTGATAATATAACAGGCTTAGTTGGAGCAAACCCTCTTGCTCTGACAGCAGTGGCCTGGAAGGCTGTGTTCATAATGACAGCGCCCATATCACTCATCACCTCAATCTCGCCGACTGTACCGTCAACATTGGGGAGAAGAATAATAGTAGAACCACCCAGCTCATTCACCGTCATAGCAAACGATGTGCCTCGAACGGCAATAGTCGCCGAAGGTGTGTTGATTGCAACATTGGCTGGGTTCTGAGCAATAAAGCCAGAGGCATACTTCACAGTACCCAATGACACCTTCAGACCCAACGTCCCAGAACGTGTGCTAGGATCGTACACAAAGTCATCAATAATTAACTCAGAGTGTTCAGACACTCTAACTTCAGTATCGTCATCAAAAGTAATCCCAACCACACCCTTAGCGGTTTGGATGTAGTCGTCCATTTCTACACTAGCATCTTGTTGAACGATGAACCTAGAGCTATCACGCTTGATAGAACCAGAGCCCTTCAGCTCTGTTACTTCACCAATTCCTGCGCTAGTCTGACTGGGTAACAGTAATAGATTGGTTGTCACCAGTAATATCAAGATCGATAACATTTGCATTTAATGTCCCACTCTGTGTAAGTGCCACAGTATTATAACTACCAATAGACGTGACTGTTATTTCGTGTCCGGCTAATGATGTGCCATATCCGCTTGTGGTAATATCATAATCATTACCATCGCCAGTGAGGTTTACATTTACAGTTCCACCATCGTTAGACATGTCGAGTAGAGTGTCGTTTGTGTCTCCAACATAGACAAAATCTATATCTGCCGTATCGCCTGCTGTCACATCGACATCAAACACATTTGAGCTACCCGTTAAGTTAAATACCCAGTTACTGTTTTGAATACCAGCAGCTACGAGATCAATGTCGTTTGAGCTACCAGTTTGGTCAATATCTAATGTTGCAGACAGTCCCACAAACTCACCCCAAAGTCTGTTACTAGCCCCATACTGATCGATTGTTATTGTTTGGCTACTACCATCTAGAGAAAAATAGGGATCAGCAGCAAGTGGTTGCCCCACTTGGTTACCATCACCACTTGACTGGTTAATAGTTAATGTTAGTCCATCACTTGAATTGACCTGATCAATATAAATCGATTGCTCCGCCAATGCCCCTGTTGTTGCCATAATCAACGCACCGCTTATAATTGCAATATGTTTCATTGGTTTATTCCTACCATAGTTGTTTTACTTTGCCGTCCATAACAATTGTGTGTATCGCTTTCTCAATAGTGTACTGCACAGCTCTTGAAGCAGCTTCGTTTAAATTACTCCCACCTTCAAGTTCTAATGTTTGTGTGTCCAAATCAAAGAATCTTAGTGTGGTAGTATTATTACCTTTACTAAGAAGTTCTTTTTCCACCAACACTGATAATAATACTTCAGACGATGCTACTGAGACTGCTCTCATAGCAATAGTCACTTTATGTTTACTGTATTGCTCCATAATGCCGATGCCAAATACTCTTGCGCCTTGGCCCCCCGACATAATGTTAGAGTCGTATCCAATAATGCCACCCTCAATAATAACTCCTGCGTATAACATTGGAGGTATAGGTGACGTTTTTTCATCTTCTATATCACCACGAGAGGATCTAATAATTTGCCTCTCTTTCACAAGATTGTCAATCCCTTTACGCTCAACAACTCTGAACCAGCTACCTTCTGAGTATTCTTTTAAAGCGTTTATAACATAGTTTTCTGCACCCTGAGTCACAGCCGTTGATAGAGATGCAGCGCCTGTTGTAGGCTGTCTCTGGCCGGTTAAATCGCCAAATGAGTACACAGCCACAACTACTGGTCCCTTTTCAGGTGGGGGAGTAGAATACTTTGACGTGTGTAATATATTGGGGCCTGTTGGCTCCAGTTGGTGTATGTTAACCCCTGCGCACGCAGACAGTGCAAGACACACAAGGATTAGAGATATTTTTCTCATAATCCAAATGCTCCTATCGGAACAGTAATCGTTGTAGTGCTTCCATCAGCGCCAATAATCTCTAACGTGACTTCTGTACCCGAATTTGTATAGTTAATTGTATTGCCAGCTAAGTCGAGTGTTCCTGTTGCTGATGGATCATCACCAAACAACTCATCGACAAGTGCTTTAGATAACTGAGCGTACACACGACTCTCAAAGTTATTGATAAATCTGGCTAGGTTGGAGCTGTCGGACTCACGCTCAGCTTCTCTTATAGCAGAAGCTTCATCGTCCGCCTTTTCCTTTTCAGCTTTTTGCTTTAGTTGTTCTAACGTGATGACATGCGAAGACCACCCAATCCCAGAGAAGGATGGGTTGCTAAACTGGTAGGGATGTACTTGGGCGTTACTTAGTGTTGGGAATAACGCCAAAAGAATTAGGCTGAGCAGGCTCTGGCTTAATTTTCGGCTTAGTATCTTCTTTAACATCTGCTTGCCCTGTTGAATTGAATGATTCACTCTTACTTTGTAATCTAGCAACTTCATCGTCCATACCTCTATGTTCGAGAACCATTGCCAGTTTACTGTTTAATCTTATCATATCATTATCAAGCATACGTACACGATCAACTAGTTTAATTAATGTGCCCATTGTCTGACCCAATATTGGATCAATTGTCTCCGTCACCCATTTCCAAATAAAGAAAATGAAATAGCCCATGCCCATTGCTGCTATGATTGGGAAACCATAATCGCTTATTGCTTGGGCTATATCCATCTATTCTTCTGCCTCTATAGTGTCCATTACTTTAACAAACCATCCAGATTCGTTTATCCTGAACACGTCTCCAGGCTTGTATAGATGATAATCTTTATCAGTACCATCCATTTTCTTACCCATCACTTCACCTTCCCACTCACCTTCAATTTTGAAGTTGTGTCCAGCTTGATGTATATTGTAATCCAGCCACATCATGATCTAATCCTTATTACTGTATAATATTGAAGCATATGAACTTTCGTCAGCACCATTATTAATAAACGAATGATTGCCAATATGTTCAAAGTATCCGTTAGGGCCCACTCTAAACTCATCGCCAATTTTAATCTTCACATCATCAATTACAAAAAACTTATTGTCTGCGTCTTTGTTATTAAGAATCCGAAAACCATTCTTAAATTTGGTTAATATCAAATCTTTCCACATGTTAGTCTCTCCTTGCATCATCCTTGCCTTCGTTAGCTGCAATACGGTCAATGTTTGGTTTGACATTTAGTGCATAACTAAGAAGGGCATCAATTTTAACTAGATCATTGTTCATTGTTTGAACCCTGTTGTCTAGTCCTCCAATAATATTCCTTAGAGTGTTAACCGAATCAGTAACACTTGCTAGAATAAACTTTAACGTGATAAAAACAAAAACACCAGCGGCAAGAGCTCCTGCAATAGGAAACCCTACTTCACCTACGAGTGTTAAAAAGTCCATATCTCGCCCCTTTTCATATTCCTATTTATAGGGTTTGATCTTTAGTCCCGTACTTATTACAAATAAGATCAATAATCTCATATCGATCCATTAAAGTTGTATGTTTATACAGAAAGTCTACTCTCTCCTTTATACTTACCATACACCTTTGTTCTGTTGGAAACTTTATTTTACCTTCCATAATTTCGCAAGTCATATATGAATGAGGTACGCCTAAAAGGCAGACAAAGATTGAAGCTGTAAATATCATTTTAATCTCCTAACTATACATTGCTCCAACTATATGCAGCCTCGGTGCTCTTGATGCATTAACTGCTGTGTGACGCAGAGTAGTGTTTGTTAAATATACCTTACCCGCTTCTAAATGATATACTTGGTTCTCAATAATCATAACACTATCAGGGGTGGTCATTAGTGGTATATGAATACGTTTACTTAAATCTTGATGAAGAGTTAGGCACGTTTTAGGTTGACTCATCATAAGTCTTGTTCTAATTAGCCCATATTTATCCATCAACCTATTAATATTAGGGAAGTCAAACAAGGGGTATTTAAAATACGTTTCAGGGTATTGTAACCTATCTACTCTCCCTACACTATCTTTAGAGTGTTTGGGAGGTAGATTTGGAGCATATCCTTGCAACCCTGCTTGGGTAAACTCACCCCACCCAATATTCATCATTACTTTTACTTGGTTGGCTTCAGCGAGTAGCTTACTTACATCTAATCCTTCTTCTAACACTTCAATATGCATAATTTACCTCTGATATAAAAATAGGGGGCTAACCGTGGCCCCCTGCGCGCTTATTACGTAGCGACCCGTTACTATTTAGCTTAATTTAGAAAGCAAATGCTAGATTTAAGGATGGACTTACCTCTCCATTATCTAGGTCGTAGTTCAAGGTTGTACCAAAGGTTGCGTTAGTACCTTCGCCACCAATATCTGTTTCCCACTTACCACCTACATGTTGGAAAGAGTTGTCTTCTGCACCGTTAAGGTATGCTGTGATACCCATTACAGTTGCGTCTGCTTCATATGCCCACATGTCGGCTGCATATGTAAGAGCCATACCTGTTCCGTAACCAGCAACTTCAGCACCTACACGAGCACCGGATACCCATAGTTTAGTATCCATATTGTAGTCTACAGCACCAGTAACAGATACAGCACCAATATCAGTTGTGTACATACCTTGTAGGTTGTCAACTTTACCGATGTTAGTTTCGATGTCTTCGAAACCAATACCTAGAGTTACACCCTTTGCAGTTACTACAACTGACTCACCGAGTGCAGGATCTGCAATAGTGTTAAAAGCTGCAGCACTTGGCGCATCTAGCCAAACATTACCTTGCTTACCAAGCGATACAGTAGCAACACCAGCGTCCATGCCAATATGCCACTCATCAACAACTAGTTGATCACTTGCGTTAGTGTCTAGCTCAATTCCAGCAAAAGCTGAACCAGCAGTGGCAACATCTAGACTAATAGATTGAGTTGCAACGAAGTTGCCAGCAGCATTTTCTTTAATGTCAAGCTCAATAGAGCCTGTTAAATCAGCTGCGTGAGCAGTAGTAGTAAGAGCCATTACTGCAACTGTTGTAGAGATAATTTTCATTTTAGTTTTTCCTGTTAAGATTAAAATAATATAGTGCCACTGTTTCTGTTGCTAGGTAAGTGGCCAACCCCCTTTGTTAAGCTGCTAAAGCAGCGTAACCAGAAGGTGCAAAGTTATTGTTTGCATTTAGTAGTTGTGACCAATATCGCAGTCATCCGGTAAACTCCACTTTCATTTTCACACCTGTCGATCCTATTTCAGCCCCATCAAAAAGACACATAATGCCTTTATGGTGGAGCTGCCGGGTACTGCCCCCGGGTCCAGAATGTGTCTACGTTGCTTCAACGCTTACATAGTAATTATAATATAAAGCCAGGAGAGTGCAACTATTCTTTACTTCCTAGGCCCTTTTTTTCAAGAGTATGGTACAAAATCATCACTTTAAGTTAGCTTAAGTAATAACCGGATTACCTAAGTCCATCTTCTTCACTTTCTTCGTTAATTGTTTGATTGACGACATCTTTACTATTTTCCTTAACTATCAACTCTTCTAAACATCCACCACACCCACAATCAGGGCATAGCGCTTTTGCGGCTTCTTCGTTTTCCATATCCTAAATCCTTCATAATAGTCATACGCTCTTCTTGTGTATATTTAGTCCAGTTTGTTATTTGGTCTATAGAGCGTTTACAACCAGTACACACTCTGCTTTCTTTATTAATACGACACACAGATACGCATGGAGATATATAGCTGTCTGTCAATAGGGGGTTGCCTGACTATTACGTGAAAAGTTTTTAAAGTACATTTCAATTTTCTCAGCTTTAGTATGCTCTGATTCTTTTTTAGGTTGAGTAACCTTTACATGGGACGTAAATCCAGGGGATCTTTCTGATTCTACAATACCATATTTAAGCATCCAGCATTCAAGTTCAATTGGTATATTATTTGGTTGTTGCATCCCAGTCTCCATCCCATGTATAAAATAAATGATTGCCGATCACCTTAGAGAGCTTAACAAATTCAACCCAGTTAGGGTTCACGTAATTGGCGTGATAAAAGACAGCACCACGTGTTGGATCTTCTACGTTACCAATCATAACATCACGGGCAATAATCTCTGCATTCTCCCACGCTTTTACCTCTTTAGGCGTTTGATCTTTAACCAGATGAGTCCAGCTAAACTGCTTAGGCTCGTATACAACTTCACAGATGGTTGAAGGCCATTTTATGTGGGCAACGCGGTTAAGGGTAACTTGTGCAACTGCAATCTGACCCTCTACGCGTTCACTTCTCGACTCATGATATATGTTCATTGCAAGACAGTTGTGTTGCTTTGCGTCGATTGTAGGAGCCGACATCATTGCTGCTGTAATTACGCCTGCTACTAACGTCATAGTTATTAATCCACTTATGATATTATTTATTTTGCTCATACTACTATTGTAGCTACTATTTATACTGAGTGCAACTGTTATTTTTATAAATATAAGAAAAGGAGCTATTAAATGATCGATGAGCAACAAAATACACCAGTGGATATGCCAGAGGGTAAGATGGAGATGTCTCTACGTGTACTTGGAAATGAACTTATTGGTATTAAGATGACTGTAGATGATTTCAAGATGAAGTGGTTAGCTTTTGGTGTTATTGCTATTGTTGTTGTAACAGCAGCAATATCTACTTTTGGGCCAGGAATTGTGGAGATAATACCTAATGCCTAAGAATGCTTTTGAAGTTGAAATGAAAACCCAAAGCGGTTTAATGTCTGCTGATCTCAACGGAGATGGTCATGTTACTGATGAGGAAATCGATCGTCAGCGGAAGATCCTAGAGATCCAAGACGAAGACGCAATGCGAGATGCACAAAGAAAGATGGCTTGGTTCGCTCTCTTTGGAATGTTACTCTATCCATTTGCTGTTGTTCTAGCTGTATTACTGGGACTGAGCGAAGCCGCAAACATACTTGGAAGTATGGCATCTGTGTACTTCGTTTCAGTCGCAGCAATTGTAGCAGCATTCTTTGGAGGCAATGCTTACGCTAAAGGTAAGTCATCACCTCCTGCTGCTAAGAAGTAACTTAGAGACCTAAGATACGGCGGATGGCCACAGGGTCATCCGTCATAATGTTACCACCCTGATTAATATGATCGACAATCTGCTCGAAGTAAAACTGAGCATCAGTATCAGCTTCTACAATAGTAGCAGCTTTACGAAAAAAATTGCGAAGCTTCATATCACCAAGACCACCATCACTAGCACCAGCCTTATAAGTCTTACCTGCACGTTGATTACTCATCACAAAATCCTTCTTCTATAGCTTTTATATGCTTACATTTCCGAAACGCTGGGCAAGAACAAGTAAAGCCACTATCCAGCATAGTTATAGTATAGCTACTTTTTTGATTGCTTGCCAGTACTATCCACTCGCTTTTTACTGCGAAGTGGTTTTTTGTTTTTAGTAGCTGGCTTGGCCACACTCTTAGTGGCTTTGGCTTTTGACTTACGCTTCGGCTTAGTTCTTTCAGCGATTCGTTTCTCGATGAGTTTATTGAGCTCTGATTGAACTTTCCATCTTTCGTCCACATTCCCACGACCAAACATCCTCCAATCTTTAGATAAACTAGACCACAGCTGAATTTGCTTTGATCCGTAATCAGTTTCTATTAACCTGAACCGAGTATTACCACACGAAGACTCTTCAATCACTTTCAAGCTCAAGAGGTCCACCTACTATCTACTGCAGAAGCATCCCATACCCATTGTCTATGAGTGGGATCTCCGTAGACAACAACGTCTACGTCACTAACTTCAGTCTGTACACGGTCGTCATTCCACCTGTGATAGTAAGCTGGACCACCAAAAACTCTACGAGCCCTTTGATAAGTATCCTCACTCATTCCCACATAGTGTACAGTTCTAGTCATTAAGCTTCCTTCTCCATCTGAGATTCGATGCGATCAATATTCTTTATCAGATCACCAACTAACATATCAAGTTCAAGTTGAATATCTGACACATTACTGCCAAACATGACAGAGCGACGAAGAACACTAGCAATTTTATTCTTCATTGTGATTGCGTCTTGAATATCGTTTACAATAATCATAATATACTCTCCATTGTTTATACATATATTATAACTACTATTTAAACTAAGTGCAACTGTTATTTTAAAATATATGCACCTTCTGGTGATTGCCAAGCTTGCATTAGCTTATAATACATCTCAGTGCTCATAGTAATATACTCATAACCACCTACCTCTAGATTCCACTGTCTAATATGACAGTAATCATCATAAAGGAGAGCTTGAACATCCTCAAGCTCTCCTGTTGTATCCATTATAATTATTTCAGTCTCATCCTGATCAAATTGAATGGTAAACATTATGTGTACTTTGAGTCGTGGGATTTACCACTACCGTAATCACCATCATAGCTGCTTAGCGCTTCTGCTTCAAAGCACAAATATTGACCTACACGCGTACCAGGTTTGATTCGCATCATGCCGCAATTTACATGAAGTACCCCCGCC
>TARA_R110000803_G_scaffold12293_2_pt1 | contig 12864 bp, 25 predicted proteins | sample TARA_R110000803 | Tara Oceans TARA_R110000803 (sample SAMEA4397772) | marine metagenome | biome: Polar Biome; feature: [SRF] surface water layer (ENVO:00010504); material: water (ENVO:00002006), including particulate matter (ENVO:01000060) such as... | depth 5 m | reverse complement strand
CCCGCCTCATCCGTCCCTGCATAAGGGAAGACTCCTGTTTGTTCGTACACATCAATATAGTCTGATGGCTTGAAATTCTTGTTTCCTAATCCGTTTGAAAGTGCTGCTATTCTTGCTGTGTCAATGGCGTATCCTGCGGGGCGCATTTTTGCAACAAGCTGTTGCGCTTTTAGTTTTAGAATGGCAATCATGTTACTGTCTCCTACACACTGCTCTGCAAGGGACTTGTTTTTCATGTCATAAATGTTCGGAGCGTAGACTGTGTACCCGAAGTCAACAGACATAGATGGCTTTCCGTTGATTCTCTCTCGAATCATATTCTCCTTCAATCCGTAGTTGTACGTGTACTCAGTTCCAACAACGTAAGAACACTTGTAGATATTTTCAAGATTCAGGTCAACAGTCTTTGTAGCTTTCTTCTTTGGCTTGCCGTTCACTTTTTGGAAGTAGTCTCCACCACCTCGCTTTGGTACAACCTCATACTTTATCTTGTCGTATGACTTGTACTCAATGTCTAGAACCTTTACCTTGAATCTTCCCCAAGGCATTCCACCGTCTTCCATGTTTGGGTAGTACTTGGTTCCCCAAGCGTTTCCATCCCAAGTAGGGTTGCCAAACATATTCTTTGCTGACTTGGCTATGTTATAAAGCTGCTCTTGGCTTAGTGCGCTCCCTGCCGCCTCTGCTACCTCGTCTACTGTAAGGAAAAGATACTCTCCTATGTACTTAGCATCTTTGAAGTTATCCTTGTCTACCTCGCTGTGTATAAGTTGGGCTACATCTACGTATCGTATGTTTCCATTGTAATACTTGTCAAGAAATGTCTTTGTACATCCCTTAGCACATACTACTAAATCTCTTGTTACCTTGTCCTCTATATAGTCAAAATCATTCTGCGCGAATGTCGATTGTATAGAGTTGTTTATTGCGGAGGTGTATGAGTCTTTGAAGTTAAGTGACAAGTGTAATTCTATCTCGTCGTCTGATTGTGTCTTCTCTACCTCAGACCTGTTTATCTTACTGCTTACATCTACCCCACTCTGGGCTAGTGCTTGTTCATTCTTCGCTAGGAATAGTTGTGCTTGTAATCTTCGAAACTCCTTGTCGTATTCTGTGTTAGCAAAAGGGCTGATGCACTTTGCTCTAATACTTGTGATTTGGTTTGTGAGTTGTCCTACTACGTTGTTCACAACAGCTTTTAACGGTGTGGGGGTGTCCCATTGAAGGTTAAGGTATGCTGTGTTACCAGAGGAGGAGAGAACATTCTTGAACTTGTCTACGTCTGCGTACCCTTCGGATTGCCTTCGTAAGTCAATGAATTTCTTTTTGTTCTCTTCAATGTTTCCGTTGAAGTTTGATATGGCTCTTTGATGTGCAGCCTTAGCAAATTCAGAACACCACTTTTGTTGCTTTTTCTCTTCCTGAGAAGTAAAATCTGTAGGAAAAGATATGTAGGGAGAAGGTTTTGCCACTCAACTGTGAATTTACCTGCAAAATTACATATAAAAAATTAAGAGGGCTTTGGTATCCAATCGTCCAAAGACCATATACTACTCTCTTGGACAGGCTTGAGTGTTCCTAACAGAGCAAGTCCTGACGCTATACTAAGGTCATACTTGGTTCTCTTCTGTGGGTTAAACTCTTTCCAATCCTTTATCAGGTCGTCAAAGAAACAGTTCCCCATCGTGCTCTCGTCTATTCTTCCTACGTTGTCATAGATATGGGCCATGATTTTGTTGTCCATTTCTAATCGAGTTGTGTCTGACCTAGTTGAGATGCCATCTGTCTTAGACTTGGCGTTCAGTGGGTCTTTCATTATGTACCCCCCATACCCATTCTTTTTCCAAAAGGATAATATGGTTGGTTTCTGATTCTCTATCATCGCGGGGGAGGAATAGAAAATAGATTGCTTCAACATATCTTCGTAGAATATCTCTGCTTTTGGGGGTCTGTTCAGGTAGATGCAGACGAAGGTTGGTCGGCTATAGTACCCACCCGAATGACACAGTGTTACACCAGCACCCTTTGAGAACTTTGATTCTGTTGTTTCTTCTGTTTGGTCATGGTCAAAAGAGTCAATCCCTGTGATACACTCAAATCTTGTGGGGGTTTTCCCCTTCATTGAGTTCGTGGATTGGTTTGTGCTTTCTGGTTTGAGTAGATTTTGCACTAACCACTTCCCATCAGGACGGGGGTGGAAGACAACCTTCGTGAACCGTACTCCTCCATCCCACTCAAAGTTACCTCTGATTATTGGGTCTTGGAATCTCTTTATATCGTGGTTGTGTGCCTTTTGTTGGTTCAGCTTCACAACATCAAACGGACTGTCTGTTACACCGTAGGTAAATGCCTCACTGACATCTAGTGGGTACTTTCGGATAAATTCTATGAGTCTGTTTCCACTCTTTCCTTTTCTTAGTGCAAGGATTACGTTTCTCGCAGCTTCCTCATCTGAATACCCCCAATCATCCAAGGTTGCCTTAGTAAGGTGTTCGGGAAGGTTCCCATCTTCAGGGTCGTGTCGATAAGCCTTTGTAGCAGACATGAAGTAGAACATGAATCCTGATGAGGTCTGCCCAAGGTCATTTGTCTTTGAGGGGTCGCTGTTAGTGACAAGTTCCTCAAACTGCTTCAGTGTCTTTCCTCCAATATTCTCTGCTGTTGAGGTTATAAGCATCTTGCCTGACGCTCTAGAACCCTCAGCAAGTGTCTCTCTAATAACGTTTATCAACTCGTTAACGTCACACCCGTCTATCTTCGAGGCTTCATCAAGGAACATCCTGTGTAAGCCCTCACCATCGTATGCGTGTGAAGTCGTACTTCTGTAATCTATCTTTGAGAAGAGTGCCTTCTGCTTTACGTTTACTCTTGTTTTACTACTTCTCTTTTTCGGGGGGCGAAGGTCGAGGGTGGTCTTTGGGTTGTCATCTCCTACGTGCATAGGAAAGAAAAATTCGTGTTCGGGGAGGTTCTGCCAAGTCCTGACTAACCTGCTGAAAATTGAAGCCGCCATCTTACCATTCTGTGCTTGCAGTCCACAGTCAGCGTCAACAGTAGATGTGGCAGCATTTAGGAGGATGGAAATTGCCTTGCTCGTTTTTCCACTTCTTCTCCCTGAGACTAAAATTACCCCAAATTGGAAGTGGTGCATCTCTACTTCTCTCCAAAAATAATAGAAGTTTCTGTCAGCGTCATTCCAATTTGGTAATCCACTTACCTTCTTCAGAGTGCCGTTACTCTTCTTGATGATCTTTATCTTAATCACGTTGAGGTAGTACCAGTGGTCTCCTGTAAGGTATTCTAATCTATCCCTGTTGTAGAACCAAAAACCCTTTGTCCTGTACTCGTACAACTCCTTTAAGAGTTTGTGTTCCTCCTCTTGTGTGTGGTCTCTGAACTTTGTTCCTATTACGTTATCGTCGTTGTCGTATATCTCTTCTATCTCAGGAAGGGGAAAAGGCTTGAATCTTCTGTCTTCAATCTTCAGCCCATAGTTTGCTATCTTGTTTGCGGGGGGTGGTTTTGGGACACACGTAATCCTAAGACCTTGAAGAAATCTTTCAGGAATGAACTCGTCATGAGCCTTCTTGCACTCTTCGTTATCTGTCTTCTTGCTCAAGGAATCCTATTATACTGTTGTCGGCTGCTTCTTTTCTTATGCTTGTCTTGTCCTCTAGGTTGAGGGATGCCACCTTCAAGTCTTGAATCCTCTTAACAAGGTCGGGCAGGTCTTTAAGGAACATCTTTCCTCTGTCAAAGGTCTTGTCGTCTTTGTCCTCCATATTCAGCACTAAGCTAGTCCCCTCTAGATACTTTACAATATACTCAGCTTGATTCTCAAGGGCTTTTATGGCCCTATTGGATAGATTGTCTGCAAGGAGATATTCTATCGCGTCTATGTACTCCTTTTCCTTTCGGCCTTTTAGCTTGTCTCGTAACATCTCACCTCCTCAAATTTTACTGCGTTAAGTTTACCATCTACCTTAGAGAAAGAAGTCTTCTTGTAGATAACTTTGTCACCATCCTTGAAGATGACATTCTCGTTGCATCTACGGATTCTGCCCATACCCTTTACCCTAGACTCTGCCATTGGTAGATATAGCCCACCAACTAACTCGTAACTATCCTCTTCGTCGAGGGTGTCTATCAGTACGTAACCGTTTAATAGTTCCTCAGTCCCCTCATTCATTATAATCTTGTCAGGCTCTAAGAATACCACCTCTGGGAGGTAATTCAGACTGTAATCACTGTCTTTCCATACCCACAGGACTTCCCCCTTTTTCACTCTTTCAATTGTCTTTTTGTTACAGTGTGTGACTTCAAACTTCTGTGTGTGGTGGTTTATCCCAAGTTCTGTTATGATACGGCCCTTGTGTTCCCTTTCTATCCTTTTGGTTATTACGTGGGAGAATGATTTGATGTTCTTTGCGAATACTTTTGAGTATCCTAGAACTAGGTCAGGCTCTATTGATAGATATGTTTTCCCCTCTTGTTCCCAACGTGTATCTAGTGCGTAGTGTATGAAATACAGAACATCTCCTTCTTTTATTAATCCGTCTTTCGGGGCTGTTGTGACTGTGCCGTGTTTCGGTAGTCTTTCAAACTTTGAGCCTATTGTGGGGGTGTAGACTCCGTTTGTCATGTTGAGGTATTCGGGGTCAATCTCAACGATGAAATTATTTACTGTGCGCATACATTAGATTAAAGAGATAAAACGCAAAGATACAAAAAGCCCGAACAACTGTGTTGAACGGGCTTCTCGGAAACAATAGGTCGTGTGGGTGTGTTACATATCCTCCTTCAACCAATCCATGATGGAGTTCACCTTGGGATCGGAAGGTTTAATATCGTGTCCGTAGTGTTTTTTTGCTAGTCTGTATGCCTCTACTCTCAGGGAGAGCCTGTACATCCTGTCGTGGTGGTCTCTCATGACCGCCTTTATAACAGAAATCCTCTTCGTGATTACACCTGCAATTAGCTTATTGATCCAACCCTTCATCTTAGGAAATGACTTTCGAGACTATTCTGTTCGGCTCTGACCAAATGTACTGCTCAATCTTCTTTGCTTCCTTTAAGAAGTCATCAACAGACATCCCCTTTTCAGACTTCTCCATGCCCCCACTTTGTACAAGTGAAAGAACGGTCTGTAGTGCTTGTGATTTAGTGCCTTGTATAGCCCGTAGGTTTTGCTCTGAGATTTGTCTCGCTTGCGCGTCTTTTTGTTCCTGTGTCATAAAATTCGATTTAATTGATTTTGTGGTGTCGTTACTCTTCATATAAAAATACGTCTCGTTCTTGAATTACTAAATAGTCTTCTCCGTCCAGCTTGATTGGAATACCCCGTCCGTTGTCGTAGACAATCTTCTTACCCTCTTTGAATAGTGGTTTGTATCCATCTACCTTCTTAGCTACCCTGTGTACGGTTGCTGTGTTCTTCTTTCCTTGGCCTTCCTTCGGGATGATTATCCCCGACTCAGTGATCTCCTCTGCTGAGTCTTGTTTGATTATTACGTTTGGTGGTGTTGGTATCATTATTTCTTGCTTCTTCCTAAGTTATCGAATCCTATTAAATTTGGGACTGTTATTGTGAAGGTTGCCCCCCCTTCACAGACAGTACACCCTATCGGTTTATCCCTTTCATCCATCTTTCGAAGTTCATCAAAGACTTCACTACACTCTGTACATTTATCGGACAATAAATCTATGGTTAAAAAGGGGGGTCAAAGCCCCCTCTTTCTTTTCTTTTGGCTTGCTCTTCTTTTTTTCAAGAAGAATACTAAGCGATTCTAAGGTTTTAAATACCTTAGGTTTTTTATCAGCTTGTTTATGCATGATTAGTAAATACTATTTCTTTTTCTTAGGAGCAGTATGAGCATACCCCCTTTTTTTCATTCGATCATGATCTGCTGGCTTTTCTGCTTTATAGCCTTTGCCTGTCTTAGGATCGTACATCATGTGTTTTTTAAATGCTTTCATAATTTATTGTGTTGACTTTTATAAAATTTAGGTATAAATTGGCATTATATTTCTCCTATCAGTTCTTTTCTTTCATCAAGTTCTGCTTGGTCAGGCTTACCATAAGTGACCACTACTGGGATGTCTTCAAACACCTTCCAAATGAAGGTCTCGTTGTTCTCATCTGAAACAAGAACCTCATACCGTATGATGCCCTTTATCTTTAACCAGTTGTCGTTTCGGGAGATGTCTATCACTTGCAAGTTTTGCTTGTGTAATGTCTGTCCTACTCTAACGAAAAATTCTTTCTTTCCTATCAGGGCGTGTATGTCTACAATCAATCCCTCGTACTTTATTAACAGTTCTTCATTCATAATCTGAACTGCAAATATACAAAGAGAAATTTATCCCTTACTGCCTAATACTCATATCTAAACCCCCGCTTCATCAAGTTCCCTTCCCACACGAGGTCAATTCCCCATATACGTCTACAGTCGTCAATGAAATCTCCTATTGTTAGTGGGGTGGGATATATCATCTCTTCGTCTATCATTGTGTACAATCCTTCGAAGCACCTCCAACCTTCCCAAGCAACTTCTCCCTTGTCTGTCTCACCAAGGAAGGTTTCTGGGAACTCAAATACATTCTCTACGTGTTCCATCCCGAAGGGTGTGGCGTAGAGTTTACAGAGGTTTTCAATTATCTGTAGTCTATTCTTCGATGCAACTTCGCAGATACAATCGTGGAGGGGTAGCACTCTGTCTTCTATCATATATGCAAAAATGGGGATAATTTTCCACCCCCGCAAGTAAAACTTTAATTATCTTTGTCACCTATGGGAATATTCACACTTTTAGACCTAGATGAAGAAGGAAATGAAAGAGAAATTAACTATGAGCTAAATGATGATGTGATTGAGTACATAGAACAGTGTGATGTAGACCATGCTGTTATGTTCACTAAGCTTATGTATGCCCTTACTGAGGTACAAGAACTTAATACCCTTCTAGAGGGATATAGAATACTTGTGGGGGATAGGGTTATTGAGAATTAGTTTCTCCAATACTGTCAATGCTTATTGATAGTGCATCCCTCTTGTAGAACTGCTTTATAATCTTTAGGTCTTTTCGTGTCTGTACGTTCGAATACTTTATCGTATCATGTCGTATCGTATCAAGTGATGGGCTGGTTGTTCCTAGAACAATGACTAAAATGTATGTTTTCATATCTTATCATTTCGCTTGAGCAGGTATAACAACTCTTCGGGGGTTATTTTTAAATCGTCGTAAAAACCACAACTCCGTATAAGACGTTCTGATTGTTTGTATTTAGAAAGCTTTGTATGATCAACACCAATGCCTCCATTGTTCGCTACAAACTTAGCCTGATACTCTAGGAGACCTTCTAGACGATGTTTCTGCCACCAATCTTTCAGGTTGTGCTCTTTTTTGCAGTTTGGACACTTAATCATTCAAAATTTCTTTAAAATTGTCCTTAAGGTCTATTGCCCAATCGTACATATCAATCACTCGTAGTTCATCCTCATCTGTTGCTACTGTGTCGATGCTGTCTAAACAGACGTACATCATTTCATCTTCTGTTGTGAACTCTTCAAACCAAAAGAAGAAGTGCTCCTGTGGGGCTGATGATTTTACTTTGAAGAGTCCCTTCTTTGGTCTACACTCTGCTATAAGGAATTCTAGTAGACGTTCATCTGTTAAAGAGTCGCAGTTTTGAAAATAGAGACTTGCAAAGTCGCGGGGGGTCTTTATTAGTTCGTAGGTGTACCCACGAGATGTAAAATTATTTTTCATTGTTCCGCAAATATAGAAATAGTTTTGATAAAAGCAAGGGGAGGGGGTTATTTCTTTTTTCTTTACACCTTTTTGTTTACTGTAAACATATTTTTCTTAGCTTTGCAGCCGATATGTAGGAAACTACAATCCGTAACAAATAGGGTTTCCTCTTCGGGGGAGACCCCATAGTTATATCATAGGGGTGTTATTACTGGCTGACCTCGATAAAAATCTCAAGCCTAAGCGCAACTCGACTGTGAGTTGTAAGAGTAATCTAAGAAAGGGATAAATCCAAGCAATGTTCTGCAAGCAACAACTTGGTCATAAAGGATACCCGAAAGGGCTAGAGTAATGATTCCCCACCTGTACCTGACAGGGTTGATAACAACACTTAGTTTAAAGTTGCTTAAGGGATAAAACCTAACGACAACGGCTCCGCTACTCTAGCGTATCCTGAAGTATAGGCTTGCTGTACACAACCAACAACAAATCCAAATCTTTTCTTGTTTATTCCAATTATTATTCGTAATGTTGTCGAATGAAATTTAAAGTAGGAGATACAGTAAGAGTAAAGAGTCTTGATTGGTATAATGAGAACAAGGACAAGGAGGGAGATGTAGAGTGTGAAAAAAGTGTAACTTTTGTGGGGTCGATGCAGGAGTATTGCGGGATGCTTGCTAATATCACTTCTACGACTAGTGGATTTTACTCCATACACATAGACGATGGGAACTATGTTTGGCAAGACTTCATGTTTGAGCACGCTATTTACACCACAATAGAAACATTCTTAGAATCAGACTTCCTCAGCACAAAGAAAGACACCTTTAAAACCCTTCTAGACGCATTTTGGAGCGATTACAGAGACTTTCTCCTTGAAAAGGACAAAACATACGGTTCACGATATCTTCATCCCTTGAGTATCCTCTCAGACCTTTCCCCACAAGAACGTTTAAATGCTCGACTCGATGAAAAGTTCGGCAGATTGTTCGCGGGGAACAAAGATGAAGACACACTAGATGATATCCTAGGTTTGTTGGTGCATAGAAAAATATTAATTGAACAAGAGAAACCATGAAGAAACAAACATACTTTGAATACCTGTTTAGAAACCCCACAACGAGGTTCTTTACACTTGCTATAACCCTTATCACATTAGGTGTACCGATCAGTGAGTACTTTAGGGGTGGTTCTGTTATGTGGGGCCTCGTGATTACTGTTCCTGTTTTTGTGGGGTATTTTGTGGGACACTTTCTTGATTACCGTAAATACAAGAGACGATGATAGTACTTACACTATTTTCACTTATAATTTGCGGGGTGATGAAGGCTCTTGCAGATTTAACAGAAGAGGGAGTCCTTGTTCCATCTAAGCACGACTCTTGGAGGAACAAATGGAAGGACGGAAACAAGGCGAACGGAGAGGAGTTCCCTTTTTCATCAACTGCCCTAGTTTTCCTTACTGATAATTGGCATTTCTTCAATGGAATACGCAGTTTGGGGTATATTATTGCAATCCTAACGTACAGGGAGCTTTTCAACGCTCCTGTGGATGGTATTTTGCTTTTTGGGACGTACTCTTTGGGATTTAACGTTACTTATGAATTTATAAAACGAGGATGATTGAAGGAGAGTACATAGATTCTAGTGGAAGGCTCTGTAAAGACCTTAAGAACCCACTTCTTCCACCCCCCTCCCCACAATCTAGAAAAAGGAATATTTACTCACATATCCTCTTACACAAAAGAAAACCTAATAACAGGAGAGAGAAAAGAAGGACATTACAGTAATTATAAAATAGAGAAACTATGATATTTGGATTAGTAACAAGAAAAGAGTTTAAGAAGTACAAGGATGACAATTTCAGCAACCTTGAATCCCTGAGAGAAAGTATTTGGCGGTTGGAGAACCCCCCCGCGTTTAAGGCAGGAGATAATATAGAGACTGATTATGATGGGGTCGTGCATAAGGCTAAAGTAATAAAGGTTGAACCCAGTGATTATATCTCTTTAGATATGCTCGGTGATTATTACTGTTGGGAATACACCGTGATAGAGGACTGTGAAAAGCTTGAGGTCATACAGGGTGTAGGAAAAATGGGTTGGGAGATTTCAAAAGATAAATAGAAATTATGAAAGAACTAAAAGTATTACTACGAGAGTTAAAGGAAAAGATAGAGGACGGAGATGATGTAAGAACTCATGGAACTGTCCCTTACGGGCAGATGATATTTCTGTTAGAGGACTGCTTGATTAATAGTGGGTGGACTGTAACAAAGACCATACATGGTAACACTAACACTGGACATTTGATAATAACAAAGGGGGAAGTGGAGATGGTGTCGTTCTATACGGTGGGTTCGCTTACTATAATGGATATAACAAACCTACTAACAGATGCCCTTCGATCTAAGGCATAAACCCCCCGCAAAATCAAGAAGAACTATGAAACCAAAATGTAAACATTGTAAGGAAGAGTTAGGGGATACCTTAATGGAAATACTTCTTCACGAGCAGGACTGCCTTAGTAACCCCCACAATAAGCGAGAGTGTGATGAGTACACAATAGACATGAGAAAACACCCACACTTTGAAGTTACAAGAAGAGTAGGGACATTTAAAACACCCCCGCAAAATCTAGAAGAATAATAAAAAATACACATAAGGGGTACTAGAGAGAGAAACAGTTGCACACCACCCCGCCTGTAACCAAGACTATCAGTACAAAATAAACAATCAAAGATGCGAGTATGGGAGGGAGTGGTTCTAGAGGAACAAATAATAAGGGCTAAAGCCTTGTATCCTTTTGATAATTTAAGGGGGTCTATAAGCAAAGGAAAGAGTAATATATATGGAGCATTGGGGGAGGTAATAATACACGATCTGTGTGAAAGGAATAACACCCCCGCAAATCTTAACTCTACCTATGACTACGACCTAATAATAGATAACAAGTACAAGGTAGACGTAAAGACAAAAAGAACAACAGTAAAACCAAAACCCCATTACCTCTGTAGTATCTCCTCTTTCAACACACGACAGGAGTGTGACTTCTATTTCTTTCTAAGAGTAACAGAAGACCTAACGAAGTATTACCTCTTGGGGTATAAGAAGAAAAAAGACTTCTTCAACGAAGCCACCTTTAATAAAAAAGGAACAGAGGATGTGAATGGATGGCTGTTCAAAGATGACTGTTATAACCTAGAGATATCACATCTACAATCATTCAACCATCTATACCCCTCTCATTAGTCGGTAGTTTTTAAGGCTTTTCTTTAGTCGTACTGGGGGATTGAAAAATTCAGCTTTTTTCTGTGGGGACTTGTTGGGGGCATATGTATGATAAATCATTCACTAAGGGTCATTTTGGGGGTTAATGGTGGATATATCATACAAAAAAAAATTCTCTAAAAATTTTCTGTGGGTAAACGTTGGGGGTATTCTACCCTAAATTCACCCCCACAATCATCAAAAAAAAAATCAATCCCTACGACTCCCCTCCCCAAAGTTTCATGCCTTTCGAACGTCACGAACGTTAACAAATAAATGCACTGAATTAACATTTGACATTTGTTATACTCGTTTATTATGCACATTATTGTATTGAATTTAAAAATCAACGTTATGAATGCACTACAATTGAAAGCTTTACTACTCGACCAGATAACCTTCCACAAGTTCGGCCAACATTTAGCGCCTAACTTTAAGCAAGCAAAGAATTCACTTTGTGATATGTCAGGCCAAAAAAGAAATATCAGCACCTTAAACACTATCAAGCTAATTGGTATGGTATACACTGATAACAAGCAAGGCCATATCTTCGAAGCTACTGTTGATAAATTTGGGATAGGTAAGGATATCTGGTCAGTCTAAACACAACCAAACCCCCTAAGCGCCCCGCATCATTCATTTGGTGCGGGCTTTTTAGGTGAAACAAATCAATTAATACACGTAATTATGAAATTTTTTGGAACAGTTGAACGTCTAGGTTACACAGTCAAAATATCAAAGCCTGCCCTTATTTCACACACTGATGAAAGTGGTTATTATCAAGTGCATATTGACACGGTGATAGGTAGTCCTTACGGGGGGTTTAAACCTTCCTTTAGTGTACTTAAGGAGGCTTATAATGCTTGTTTAAATGTAGCCATTAACAGACACTACAAAGAATCAACCCCAAGTGCATACGATTGCACTGGTCAAATTTTTACAAGCGAAATAGGTGTTGTAAGCCGTGAAATTATCGAAGATGGCCCAGTATATAAATTGACAATGATAATTGATTACACGGACTATATAGACGTCTAAAACCCCAACAACCCCCAACAATATCAGCCCTGCACCCATAACGGTGCGGGGTTTTCGGGTGAAACAAATTAACTAATACATGTAATTATGGAAGTAATAAAAGAAAATGGGATCGAGAACAGTGTACTATTAGTGGCCGACTCAAGAAATGGAGTTTATATGGCTAGGATATTTTTAAACAATTTTTACAAGACTAAAGAGTTTAATCTCCATTCATCCTTTAATAGCGATGTAGAAACTATATTAAACAGTGATCCATATTCAGATAACTATTTTGAATCTGTAGAATCTGTAATTAATAACGTAACATTAACTATTAGTGGCAAAGAATACTTTGTAGTATTTAATGAAGACCTTTGGGCAGTGGCAAAGGATGTTGATCAGGACAAACTAGACAATTGGTGGATATAACCCATACAACCCCCAACAAGTCAAGCCTGTATCATTCATTTGGTACGGGCTTTTTGGGTGAAACAAATCAATTAATACACGGAACTATGAAGAATTACTCAACATTACTACAGAATAATACTACGGGCCGAATGTACCCAAGTACAACACAGGCTATGTCCAAAGAGGATGCACTAAGTGCTAACTACGGTGAAGGGGTGCGGATACTAGGTGCAACGTGTACAGATAGAGTCATTGACGCTGATAATTGCCCGCACTTAAATTAAACAACCATGAATACAACATTGAATCTCACAGGGGGCTATTTAAAGCCCATAGAATTGCGAGTCGATAGGAACGACCAACACAAGGACGTTAAGCGGTTAGAGCGCATAAATAAGCTTAGAGCGCATCTTA
>TARA_R110000803_G_scaffold59174_1_pt1 | contig 12881 bp, 10 predicted proteins | sample TARA_R110000803 | Tara Oceans TARA_R110000803 (sample SAMEA4397772) | marine metagenome | biome: Polar Biome; feature: [SRF] surface water layer (ENVO:00010504); material: water (ENVO:00002006), including particulate matter (ENVO:01000060) such as... | depth 5 m | reverse complement strand
ACTGGCTATAGGGTCGGCATTAGACCCGCTTTTGATCTTGAGTGGACATACTTTGAAACCCCAGAAACATCATTCGACTTCAATGATATAAGAATAAACGGACAATACAGACTATACTTCCAAAGTCTTGGTGCTAGTTTCGACAATAATGATTTTTATAAACACTATCTTGATTCTAATGTATGGTATGGCACTATAGATGTGAAAGACTTGAGCGAAGACACGGATTCAGAATCCGCTGTAATAAACGGATTTAACATAAATTAAATATGACAAATAATATTAAAGAATTTGAGGCAAATTTTAATTATGACCCAGATGATTTATCTTCCCAAGGAACAGGGAGCGGAATTCACAAAAGAAAAAGTGTCGAAATATCATTTGATATAAAAGATAGAAACGGTAGTCTATTAGACAGTAAAAGCAAAATTATAGATAGTAATTTTTGTAGCGCTGTAGTTTTTGACATAACCGATGAAAATGGTATAATAGTAGAAAAAAATTACCAGAGCGGAACGAGCAACAAATTGTTTTTTACAGAGGAAGATAATGAATTGTTGTTTAGCGAATACAGAAAAGACTTCGGTGTGATAGCGACCGTTATCGATGACACAAGCGTGTATACTCCATCTGGATACATAGCTTTATATGGAAACAAACTGGAGGTGAGCGGAATAAAAGCTGTAGACAGTAGGGGTACGTCTAATTACGTGGAATCTGTAGGGGTTTATTTGAGCGGTAATTTACAACCGTCTGGGTATTTATATACTGGCAAAATGTATTCTGTAGATGGTTTTGATATTCCCTTGAAGTATGGAACATCTGGGAACGTATATCACGAAGGATCTTATTATCCTTGGGAGGCGTTTTTATCTTGGGAGATTGATTCTGCGGATCTTTCTGGATCTATTAGTTATGACAATTTTTCAGCGCAAATTACAGGATTTGAAAACACTGGTAGTTGGTCTTTAGTTATAATGGATTACAGTCCTAACGGATCGTTTTTGATATCGTCTGGATCATCTGATTTCTCAAATCCATATGGAACATATATAGATGATATGGGTAGCGGCTATATAAAAGAATATATAACAGAACCAGATATAGTACCAAGTGGGATAAAGAAATCTGCTTACGATGCGGCAAGAATTCCAGAAAATGAAATGGAATTACAGTTGGATATGTATAACAGCCCTCAGTATACAGAATATTCACATATCAATATGTATCTGTATGAAGGGGAGTCTTTGAATATTGAAGGATTTAGACTTGTAAAAAGAATAGAAAATATAGGCAATCTAGTAAATCAAAAATTCGATGAGGGCCTTGGGTTGAATTACAACCAAAAAACATGGTTTAAATTTGAGCCTTACTCGGCTTTAGGCAAGGGCGAAAGTTGGACGGTTGGTCCTTTATGTTTGGAAAAAACTTACGAGACACCTGAGAGTAATGTTTCAACAACCGAGATAAAAGTCAACGACTCAGGTAATTCTGCCGCACTTAATTTCAAACAAAGAAGTATTGATCACGTCCTGTATTCTGGATCAGGCGTATTAGATAAGATTTTAATAAACAAAGAAAAACCAGAAGAATCAACCCCAATATACGATTACCCCTCTAACGAGTTGCCTGATTATTACACCCTCACACTAGATAGTCAAGATAAATGGGAAACCACAACATTTGATTATTTGTTTGAATTCAGCAAAAAAGACAACCCTTATGAGGTAGAGTCAAGGAAGATAACAATCAGCCCAACTGGAGCTTCTCAGGAATCTGGCAACCTTGGTTATCCATTATTTAAAATAAAAGAAGTTATTAATTCAGGCGATGTAAACAATGTTGAGTTGTCACTATCTTATTTAGACAGTGGTGTAATGTTGCTTTGTAATGTATCTGGTAACGCATTTGATTCTTACAAATATTACAAAACATCAATCTAATTTAGATTCTCCATTAATCATCTCATCTAAAGAGATAAGGAACTCTTCTCTTAGTCCCTTAGGAACCTTGCAGTATTGTTTTTTAGCCCTCCTATAAACCCTTCTGGTTATTTCGTCTCTAGGGTTAATGATTTTTCTTATTTTTTTAGCTACGCTTTTGTTCATAATTTTGAAATAAATGTCGTGGAATCTTTTAGGAAACCTATTTTTTTATAAAACCTCTCGTTTCTTTCTGAGTTTTTTGAATTCTCCACGCTGTTTATTGATATGTATTCAAACTTTTTCTCCCTAGCAAAAGATATAGCTTTTTTTAAAAGCTTAAAACCTACCTTGGGGTTTTTGGAGAGCCAAATAAATTCTGAGAATATATACTTGTTGAACTTGACATTCTTATCGTTAAGAAAAATAACAACAGCATCATATCTACCCTCTTTGTTTTTGTTCGCCCACACAAAAACATCGTGCTGCAATAAACTTGGATGACTTAAATTTCTAACTATAGAAGCTTTATCGTGCAAGAGGCCACACTGATGAGCTTCTTTGATGTTCTCTTCCCCGAATAAAGAAAAGATATCGTCAGCTAAAATTTTAAATCTAGAACCGTTTAATATTCTTTCTATCATTTTGCAAGGATGCCTATCAACTTCCTAGCTTCTTTAGCTGGGATATCGCTGAAGGACGACCAATTTTTGACTTCCTCGTTGAGGTATTTGCCATCTTTCCAGAAATCCCTGAGCTTCTCTTTGAAGGAGTCGAACGAGTCTACGCTGTGTTTATCCCTCAATGTCTTCTCAAGTAGACCAGAGGGCGTTATAGGGGCACTACTGGAAGGGCTGGACGCTGGACTCTTCTGGTCGTTAGGAGATCTGTTACCTGACTTATCAATTTCATCAGCGCCAACAATGTGGATGTTGAGGGAGTTTCTTACACAGCGGACAAAAGCTCTATTACATGCAATGGTTTCTAGGAACTTTTCGCAAAAGGTATCTGTGTTCTCTAAAGATGCGTTAGCATAATCTTCGTAACAAACACTATTATGAGAACTGTCGTAATCTGCAGATTCGTAATTGCCAATCCACTCTATATCACAACGAGCGGTAACATAACCTTCTTCGACATTCTTAACATCGAAAGCAACTGTACTAAAACCTCTAAGCTTGGCCAACTCTTTGATGCCACCGAGCATGATCAGAAGTTGATTGTCTCTAAGGCCATCTGTGGAGCTTGGGACTTGCTGCCCTCGCATATCAAACCAACCCTTGTTAGGGTAGAGAAACTCTGGCTTAATCATAGCCCTCCAATTAACCGAACCATCATCGTTAAAAACATAATCGACACACTCCAAGAGTCCGTGTTCATCTCTCTTGTATACGTCTGGACCAAAAAACTTCTTTGGAGAAGGCTTCTTGATCTGACTCTTGGTAGTCTTCTTGGCTGCTGCTTTTTTAGTCGTTGTTTTCTTGCTCATAAATATAAAAGTAATCTAATTCTTCCCAGTAAGATAGATTATCAACTATATTAGACCCAGAGTCAATCTTTTTTTTCCAATGAGCCAAAGATTTGTAAGATTTATCGCCCTCTATAACCGTTTTAAAGGAAATAAACTGGTCGTTAATATTTATATCTGACGGTTTTTCTTTTAATGTCTCTACAAATTCAACATCCTCATCGAAATAATCAAGCCTTAAGTCGTCTAATATGTCTTTGTTTGTCACCAAAAACAAAAAACTTATATCTAGTTTCTTGAGGGCCTCAAAATATAGATCTGGTATCTTTTCTGGCATCACCGTAACTCTAAAAATTATTCTCTTTATGTTTTTAGATATTTTTTGTAAGGGTTTTAGGTCTATCAAAAAATCTTTTGTAATGATATTACATGTATGGTTTGAACAGTAATGAAACAAAGCCTCTTGGTCCATGGCTTCTTGGTCGAGTCTTATATTTAAAATATTCTTATCGAAAAGAGGAGATCTCACATACTTAGTAGGTATTATATCTACCTGAAAATGCTTTGCTTTGTTTTTTCTTTTTGTTTTAAAATTTACTTTAGTGTCGCTAGGAGAGCCTAGCGCTTTAAGAATGGAAACAGCAACATCTTCTGGTTTGATGCTATTGATTGAGTCTTTAGGGTCGACCAAAGATAGACAAGGCTTCTTATCCCAAATAGGTGACAGATCTATTTTGTTTTTTTTGTTGGACCAGTATGGAGTTGTTATTGATGGATAAATATTGCCATATAGGTTGACTACAGGGACGCCGCATGAACTCGCATACTGTGTCAGCGCATTGTCTACAGAAACAAACGCAGAAGCCTTGGAAACTATGTAACAATACTTTCTAAACGATAAATTGGGGTAATAATAGTCCGCATTTTCTATTGGGTTTTTTTCAGATCCAATAACAACAACTTTATAATTGTTTTTTTCTAGAGATTGCTTAATAAGGCCTAAAGATATTTGATAGTAATCGTAATTCTTCGATTGAATGTCTCGCTCGTTATATATAACGATGTATCTATCTGGCTCAATAGGATAAAAATGTTTATTGACTATCGGTTTAGTAGGCTCAACCCCAAGGTTTTTGGAGTATTCTTTTAATAGGTGTGGCATTTTATTTTCCGTTGTGAATGTAACAGGGCACTGTTTGCGTTGTGGAGCAAGGGTAGTAAGCAGCCTCAAAGAAGCCTTCATGTTCCCCAAACCCCTCTAGGGAAACTGGGTTGTCTAAAACATTAGAGTAAGGCAGACACTTGTATATGGAGGGGTTGTCTTCTATGTACTCAAAGAACTCAGGCTTTGTGAATATATAAATATTATCTTCTTTGTGTTTTTTCTTTAAATTGCTTACCAATGAATTAATCAAAAGCAAATCTGTAGCAGACCCTTCAGCTATTACCGCCACCCTTTTTCCCTTGTCGTCTTTTGAAAGCATGTCCTCAAAAGCCACGGGTTTTTTCAGGTTCTCTCTATGAGCAATATTTATAAAATGATGATACAAGCCGTTTTGATCAACTTGACCATACATGAGTTTTGAAAACCAAACTTGATAACCTTTATTCTTTTCATCAATATCGTCATTGAGTATATTTTTATAAAGATCTATAATGAAGTCTTTATTAGATAACCCTTCTGGCATTTCATAAAATTCATCATACTGCTGGTTTTTGATGTCGACAGATTCATCTAGGTAGGGAATAGAGTCGAATATCTCTTCAAGTTTTTTGCCTATTACTTCAACGGAGAAATTATCTATGACCCATCTTCTTGATTTTTTCCCTTGTTCTTTTCTTTCCTCATCGGGCATATCTGAAACCGTTTGAAGCATTTGTTTTATGCAATTGGCGTCTGTGGAAGCTTTGATGAACTGGGTTCCTGGCTCTCTGTATTCGTGCCAACTAAGTGGTAGACCTCCGCTCTCTTCTGTGCAGCTATCTTCACCACAGGAATAGTCTGTAACTAAAGTTATAAGTTCAGTAAGTTTAGCTTCTTGGACTGGTATTTCTTGCCCTCCACTAGTAAATGGGTGGCAGTAGACATCCATTAAATTGTAAACTTCATTTAATTGTTTTTCCGAGACGCCTTTATTTACGCTCGTAGTTTCTGACTCTGTCTCTCCACAGTGTTTGCACTTTTGTTTACCAGCCACGAAAGGCTTAACCTCGTAGCCGCCACAAGAAGGACAAAAATATGTAGTTAGTATGTCGTCGTTGTGGATGTCTTTCTCTTCAATTAATCTTGTGATATCCCATCCTTCACCCCAATGAGTGTGCAATAAAAGTTTTGCATTTTTATTATCCTTTTTAAATAATTTAAAACCATCCAATAAATTTGGTACGGATTTCCTGAGTTGATTTCTAAAGACAAACCCAATAACAAAATCTTCCTCTTTTATATTGTTGCTCTCTCTCAACTCCTTCTTTTTATCTTCTTCTATCTTATGAAAGTTTTTGTCATCCAGGGAGCCCCTTAGCGTTTTGACATTATCATAACCTAGTTTTTTGAATTCCCTTTCTGCAAAAGAAGACCAAACATAATAATGTTCCAGTTTTGGAGCAAACTCCACCGCTTGGGGCAATAGAGGTAAGCTATCAAGGGTTGTCCAGATGATAGGGGTTACCTTGTTCCACCAAGGTCTTTTGTTAAAGTCCGTGAAAGCCCAAATGTCTTCCACCCCAAGGTATATATCTGGCCTTACCTCTTCAATAATTTTGTCAATCTCTAGACCACCGTAACCAGCAGAGCGTTGCTGATCCTCTGGAAGAGATTTTGTATTGTGGGGCACCGTACCGAAACACTCCCAAGGAAGCTTCTTTAGAGACGGATCTCCAACATGTTTCATGTTGGCAGCTTCAACAATTTTATATTTTCCCGTTTTGTATAAATACTTTAATATGTTCTTGCTGTTTTTGCCAAAGCCAGTAAAGGCTCTGCAAAAATTAGAGTGTATTAATATAGTTTTTTTCTTTTCCATTATTTTGAAATAGGATTAAATTCAAACACTTTGTTTAATACATATTTAAAATACTGACACAAAGCATAAGCCTCCGAAACCTCAAGGCCCATACCGAACTTATTAGAGGAATTCCTAGTCAGGGAAAAGGAGAAGGCTTTTGTCCCGTCTTTTTTAGAATACGGGTTTAAGGATATACCAGTTTTATTATCATCGAAACTATGGAAAGCACTGAACTTGTCGTAGTTCTCTATCGCATAAATGAAGCCTCCGATTTCAAACTCATTAAACTTAACTGTGGCTGACTTATCTGGGTCTTTGGCGTTGGCAGAAAAAGAGCCGCTCCTTTTCTTTGCGTCCCAAGAAGCTTGTTTCACAGCAGTCATATACAAACATGGCTTTTCTGACTTACCTGTAGTCCCGATTCTGAATCCAAATGCGGTACCTGTGTTTTGAGAGTTTGGCTTATAAAATTGCATGGTCTTATTTTAATATATATTAAAAAATTCTTGTCGTTTTTCTAATTGTTTCTAAAGAATTCTGGTTGGACTTTCGTATATTTCTTTGAAGTCTTCCTTGATGGATTCGTAGAAAGGTAATTTCTTGAAACACCACTGAGCGTTATCGAATAAGAACAAAATAGAAACAACTTTATCTTCTCTGCTGTTTTCGTAAACGCACTGCTCCACAAGAAACTCTGCTAACTTTTTGTAAAGCAATATACAACACGCAGCAGATAAACAGTCCCTTAAATTATCTTTAGATTCTTCGTAGGATAATTCGTTCACTTCGCAAAAATCCTTCATTAAATTATTGAACATGAGTTGGTTGTAAGAAAGGTTCAAAGACATAAAACAAACATCAAGAAATGGATTGCCTTTGAAGCTGCAGTGAAAATCGTTAAACTTAAAAATATGCCCGTTAGTTGTTATGTTTCCTTCGTTTAGGTTTCCATTACAAAAGCCATCCCCATTTAGCGAATTTAAATCGAGCGATGAATAGAAGTATTCTTTTATTTTAGAGAATATATTTTCTATTTTCTCTTTTTGATGAACAGGATATATATTGCTGTCTACAATATCAGGTAAGGATTTAGATATGTCAAAATGATCAAATATAAATTCTGAATAATCAGAGAAGGATATGTGACTCTTAAAATCTCTTAGTATTTTAAGGCAGTTTAGGAGATTGATTCTTTTCTCATAAACAAAACACCTGCCAACATCAGCCAAATCAAGACCAACGTCATACTCGTATATCAAATATCTTAGGTTTTCTCCCATTTTAAAAACGCCAGAGCTAACATACTTAGGTAGCATCGGGTGTTTGTTGTTCTTTAAAAATTCAGATTCGTTTTTTAAGAAGAAGCTATCCTCGTCAAATGAAAGTTTGACAAGGTATAGATTTTCTTTAGTTTTGACATTAAAGCTATCAAAATCTAAATTGACACTATTCGGAGTTATGTCTAATATCTTTTCTTTTATTCCGTCTTTTACAAAAAGATCTTCCGCCACTTGGTAATAGAGATTACTACTGTCTGTTATTCTATCTTCGAATTCAGAGATAAAAGCTCCATTCTTGTAAAATCCTTGGGGTATCATCTTAATATTATAAGAAAAAGCCTAGGTATTTCTACCTAGGCTTTCGAGTCGGGGCGTCTTAACCCTTTATACCGAACCGATCTTGACTTCTCTAAGCTTTAGTCCCGAAAGGCTAGTCTTAGCAAGCTTCCTGCTTGTTTTTTTATTCCGATCATAAACAACCACATACTGTGGGCTTTCTGAAACAAATTGTGCGTTCAGGGCCTCTCCAGCTTTTGTGTAGAGACCGAAAAAACGGCCTTTACTGTTGCGGATTGCTTTCATGATTTTGTTTTGCTTTACGTTTGTCATATGCTGTTATATTAACAGACTTTGATTTTATTGTCAACACCTTTTATTAGTATTTCTTCTGTTTTCTTTTTGGATAGAACAAACTTGGAAACTGGAACCTGGACTTCCTCCCTTATGAAGTTTTTAATATTTCTCGCATGTAACTTTTTTAATTTAATCTTATCAAAAATGAAGTTAACTGTTTCTTTTTTGAAATTAAGCTTTATTTTCTTGTTGGAATCTAAATTCTTTTTAATTTTATTAAGTTCGTATTCAATTATTAACTTTAGTTCTTTGTCAGATAAATCTTCAAAAACAAATATATCATTTATCCTTGCTACGAGTTCTGGTTTTAGTTTTTTCTTTATGGACGCTCTATAAGAAGATTGTTTGTCTTCTTTATCTTGAACGAACCCCATGCTTTTTTTGCTGTAATCATCGTGCCCTATGTTACTTGTTAGTATCACTATGGCATTTGAAAAACTAACCTTGTTGTGCTTGCTGTCTTCTACATAACCCTCGTCTAGAATATGTAATAGTATATTCAAAATATCTGGACTAGCTTTTTCTATTTCATCGAAAAGGATAACGGAGTTTGGTTTCTCGGCCAGGAATTTGGTGAGGACACCTCCTTCTTCATAGCCAACATAACCAGCATTAGAGCCAATAAGTTTGCTGATACCTGTCTTATCTTGCAACTCACTCATATTAATTTGAAGGATAGCCTTCTCATTACCAAAAAAGTGCTTCGCTATTTTTTTTGCTGTATATGTTTTGCCAACGCTTGTGGGCCCGACAAAAAACATGCTGGCCAAGGGTTTATCCAAATCAACCAGGCCAGCTTTAGCACAAGATAGGGAGTCATTAATGTCTTTTAATATCTTGTCTTGGCCAAAAACCTCTTTAGAAATCCTGTTAAGAAAAGAGTTAAACCCTTTAGAACAATCCTTAACCTGCTCTAAAGAAACATTAGCATGTTCGGAAATAATTTCACTAATGTCGTCTTTCTTTATCGTTATAGCTTTTTTACCTGAACCATTAACAGCGTCTTCAAAACTATTTATCATATCCTTAAACTTATCCTTTAATTCATCTTCGGATAATGAGTCATCAAGCATAGATTCAACGAGCTTTTTTTGAGGAGCTAAAACATCCCTGCTTTGCTTACAATTTTTTAATTTAACTCTAGCCCCAACCTGATCAAGAACATCGAATGCTTTGTCTGGAAATTTCTTATTTTTCAATAAGACGTCAGAGGAATCAACTATGTAATCAATAATGGGTTTGCTGAATTTAACATTATGAAATTTTTCGTATTTCTTTTTACAGTTATACAGTATTTTTTTCGTGTCTTCTTTAGATGGTTCGTCTATTTCAATCTCAAGGAACCTTCTTTTCATCGCCCCATCTTTATTGAAGATTTTTAAGTATTCTTCTTTGGTTGTAGAACCAATGCATTTTATTTCACCTCTTGCAAGAAGTGGTTTTAGCATGTTTACGGCGTCTAGGCCTCCCTCTTGATTAGTACCAGCACCAAACAAAGTATGTATTTCATCAAAAAACAAAATCAACGCTGGGTTTCTTTTGGCTTGATCTAATATGGCTTTAAATCTTTGTTCGAACTGACCCCTGTATTGAGTGCCAGCTAATATAGCACCCAGATCCACACTAAGTATTTCAACCCCGAACAAACTTGCAGGAACATCTAATTTACATATTTTAGATGCCAAAGCCTCCACCACAGATGTTTTTCCTACTCCAGCTGACCCTGTCAAAATAGCATTGCATTTGTTTTTCTTGGAGATGGTTTCTATTAATACAGATATTTCTTTTTCCCTGCCATAAACATCGGGTAATTTATTTTCATAATATAAGTTATTTAAATTTACAGCAAAATCAGGCATGGAAAGGCTGGATGGATTTGTTTGCTCTGTATCTTCTTCTTTTTTATCTGCTAATTCAATTGATTCATTTATAAAATCATCAATGAAATGAGGGAGTAAGGATGTTTCCTCTCCTTTCAAAAAGACTTCCATCCCCTCTTTGAACATTTCATAATCAATAATGTTATCACCAAACAAATCTAAAACATAAGGAGACTTTTCAATAACTGCGTAAAATATATGTTCGATGCCAATGTAGTATTGCTCTAAATTATTTGATATGTCATTAGCTTTCTTGATGACGACAGAAACTTCTTTATGCCATGGATCTGAATTCTTATTCGAAAAGAATTTATCTTTATGTTTCGATTCTGCCTCCTCAAAAGATTCCAAAACATCCTCTGGCTTGATAGCGACACCGCTTTCGAGTAAGAATTGCTCAAATTTTGGGCAAGAGTTTTTTATACAACCATAAAATACATGAAGATTATTCACGTTGTTGTGTTTTAGTTTCTTAGATAGCTTGAAAGCTTCTTCGTATGCTTTTTTCGCTCTAGGCGTTAGATTAAACTCTTTAAATATCACGTTGTTATATACACTCATTTTAGTTCTGATAGTTTCATGTAAATTTTCTCTTCAATTGTGTCTATCTGATCGACAAAAACTACGTCTTCGCCAACATTACCAATTATAATAGAAATATTACCCTTCTTAGGTAAGGTTTTACCAGACTCTAAGTAATCTGTCAACCTTTCTTCTCTACTAGAGTCTAAAAATAATCCACAGACAGGGCCAAGTTCGTCCTGCATTTCTATTCTTGCATACTTATTGCCGTTCCTGCTCGTTCTTTTGATTATGTCAGTGACTTCCCCGACAAACTTAATACGACCTCTCTCTGGCGAATTCCTGACCTCCTCTGAGGTTTTAAATGAAGCTTCATCACCGCTAGTAAATATTTCTCTGATGTTGTGTGAGTAACTATAGCCAAGAAGTTGAGTCTCAAAATACCAGTTGGCAAATTTAATATGGCTAGAGTTCAATTCATAAATAGTTTTATACTTATCATACTTCTTTTTAAACGTACCGAATCTTCTGTCTGCAAAGAGAACCCTCCCGTCATCAGCTGGTGTGTTTTCGCTTCTGCAATTATGAATAGTTTTTAGTATGTCGTAATCGAATTTCGGTCCTAGTTCTATTATATTTCTTTTTTCTCTGTCTGTCAGTATATTAAAACTCTGAGCCTCTAGAACTAAACGACAACGATCTGATGAAACAAAAGAGTCAAGCAACCCAGCCTGAACAAAAGCCGACATCGTGCCAATGTTTACCCCGCAATCTTTTGCAGCAATAAATATATCGTATTTATTTTCGAAACTGTTTTCTCTAAAGTCAATAAGAGATTCTATGACCTTGTCAGAAACGCCCTTAATAGAATTTAATCCGTATCGAATATTTTTACCTTCAATTTTAAAATCAAAATCAGACAGATTCAAATCTGGAGGTAGCAGTTCGATACCAAAGAAAGAAAGTTCTTGAGACGTTTTCGCTATTTCTTCGTGAGCGTTAGGTTCGAACCTAGACATTTTCAATAAACTCAAGAAGAACTCTTGCGGGTGGTTGAATTTTAAATAAACCGTTATAGCTGCTAAGTATGCGTAGGATATACTATGGGATTTGTTAAAGGAATAGTTGGCGGAATCCTCTGCCACCTTCCATAAAACATCACCGATAACTGGGTCTAATTTTCTCTCTTTAATCTTATCTTCGATCTTAGCTTTCCAAGCTGGCATGTCTTCCACCTTTTTCTTGCCTACTATCCTTCTTAATTGCTCGGACTCGTCTAAGCTGAAGCCAACCTTAACCGCCATTTTCATTAACTGTTCTTGATACAGAGGGATTCCACCAGTATAACTAAGAATATCCTCAAAGAAATCATGTACGCAATTAAAATCTCCAGTCCTAACGTAATCTGCATACATATCCTTGAAGTCTAAAGCTCCAGGTCTTGCTATAGCAACAACAGCGGAGAGTTGTTCTAAATTTCTTGGGGCTACTTGCTTACAAACTTTAAAGTTTGTTTCTGCCTCTATCTGGAACAAACCTTTGGGTTGTTGAAGACAAGCTAGCGCAGCATAGATGCTTTTGTCGCTAGGGTCAATGTCAGAGGCTTTAATACCTAATTGGCTACAAGTGTCGTGAACAACAGAGAGGGTCCTCAGTCCAAGTATATCGAATTTAACACTAAGGCTAGCAACGTCATCCATATCATAACCAGAAACCAAAGCTCCATCATTTGTTTTTTGGAGAGGCATTATATCCTCTTGGTTGTAATAACTAATAGAAATTCCAGAAGGATGAACTCCTGTATTTTTAATAAGTCCTTCTAACTTTTTTGCTATTTTATAAGATTTTTCATTATTATCTGCAAATCTTCTGAAGGATTCGCTTTCTTCATATGCAACATCTAATTTTGCAACCTTACCAAAGTGTTTGGGTATCGTATCACTAATTTGATTTACATCTACTTCAGATAGTTCTCCAACAATTTTACCACACTCTTTCATGCAGAGCTTGGAGCTTAGTGTATTAAGGGTTAATATTTTCGACGTTTTCCCTTCGTACTTATTCTCAATATATTCAATAACTTCAATCCTCCTATCATAAGAAATATCGTTATCAATGTCAGCAAGTAGAGAACCGTCAAGAAAGACTTCTCCATTATGCTCAATTTTTCT
>TARA_R110000803_G_scaffold20201_5_pt1 | contig 12897 bp, 11 predicted proteins | sample TARA_R110000803 | Tara Oceans TARA_R110000803 (sample SAMEA4397772) | marine metagenome | biome: Polar Biome; feature: [SRF] surface water layer (ENVO:00010504); material: water (ENVO:00002006), including particulate matter (ENVO:01000060) such as... | depth 5 m | reverse complement strand
GGGCGTCTCTGGCACCCCGTCGGGCGCACAGTTCAAGCAGTGGAACGATGCAGCTTCGACCCCGATCGAAGACATTCGTACTTCCATCACAGCACGTCACGCAGCCACGGGCTTCCGCCCGAACACGTTTACCGTGGGCCGCGAAGTCTATGATGCGCTTCTCGATCACCCTGACATCGTCGGTCGCCTCGACCGTGGTCAGACGGTCGGCACCGCGATGGTTCTTCGTCAGAACCTTGCAGAGCTGTTCGAGGTCGATGAGATCTTGGTCATGGATGCAATCGCAAACACCGCAGTCGAAGGCGCCACAAACGCGCATTCGTTCATCGGTGGAAAGGCTGCGCTCCTTACCTACAAGGCTCCGAATCCAGGACTCTTGACGCCGACTGCCGGACTCACGTTCGCGTTCGACGCCATGGGTGGCATCGGTACCTCTATCAAGCGCATGCGCTTCGAAGAGCGTACTTCGGATCGGATCGAAATCGAGACGCACTACGATCAGAAGCAGGTTGCCGCAGATCTCGGCCACTTCTTCCTGACCGCAGTCGCCTAAGCAACAACACACACTGGACCGTCATAGGTGCGGCGCCGCTGTCTGGGTAATACCAGGCAGCGGCATCGTTTATCCGACGTAGGAGCAGACAATGGCAAAAGTAAGACACTGGAAACAGAAGTGGGATCCAGAAGCACCGCTCGTTTTCCGCAAGCGATTGCTCCTGAACGGCGTGCAGGTCGGACCTGGCACCGTCGTGACCAAAGAAATCCGCAGCGCTCTGGGTGAAGACGAATTCAGCCAACAGCGCCGCCTCAAACTGTGGTGGGATTCTGGCTATCTGGAAATCCAGAACTGGGGACTTGATGTCAAGCCCGCAGAGGAAACTCCGCAGATTGTCGAAGGTAAGCGCGGCTGGTTCAAGGTCACGCTTGCGGACGGCAGCACGAAGAACGTTCGTGGCCGACAGGTCGCGGAAGCGCTTCTCGCGAGTCAACCAATCGGCAAACCGGTAACGCCCGTCGCCTCGATTCTTCCCGAGCCAGAGGTTAGCGAGGAAGAGTGACCGACCTTCGCGTAGTCATTGCAGCACTGGAGAACTTCATTGAGGACATCATTAAGAAGGTGGCTCTCGATGTCGTGGCGAATCTCGTCCGCGCTCCCAGTCAAGGTGGCACCCCAGTCGATACCGGCTGGGCACGCGCGAATTGGTTACCGCTTATCGGCAACAACGGAAGAGCGGACGCCGCTCCAAAGTTCGACCGGCAGGCACGAGCGCAGAACACTCCTGCAGTAGCAGCCGCGCAACAGGGGCTAATTGCAACTGTTGCCACTAGTTACAAGATTCAGCAGGGCCCGATTTTTATAATCAACAGCGTTCGCTACATCGTCAAGCTTGACCAGGGCACCAGCCGCCAGGCTCCTCCTGGTTTCGTCGGCGCGGCAGTAGCACTAGCCGTGCAGCAAGCCGTTCGGGGCACACGATGACCACGCTCGCCGAAGCAAAAGAACTGATCTATCTGACGTTCGTCAATGGGTGGGGCGCAACGTCTGCGTACACGTTCGACAACGAAAACTTCACCCCACCTGTTGCACTCCCGTGGGCACGCCTAGCTGTACGCCACAACCTTTCGAACCAGGCATCACTGGGACCAACGCTGGCACGCAAGTACGACAGAAGCGGCAGCATCTTCATTCAGTGCTTCGCGCCTCTAGACAGCGGAACAGCCACAGCCGATAATCTGGCCTCGATCGCCCAAGGCATTTTCGAAGGCAAGACACTAACACCGGACAACGTTCGGATATACGACGTAACCATCCGAGAGATTGGCCCTGACGAGCAGTGGTACATGATCAACGTCGAAGCGTTTTTTGAGTACACACAGACCAAGTAGGTAACACAATGTCACGAGTTCTGACTAATAACGTCGGGCTACAGTATGCCGTCGAGACATCGATCGGAACTCTGCCCGGATCACCCGAATGGCACACCCTGGAGCCGAATAGCCTCGGAACCTACGGTGCCGATATCACGACGACGGAGCGACGCCCAATCGCTGCGCAGCGTGGGCGAAAGAAGGGCGCAGTTGTCGACCTTGCCAGCGCAGCAGAGTTCGATGCTGATCTGACGATGGACGCATTCACGGACTTTGCAGAAGGCTTCGTCTTCTCCGAGTACGCGAATGTTGAATTCGATCTGAAGTCGACTGGTGGAGTTGTTCCTCCGCCTGTCGCTAGCTCCACAACCTGGACCGTCGAATCAGTCACCGCCCTTCTGGGTGGCAAGCTGATGGACCCGGTAACGGGCACCGCTCCGCTCCTCTTCGCGAAGGGCTATACCAACGCTGCGAACAACGGGCTCCACGCTCTGTCGACGGACGCAGCTTCCACCGATGTCATCCTGACGACTGGCAGCACGCTGGTGACCGAGACGCCTGCGGTGAATGCGAGCTTGCAAGTCGCTGGCGTACGAAGCGCAATCGCTGACCTGGCACTCACCGTGTCGGGCTCGACGGCTACGCTCGTCTCCGCTGCAGACATTGCGGACTGGTCAGTCATCGGCCTGTTCGTTGGGCAATACATCCACATTGGAAGCCCGACAACTGCAGGCGTCGTCCAAAACGGCATGGGCACCGGCACCGACATCTACGGCTACGCGCGTATCACTAGCATCAGCAGCGCGACGCTCAACCTCGACAAGCTGTCGAGCACGCTCGCAACGGACGCTGCCAACTCGACGCTGACTGACGTCATGTTCGGGCGCTTCTTGCGCAACGTCGAAATCTCCGCAGACTCGGACGACAATCGCTACCTCGAACGCACTTACCAGTTCGAAGCAGCGTACCCGGATCTCGGTGGCGCGGGCACAGACGAGTATGAGTACGCGATCGGCAACTTTGCCAACTCGCTTGCGCTCAACATCCCGCTGACCGAGAAAGCGACCGCAACGTGGGGCTTCGTTGGAACCAACTCCGACGACATCACACCGACGCGCAAAACGAATGCGGCAAGCGCAGTCAATCCGCTGCGCACAACTGCAGTCAACACGTCAAGCGATATCGTCAGCATCTCAACGGACGTCATTAGCTTGGCCTCTGACGTTTGCTTCAAGAGCCTCACGCTTACGATCGCGAACAACGTTAGCCCAGAGAAGTGCATCGGCACGCTCGGCGCTAGCTTCGTGAATGCTGGTCTCTACGAAGTCAACCTCGACGGGCAGCTGATGTTTACGAACAAGTCAATCGTGAACGCAGTCAAGAACAACACGACCGTGACATTCTCTGCGATCTTCCGCAACGATGACGGTGCAGTTGCTCTCGATATCCCGAGCCTCACCTTTGGTGGCGCGGGCCGTGAGTTCCCGGTCGACGCCTCGGTCTTGGTCAACCTGACCGGCCTGGCCTTCAACGATCCGAGTGGCACCGTCCCGAACGTGTCGCTGGGCATCAGCCAATTCGCAGCAGTTCCATACGCGTGATCGCGTAACTAACCCGCACCCCAACCCACAAATACCATGAGTCAATTCTCGAAGATCGGCGAACGTCTCAAGTTAGAAGGCAAGACCATCTGGCTGGAGCTTCCCGACATTTGTCCTGGGGCAGCGCTTCTTCTGAAGCCTGCCAGCCAGGCCAATCGTCCGTATTACAACGCCCTGTACCGCAACCTCACCAAGAAGCAAGGGCAGGCGATCAAGGGGCCGCAGGCAACGCTTTTGATGATCGACGAAAACCGCAACGATGACCGGAAGCTCTTTCCGAAATACATCATTGCGGATTGGCGCGGCATCGAAAACGACGCAGGCAAGAAGGTGAAGTTCTCGCAGGAGCTTGCACAGGATCTGGTTTTACAGTTGGAGGACTGGCTCTTCGACGAGATCCGCACGTTCGCCAGCGCGCCACGTAACTTCCTTGCCGATCCCGACGAAGAGGTAGGCGACGTCAAGGAGCTAGCAAAAAACTGAGAGCCCGCCTGCTCTGGGAATTGAAGTACGCCCAGGAAGGGTGGGCAATCGACTCCGGGCAGTATCAGAAGAACACAGGCGGGCTACCGAAGTGGTACACGGATCGTCCGACCCCACGCCGTGGGGAGGACTTTTTTATCGGAGCATTCTGGGAGCTTTCAACTACTAGAACTTTCGGCCAGGTCATCGGCCCGATTCCCTGGAATCGGATCGTAGAGTACGGCTATCACAAGGGACTCGAACCCGATATGATCGGCGTTTTAGAATTGGTAGTCCGCGAGCTGGACGAGTGTTGGCTCGAACAGCAGCGCAACGCGCAGGGAACAGGCTAGAGAGATGACAAGGTTTCGCATCGATGTAGTCGTTAATCCTGGAAAAGCTGTTCAGGGCTCCAAGAAAGTCGAGGGTGGACTCAAGCGTGTCGAGAACCGTGCGGATTCCCTGCGAAGTAGTCTTCGCCGCGCGATCGGCATCATCGGTGGTGGCGTACTCATCACGAACGCAGTTCGGACGCTTGCCAAGTTCGAAGAAAGCCTCGCTACGGTTCGCGCCGTAAGTGGGGCCACGGCTGACCAGTTCGAGAAGCTGCGGGAAAAGGCCCAGGAGCTGGGCATCACGACCCGCTTCACAGCGACCCAGGCGGGTGACGCGCTGCTCAACCTGTCGCGAGCTGGGTTCTCAGTCGAAGAGTCACTTGAAGCCGTCAGCGGAACGCTCCTACTTGCACAGGCTGGTGGTCTGGGGCTCGCAGAAGCTGCGAACATCACGACGACAGCTCTCAAGGGATTCCGCCTAGAGGCGGACCAGACGGGACGCGCAGTCGATGTTCTGACGCTCACCGCGAACAGTACGAACACAACCGTGCAGCAGTTGGGCGAAGGGCTCAAGCTTGTTGCACCGATTGCGGCAGGGCTCGGCGTATCGCTTGAAGAGACGAACGCAGCTCTTGGCACGCTGTCGAACGCGGGCCTCAAGGCAACGCTCGCAGGCACTGGTCTGCGTCGCGTGCTCGGCGAGCTGGAAGCGCCCAGCAGCAAGAGCGTTGCGATACTTGAGCAGCTGAGCCTGACTGCAGATGACGTTAAAGTCAGCCAGGTGGGGCTATCAGCTGCACTGCAGCTCCTCGCCGATCGTGGCGTGACGACTGCCCAGGCGCTAGAGCTGTTCGGCCAACGTGGCGGACCGGCGTTCGAAGTCTTGAACAAGGGAGTCGGCAGCGTCACCGCGCTTACTGCCGCACTCAACGGTGCAAAAGGGACAGCAGCGCAGACGGCTGCAACCATCGACAACAGCCTCAACGGGGCGATCCTGCGCGCCAAGTCTGCCTTCGAAGGGCTCACGATCGCGATCGGCAACGCTGGTGCTACTAGCATCCTTCGAGATTCGTTCGAAGGGTTTGCCATTATCCTGCAGTTCCTTGCGAGGAATGCAGACGCAACAGCAGCTGCACTGGTTGTGTTGTCTGTAGTTCTTATCAGCAAGTTCGTGCCCGCAGCTGTCGCTGCTAGAGCAGCCGCCATCGCGGTCCATCCCGTAATGATCGCGATCACACTCGCAATCACAGCGTTCACAATAGTGATGCGTGAAGCGGGCGCTACTGCACGCAAGGCCGCTGAGGACTTTAAGAAGCTACAAGACACGACCGCACTGGGGGCGCTAGACGCGTCAATTCGTTCTGTCTCGCAGAGCGTTGCCACACTTAGTCTGGTTATTCAAAAACAAGGCTTTGCATCACAGGGGCAGGCCAGCAGGCTGTTTGATTTAAAGAATCGACTCATTGAGCTGAAAGATCAACAACAGAAGAACATCGATACAGAGAAGCAGCTTGCAGAGGCTCGCGAGCGCGCAAAGCCGTCGATCGAAAACTCATTAGAAGCGCTGGACAAACGGATAGCACTAACGAAACTTTCGACTAGGGAAAGCGAGATCGAGCTGAAGGTACAGCAAGAGGTCGACAAACTTCTTGCCGCGAAGCAGGGCGTTACGCCAGACGACCGCGCCGCTATCGAGAGCAGGCTAAGACTCATCCAGGCATCAGAGGATCAGAGAAAAGCCCTTGAGGATATCAAGGGGCCGCAGGAAGAGCAGAACCGGCTGATCGCCGCACACAAGGCCAACCTAGAAAGCGGCAGGATAACTGTAGAGGAGTACAACGCTGCACTTGCCGCACTGAAGCAGACCAACGACGACTTGGGCAACAATGATCCGTTCAAGACGCAGGTCACTTCACTAAAGGATTCGATTGCGCTGCTGCAGGCGCGTCTAGTCTACGGCAAGTTGGGGGAAGATCTTCTCCGGAAACAGATCGAGTTGCGAAACCAGGGTGGCAAGATCACCGAAGATGGTACGAGAAAACTCATAGACCTGCTGGTGATCGAAGAGCATCTTACAGAGGAACTGCGAAAGCAAAACGAAGCCCGCAACGCCAAGACAGCAGACGCACGCAGGCTGCAGTCTCTCCGCGACGAGCTAGACGTGCAGGGTAAGATCCGCCAAGAACGCGAACAACTCATTCGACTAGCCAACGACCCAGTACTGAGCGAGGGGCTAGACGACGAGATTGCGAAGCGCTTCGATGAGCTGAACAGGCGCGCGCAGGAAGCCGCAGGCGGTGTTGCTACGGACACCTCTGCGAAGCTTGAGGAGCTTCGCATACAGGCGGAAGAATCTAGCTTCGCTCTGGGCGATGGATTCTCTCGTGCGTTCCGCAAGATTAAAGAAGAGTCTCAGAACCTTGCAGCAGTCGGCGAAGCGATCGTTAACACGTTTGCCGACAAAGCGACCGACGCGTTGATCAACTTTACGGAGACTGGCAAGTTCGCCTTCCGTGAGTTCGCAAGTGACTTGCTCTCGCAGATCGCGAAGATCATCGCTCGTCTATTGATCATGCAGGCTATCACCGCCGCAACTGGCGGAGGCGGATCCTTGTTTGGGCTCGGTGCCGCTGCAGCTGGCGGAGGCGGAGGCGGACAAGGCTTCGCAGACGGTGGCACGACGCAGCCCAACCGCTCGTTCATGGTTGGGGAACGTGGGCCAGAGCTATTCACACCAGGCCAGACCGGAAGCGTTGCGCCGATCGCAGGCGTAAGCGCAGCCGCAGAGCCGCCACAGGTAAACGTACAGGTTGTCAACGTCTCTGATCCGAACGAGGTAGGCGACGCGATCGACTCCGGCGACTTCGATGATCAGATCATTAACGCGCTGGCCCGTAACAAAGACAAAGCGAAGCAGGTAATCACGTAATGGCATGGCAATCAGAAGTAGGTGGCTCCGCTGATCAGGCGCTAGGCTATCGCGATGGGCTGACCAACCTGGTCAACATGGCGACATCGAAGCACGTCGCCACGGTGGCAGTCAACAACGGTGGCACCGCGACATATGTTGTCGGCGACATCATGACTTTGACGGACGCAAGCGCACACTTCGATGCACGGTTCGAAGTGACATCCGTTGCGATAGGTGTAATCGATGGGCTACGCATCGTCGCCTCTGGCGCGTTCGCTTTGCAAGCGGCGAGTGCGGTAGTCGGTGGCGCCGCTGGAACGGGTTACGTTGTTGGTGACATCCTGGAAGTGCAGGGCGGAAGCAGCAGGTGCCCTGCAAAGTTCAAGGTTGCAACCCTGTCAGGTTCCGCAGTCGCAACGGTAACGCTGTTCGAAGGCGGGGGCGCGTACTCCAGCACGCCAGCCAACGACGCTGCAACAGTAGGCGTAGGACCAGCAGCGTTCGCAGGCGACGACGCCTGCACGCTGACCGTAACTTATCAAGCGCTAATCACGCCGCTGACCGCTGTCCCGATCACAGGCGGATCGGGAGCTGGCAGCCCTACGGTCGACATCACGCTAGCAGATACCGGATGGAGCGTGGACAGTCGCAACCGGAACGACTGGCAGCAGAATAGCCTGACAGATGAAAAGGCAGTCACCCTCATTGGTGACGCGACTGGCCGCACGAATAAACCATATCTGCACTTCACGACCGGAAGCAATACGCCGAGCCTCGATGACTTCTACTTCATCGCATGGGACATGAGCGTTGCACACAATTCCGCGCTCGACATCTACCAGCAAGCAGGCATCACAGGCAAGACGCATACCACTGCCGCAAATACCCTGGCCTCTACGGGCTCCTACCTGCCGTTCCCGAAAAATGCTTCCGGTGTGGGTGCAACTGATTGGTGGATGTCAGTAGATGACATCAGCATCAGGTTCCAAGTCAATATCAACCCGACAGCTACGACGGATAGCGGAATCTATTTCCTTGGGTATAGCGGTTACGAAGATACGCTAGCGACTGAGGCAGAAGATCCATATCCTGCGTTCGTCTTCGCAAGCGCAAGCAACCGGACCAAAGATCCCACGATCCAGCACTCGGACTTCACGAGCATCGCCGAGCAGCGAACACCTAACACGGTCGGGCCTGGTTACTACTACCGTTCGGAAGATGCGACATGGTACAAACTCGAAAACGATGACACGTCAGGCGGTGTCGGTGTCGAGGGTGAAATCCTATGGCCGTTCGGCGAGATCAGGCGTGCGACATCAGGCTCTGGAGAGATCGTAGCGGAAGGACCGCTGCAGATGAATAACGGCATCATCCAGCGAGATGGGTCGACCGCTACTGTCATCCTGCAAATGGTTCCAGGAACGGCGGCCGAACACATGCTGTATCCGATTGTGCATATCAGGCGGCTGACTACCTTACCAACTTCCGCCGATCGAATCCGTGGATCGATTCGCGGTATCTTCTGGCTGTACAACTCCGACAGTTCAGGATCCCCGATTACGGACTTCAGCGAAGACTACATTACAGTCGGAGGTGACCGCTACTACATCTTCCACTCACAGACACGCACCGAACGATATATGTTCTACGCGATCAAGGAAACAGTCTAGTGCCGCTCTTCAAGACTGAACCAACTACGAACGTTGCTGATCTTATCAGCAAGCTAAACACGTTCCTGACGACCGCAGGTGCAGGTAACCCAGCATGGACCGCTGACGTGCATACTCCCGGTTCTGGCCGCTGGGCGATCAGCAAAGACGACGGTGCAGGCCAATCGGTTGAAGTCGCGTTTCAATGGGATACTGCAAGCCCGAATGCTCTTGGCATCTATCAGTATCACACCGGACTTGGCGCAGGCAGCTACAATACTGGAGGCGGAACGGTTCCATACGACCAGGACGGCGACAGTGGGCAGGGCGCACTATCGACAACAGATGCAACGCTCGACAATGCGCGATCGGTTCTGCTCACCAGTGCGCCCGTGCAATATTGGTGCTTCACCGACGACGTTGCTTCGGCATACATTGTTGTTGAATCTTCGGCGGGCACCTATCAGCATTTTGGGTTCGGCGTCCTAACCAAGTTCAATGACTGGACGGGTGGCGAGTTCTGCTACGGTCAATACAACTTCGGTGGCACGTCCAGTTCTGCGGGCCTCATGACATCGTCATCGCACCTGCTTGATGGACTGACAGCCACTTCCACATACGCCGCAAGCCTACATATGGAAGGCTTCAGCGACACACCGACGAACGGTCTATGGGCCGTCTGTGGCAACGACGCTACGCCAGGCAACGACCGGCAAGGAACACCAGTCGCCAGGCATCTGGTTCACGGCGGATTCCGCGCGGGGCCACACGCTACATACTTCGGTGACTTCCCTGGCGATCTTGCTACGGGCCTTATTCCCACCTACCCAATCGTTGCTTATCACGCTGACATTGACGCCAGTGGCACTAGCTCCCTAAATGGATCGTTCACCCCAATGGGCTACATGCCTAGCGTGCGTGGCATCAGCTTGGAGAACTTCGTAGACGAGCAGGAAGTTGTGATCGGTTCGGACACCTGGCAGATGTTCCCAAGCTGGAAGAACTCGCTCGGTGGTGCCACGCTGAATACGAGCGCCTACCAAGGCATCTTGTACAAGAAGCACACGTAATGGCTGGAACTGAGAGACAAGGTGGGTTCGTTCTTGGTGCACCCGACACGTTGCCATTCCTTACCGGAATTTCAAACGGTCGGTACAACTTTGTACAACGTAGCCTCGGTGCTCCGCTTCCAGTTCTCTCGCCGTTCGATACGTTCAACGTCGGGCCGAACAACGTCGTAACGAAAACGCCTGGCTCGAAGACTGTCACTTCCCACGTGGGTGGACTCATCCCAGTCCCACCGGGTCCATTCTACGAGGAGGTCCACATCCTCCCACGTGCGAAGATCGAGTTCGGAACGATCGTCACGCAGACCGACGAAGACTACGAGATCTATAACGCGTACCGCTCAGCGGATGTCACGCTGAACACGATCACAAACAATCTGACGCCAGGCATCGAGACGCCGAACGTATCAGCGCCCGTCGCCATCCCGTCACAGACGTCGATCCTAGACACGACCACGACAGACAACAGCGCAGGCACGGGGCTGGGCACGATCGTCAAAGCAAAGCTTCGCGCTCTGTTGACAGGACTGCCGACCTTCGACGGTACTGTTGACTTCGCTTTCTCTACTGGCGGAACGATCTACCTATACGCGTCTGGCACGCGCGTAACGCTTCTGCCCTTCCAGTACGAAGCGCCTGTATCTGAGATGCTAGCGTTTCTGACCCAGGTGATTCCTGCGTCGAGTGGGAAAGAGCAGCGCATCTCCCTGCGGGAGAATCCGCGCCAGTTGTTCAAGACCAAGTATCTGCTTGACAGTACAGAACGGCAACGCTTCCAGAATCGATTGATGAACGGAACAGCGGGATCCTTTGGGCTACCGCTGTGGGTTGACGTGATCAAGACAACCGTGCTGGCTAGCATTGGAACATCTGTCTACCAGGTGACTGGCGCAGACGAGATCGACCTACGAGTGGGCGGACTGGCTGCGATCATTCACCCTGATGGCGTGACCAGCGACGTGATTAATATCGTTAGCTTCACTGCCACCAGCGTCACCGCACAGGATGTCAGCCTTAACGCCTACCCCATAGGCTCCACGCTTATGCCTGTCAGGGTCGTCAACGTGCTGAAGTCCACCACAGGAAAACGCTACCCGAAGAACTTGGAAGAGTTCTCAGTCGAGTACCAGTGCTCCGACAACGACACTGGCGCACTCGCGGGCGACACGTCCGGGTTTAGCTCCTACGCGACGCGCGTACTACTCGATGACTGTAATGTTGTCAACGGTACCGTTGCCGAAAAGTTTGAGCGCCGTCTACATATTATAGATAACTCCACCGGAACGGTCAGCGTTCGTTCACCATGGGACCGATTCAAGAGGACGCACACCAAAAGTTTCGTTGCACGAAACAGAGCTGAGATTCTCAGCCTCCGCAAGCTCTTGATCGCCCTTCGGGGCAAACAAACTGCGTTCTGGATTCCGACGTTCTTCGACGACGTTACTGTCGTCGTTGACCTGACCAGCGGTGTCGCAACGATGGACATCACGCACATCGACTACACGACGCAGGCACAGTCGCGGGAACCGAAACGTATCCTGAAAATCTCGTTCACTGACGGCACTAGCCTAGTCCGTGTCGTTGCGTCGTCTGCGATCGTATCCGCCACGGTAGAGCGCTTGACGATGACCGCAACATGGCCAGCGAATCGCACAGTCGCGGAGATTGATCAGGTCGAGTTCTACGAGCTGTCCCGGTTCGATAGCGATAGTTTCCTTTTCATGTATCCCCGCATTGGGCTGGCGTCTGTATCGGTTCCAGTCAAAGCCGTATTCGATGACAACTAACCATGACATCCTTCAACGATTATGCGATCAGCGTAGAAGACAGCCAGCCGCTTGAGATCTACGAGGTAACCCTTTCGGGAACGGTCTACCGCTGGACAAGCGACGAGTCGACAGTGACCGTCGGCGCTAACGACTTCGACCCCGAGCCAATATCTCGCAACGCAGTAGAGCAGGGCGCAGGCGCAGAGTCACGCAACCTCATTCTGACTGTACCGAGCGACAACGAATTCGCGGCGCAATACGTCTCAATCGTTCCGGGCGTAGCAGCCACGTTGAACGTCTACCGCTTGCAGCGACAAGAGTCTCCAGCGTTCAACACGCAGGCACTTGTGTTCAGCGGCGAAGTTATCGACGTCAAGTTCACACAAGACGGGCTCAACGCTGATCTAGTTGTGAGGGGAATCGAAGGCGTTCTCAACGAGAACATCCCGCGCAAGACGTACATGAGTCTCTGCAACCACGTCCTGTACGACAACGGTTGTGGAGCGGATCCGGCGCTGTTCAATGTGTCGGGCACCGTCTCTGGCGTAGTCGGAAACGTGATCACACTTGTGGGCGCTTCCGCAAAAACCAATGGCTACTTCAACGGTGGCTATGTATCCCGCCTTTCAGGTACGCCCGACTTCCGGATGATCACTGACCACACAGGTGATGAGCTGACCGTTCTGCTTCCGTTCGCCGAGACGGTGGTAGGGCTATCCCTGCAAGCATTCGCTGGCTGCGATCACAAGATCGACGGCCTGTGCTCAACACGGTTCGACAACGTCATAGAGTTTGACGGCTATGCGTTTGTCCCGAACCGAAACCCATTCGACGGCATCGAAGTCTAGCCCATGCTATTTACGCTCCTACTGTTTGTCGCCAGTGTCGTACTCTCTGAGCTTCTACGGCCCAAGCCAAAGAACGAGAACCAGCGACTTGCTGGGCTTGGTGACTTCTCGTTCCCTACCGCGACCGAAGATCGCATCGTTCCGATACCGTTCGGCAAGGTGCTGATCAAGGGACCGAACGTAGTTTGGTACGGCGACCTGTCGCAAACTGCGATCACAGAGAAAGTAAAGACTGGGCTATTCAGCAGTGCTCGGATCACAAAAGGATTCCGCTACAACCTCGGCGTGCAGATGGCACTGTGCCGTGGCGTAACAGCGGTCACCCTGAAGCGAATTCGCATCGGGGAAAAAGACGTCTGGACTGGCACGAAGAGCGTTGACGGCGA
>TARA_R110000803_G_scaffold28158_4_pt1 | contig 12904 bp, 6 predicted proteins | sample TARA_R110000803 | Tara Oceans TARA_R110000803 (sample SAMEA4397772) | marine metagenome | biome: Polar Biome; feature: [SRF] surface water layer (ENVO:00010504); material: water (ENVO:00002006), including particulate matter (ENVO:01000060) such as... | depth 5 m | reverse complement strand
ACTGCCATAATTTTATTGTTTATTTATTTATAATTACACTTTTTACGTGTTATTTACTACTTTCGCTTATTTCAGAACCAACACTAAATAATTCTATTTTTCTTTTAGAGTGATTTATCATTTTAATTCTAGCATAGTAACCCAAAAGATCTCCTTTATTTACTTTGTCATTTTTAGAAAACAAAATAAAGAATCCAAGAAAAGGAGGATTTATAACGCTTGCCACTGTTATAGTAAATTGAGTTACTTGAGTAATAACCCCAATTAATTTTGCACCGTTAACAGGGTCTTTTGTATTACCCGTGCTATACGTATTACCTGTAACACCTTGATTTGAAGCAGTGTTTATATACCAAGCTAAATCACCTACTTGTACTGAAACGTTTATTTGTTCTAAAAAAGTATATGTCATGTTATTCTACTGTTAAAATGTTATCTAAATTTAATGTTAAAGTAAGATCGCTTTTTCCATAACTTATAATTTCAACATCTAAATTTATATCCGCAGCTCTACTACTTCCAGTAAATATTACTGTTTGTCCATTTTCTATTGTTTGAGCAGCACTAGCCGTTATATTAACGCCGGCGCTAACAGCATCAACATGTGGCGTTCCAATTATACCTATACCCGACATTATAGTAGTGTCAGCAGCTTTTATACCGTCAGTGCTTGCAATTGTTATTGTAGCGCTATTACTAACAACTACATCTGTTGTTGTTACAACTGGGTCAATAGTTAAAGAAAAATTACTTAAATTATAATTAACTCCACTAAAAATTGCTGCCGCTACAGAACCTTTACCTGTAAAAGTTAAAGTTCTGTCTACAACAAAAGTTGAATTTTTATCAATTATTACAGTACCTCCTTTATCATTAACAACAACATCTTTGCCATCAATGTTTTCAATAGCAAGTGGTATTGTGTAAATATCATTTAAAGAGGTGTTTGTGTAGTCTTTGTAACCAGGTATAATAGATGTTATTACAGAGCCCGAAGCAATACCTGTTCCTGAAACAACCATACCTACTGAAAGATTTTCTATATTTTTTAACTCTAAAGTTTTTGAACTAGAACCAGCTGTTTTAGTATCTTTTGTTGTTGTAAACTCAAAGTCAGTATCAATAGGCTGCCTAGCTATAATAAAATTACTACTACCAAGAGTTACCGGCCAGCTAATTGAAAACTTACTAATACCAGAAGCCCCAACCTTAGAGCTAATACCTGTTGACGTAACATTACTTGGTTCTACCACAGCGCTGTTGCTATGTAACAAGCTAAATGTTATTAAGGGATCGTCATATTGGTATATTCTAGGCGCAAAATAAGAACTTTCAAAAGACAAAGAGTTTGAAATTGTAGAATCTTGTTTTGCTATTAGTTTTATTTTGTAATAATCATCATCTGTGACCGCTGGAAATGTAATAAAACCAAAGTGCACACCTGTTTCGTTTAGCGTTATAACATTTGACTCTACAATTGCTGCTGCAAAAGCAGGTTGTGGCTTTTCTTGCCCAAGCGCCGTATTGTCAGGAAAGTTATAATAATAATCATCTTCATTAATTATAATTAAACTAAAAGAAGCACCTGCATCCCCATGTACTTCATAAGGTCTAGAAGTTCTTTTTTTAGATATTGCAGAAGAATCTATTATAAATTGTTTTATTTCTTTCATATTTTAGGTTGTAAATCTATGACCTGGTTCAAAGTATTCTAGAAAAAATGTTTCACCTGCTGGACTCCAGTTTGGATTTATTACCGTGTTAACTGGTTCATCAATGTATTGTCTTGCAGTTCCATAAGCTTGTTCACAGTGGTTTACCATAGCTAAAGATCCAACGTGTATTTTTAAATCAGGGTGGCAACCTTTGGTTGTAAACGCGGCTCGGTGCTGTGGTTCGTGTGTAGATGTCCCGTAAACGTTTTGCATTTTGTTAACAACTGTAATGTTGAATGATACATAGAACTTTATTAATGATGGTAAGTTAATAAGTCTTATTATGCTTGATGCGACAACCGCACCGCCTGAACCGCTGGTAGCGTGATCCCAGTTATTAGAACCTATGTAAGAGGGATAATAATTACCACCACTACTTCCACTAAAAGTTATTTTTACTGGACTACCTGGACTGCCAAGTTGATCTTGACTACCGTTATAGTTAAGATTTTCACCTCCACCTACACCTGTTATGCTATCAGGTAAATTTGGGTTTATACCTGAATAACCAACGTAACTATGTCCTTCAAACGAATCGTTTGTATTACCCATAAAATTACTGGTTTTTGCTGCGTTGTTGTAGTTAGTTGTAGGTAGGTAGTTGTTTGTTATAATTAGTCGTTGTAATACCCCAGGGTGTATTGGATTACTTGTAGAAGGAAGTATTATATCTGCAATACCACAATCAGTTATTTCTAAAGCGGTTAAATAAGTAAACATTGATAAATTTAACTTATTCAACCCTGATAAAGGTAAAGATTTTAAACTTATACTTGAAACCCCAGCCCCAAACGTTGTTCCAGTCCAAGATGATGAGAAAGTGTCTAACATATCTAAACCAAAATAATTACTGCTAGGATCCGTTTCTGAATGTGTAAAGCTTGTTATATTTTGTAAGTGAATAAGTAAATACCGAAATCTAAAAGTAGAGCTTGTAGTTGGTAAACCCGTTAAAGTATCAAACAGTGGAAGACCAAAATCTTGTAACCCAGTTAAATCATTAATTACTCCACTACCAAAAGTATCAGTATTAGCCCATCCACCAGAACCTAAAAGAGTAGATGAAGTTGTTGCAAGAGATGTGTTTTGGGAAAAACCTATAGTACAGCACTCACCATCAAGATTAGGAGCTAATAATGTGTTTGCGAATAGATTAGAAAATGATCCCAAGGAGCCAAACGTTTCTAAAACTTCTTCAAAAACAGGATCAGGAACCATTGTGTTTGTGATAGGTGCGCCAAGCCAAGGGCTGTTCATCACAAACAAACCAAATTGAGTAGCGCCAGCTCCAGTACCACTAACAGTAGGAACTGTTGCGCAGGTGAAGTATGTGCAAGATCCATCATCACAAGTAGCTAATAAGTCGTAGTTAGAAGAACTAGGATCTGTACACCCATCAACACAGCACCCCTTTGAAACTGTATAAAACGGTTGGTAATTTGAAGATCCAGGAGTTGTCATTCCACTAGGAAAATTAACAGGATCACATAATTGCCCAGTTATAGTTTCCCAAATAGACCCACAATCCATACACCCTTCGTATTCGCAACTACAATCCATACCAGCGTTGCCAGGAAAGTTTGTTTGATTATAACCTACAATAGTTGAAGTTGCGGGATCCCAAACAGCTCCAGCGGCTGTCATGTCTGTAGATATAACAGGTATGCTTAAACCGTAAGTAGGACTTGACACAAAAGGATCTATTATATAGTTAGAGTTAAAATTAGTTGGAACTGTAGCTCCTAAAGCAAAACACGTTGATGAATCATCAAGTTGTGTTTGAAGAGCTGGGAACAAAGGGTATCCATTTTGATTTTGGGTTGAAGTTAAAATATCACCGCTGTCCCAGCACCCCCAAGCGTAAGGTATGCACAAAGTTTGGTCATGACAAGCACCAATAGTTGGGTCGTAGTTCATCATTGCTGGATCCGCACAAACGTAACTCGACGAAGTACCACAAGGAGGACAGCCTGTTACTAAAGCTTGGCAATCGGCTAAAGTAGAGTACGTACCTGTTCCTAAATTATTTGCTATACAACCTCCAGCAACAAGATTACAGTCCCATGTTGTGACGTAAGTGCACGAGCCAAAAGTTACGCCTGTTGGATCAAAAGTTGCTAGCGAGTTGTAGTTGTTTGCATTAGGATCCATGCAGCCACCATATATACAACTACCATCATCAATTGTAGCGTTATAAGTAACTCCTGTTATAGTGTGAATAAATTGAGTTACACCATTGTAAGAGTTAGGATCTATACATCCAGCATATATACACGTTCCATCATCAACATTAGCTGTTAATAATTGATTTGTTGCGTTTGGATCCATACACCCATAAATAGGAGTTGATAAACCAATTGCTCTACCAATTCCTTGAATATGAAAAGAACTAGTATCCATGTTAGTTGGGTTTATGTTGTTTTTGTTACCTTTTATATAATTAAACCATTTTCCTTCTTTTTCAATAAACTCATCAACCATTCCTTTTTGTAGATCTGTCACTATATATTGAGAGTACCAACCTGTAACTTTATTTAAATTATAAAAACCTTGATTTGGTGTTGAACTTATTGTGCCAGGTATTTCTTTGCGTATTTCAGCTTGTGAGCCCTCGTAGTTTAAGGTTTTAAAAGATTTAACAACATCAGGTGCGTCGTTTAAATAAAACTCTACGCTAGAAGGGTAAAAATTGATAAGAGCATCGCCATAAAAAGTATTTCTTTTTTGTTTAGTATGATGTTTCCAAGGAGTGCCATCTAAAAAAGTATAATAATTATTTTCCATACTCATACCGTGTTCTGGTATAAATGATTTAAAACTAACCCAACCTTTAGCGCTCTCGCTGTAAGATATAGTTTTAGGAGTGTTAGTACTTTTAGTGTTGCAATTATAGTCAGTTAAAGTTAAATTGTAATAGCTTTTATTATCATCATAAGTTCCAAGAATTTTACCATAATTTTTTAAATTCTTTTTAAAATAATCAGACATACCATAATCAGCTATGTTTGTCATACCGTCTTTTGATAATCTTAAAACAGCACCGTTTTTAGCGTCTGTAAAATAAACCCTATAAGATTCTTTAGAAAAAGACTCTGGGTTTGTAGATATTCCATAATCACCAGTAAAAGGCAATACTTGACCTAATACGTTTTCGCTTTTTATAAGCTGAGGATTTCCATCAGCATTAAATATAGCGTCTTTATTTGCTGCTATTCTTATAACCCTATCTTCACAAAAAGTAATTAAATCAGTATTTCTACTAAATAGTTTTTGTATACTACCATAAGTAGGGTTTAAATCTTTTGTAATTTTTTCAGCTTGTATAAATTGATTTAAATTATTAACACCGCTAATAGAATTATACAAACCAGAGTATATTAAACCACTAGATCTTCTTTCTTCTTCATAAGGACTATCAATAACAGTTGACGCTGTAACGCCTTTACTTAAAAATACTTGATTAAAATCATCTCTAAGTCTATTAGACTCCACACCGTTACGAAAGCAATAAGTATTAAACCATGACAAGCCAATTTTATTTTTAGGTAAAGATTGTGGGTAAACTTGAAAGCCAGTTTCGTTTGGAATAAAAGGTAAAGAAGTTGCAGGGTTTATAACGCTTTCTGTTACATAAGTTGGATCAGTGGCAAATGTTCTAGGCGTATACCAGTCACCAATCAAAGTAGTAAAACCTCCATCAGGTCTTGTAAACACTAGCTCTGTAGCTCCTATAGGGTTTGTAAAGTAATTTAATGAAACATTAAACTTGATCATTAGTTGCCCGTGTATATTTTGATCATACCCACTAACAAAAGTTTGCTCAGTAAAATCAAGTATTAAAGGATGTGTTTTACAAGTAACTACAGATCCTTTTGGAACCCACTTTTCAATAGTGTTAATGTTTAAATTAGTTGGATAAACCTCGCTTATAGCATAAAATATATCTAAGTCAATACTTTCTTTTGGCTCTGTTTCAAATATCGCAGGATTATTACTTAGCAATATATCTACATCATCATCAATTCTTGGCTCTATAAATTCTATATTAACTGACTCACGACCATTAGCCGCTGCGTCATCAACATCTGGAGCTGTAACAGGATCGTTTGATGTTCCTATTGTTGTTTCGGTTAGTATGTTTTTATCAACAGGTATTCTATAAGTAACTCTTCTATTGTGAGCTCTTCCAAATCTTTCCCATGTAGTTTCATAACTATCAAATAAAGCTGGCGTACCTTGAGGGTTTCCACCATTAACAGTAGCAAGCCAAGCATCAAATCTAAATTGAACTAAATCCCAAGCGGTGTGATTATATCTTCTTTCTTTTGTAACATTGCCAGTTATAGTATATATGGTGTTTAAGTTATCATCAGAAAATCTAAATTTAGAACCAGGTGTTAGCTTGTTTACAATTGAAAATTGTGCCGGATTTGGAGGTGATTGATTTTGAGAACTACCAATTTCCCAAATATAATCTAAATTAAAATCAGAATAGTTTATTTTTGGTGACAAAGTAGTTCCATTGGTAATAGAATTACCACTAACACAAGCATCTGGATTTATTTGCCCAAAAGAAATTTCTATATAGTCTTGTGAACCGTCTTTATGTATACCCTTACCGTAATTAAAATTACTATCACCGCCAGAGACGTGGTTAGGTGAGTTTATGCTAACGCTACTAGATAAGGGATGTGTTCCGGCATAGTAAATTTCGTCAATAAACCAGTTGCTTTGCTCTTGAGTTGATGTTCCAAAATCAAAAGCTCCAGTCCAATCGTCCACTCCATCTGTAGATTCAAATCCTGAACCTTGTACGTCTGGAACACTAACAGAGCCCGTGTGTATTACAGCTCCAACAGTTCCATCATGAGGGTTTATATACCCAGAAGAAGTGTAATCATCCCAAATACCGTTAACATTAGTAGAAGAAGCGGCATTACCAATACTCCCTTCACTTATTCCAAACTTACCAGTATCTGAAAAATACCAACTCTGCATTGTTGAAACAATTTGATACAATGTAGTAGAAGCTCCTGTTGCATTTAAAAAAGTATCGGAAGTAGAATCTCCATTAATTTTTACAAAAAATTTACCATCAAACTCAGGTCTAAGTCTTGTTACACTTTTATAAAAGCGTATTTTTAATGTTGGAACCATAGTTCCTGAAACACCATTGGCAAACATCCAAGATTCAGAAGCTAGTATTGGCGTGTCTAAAACAACAGTGTAAACATCAGTAACATCATCAAGAGATATGTTAGCTATATCATATTTTTTAGAAAAATTACCAAAAACATCTTTAAAGTCAAACTGCAATGGACCTTCTGTTTCTTGTAAAGAAACGCTAGATTCATTTTTCCAATGCGCTTCGTTTATTTTAAAAGATTTTGATCCAGTATTTAAAGTTGGCTGCAAAGTGCTAGCTAGAGATGAGTCTAAAAACAAAAATTGTACATTAGCCCCAGTGGTGTTTGTTGCTCCAGCTCCTTCAGCTAATAATCTTTTTTTTGTTTTAATAAAGTCAGGGGCTTCGTTTTCAATTGCTATTACTTTGTACCTAGCCTCTGGCACAACTAAACTGTTAGAATCTGCTCCTTTTTTAAGTATTAAAAATGTTTGTTCATCAACTTTGTTTCTTTCTGAAGAAGGAAAAGACAACCATAAGTTACCGTCTTCAGCTTTATAAACCCTGTCTAGAGCTAAGTTGTAGTACTCGTTAGAAGTTTCTTTAATATACATTTTAAAACCTTTAGCCCATCCAGGTGTTGATGTAATAATATTAGAAGTTAATAAATTTGTTTCATTAGCTTCTTTTTTATTTATAGATACAGTTGATTCTGATCCACTAAAAACTGGAGTTTCTCTTCCGTATTCATCTAAGTAAGTAAAACCTAACTGATATTTTCTTATTGATTTTAAACTAGGTAATGGCAGTAATGGTTCAATTAATTTTTCTTTTAATCTAGGAAAGTTTAATTTTGGAAACTGGATACCAAAACTATCAAAATAATTAATATCATAAAAAACAGGCTTACCGTACGTTGCAAAGTTTTGATTAACACCAGTGTTCCATCTTTTATCGTATCCAGCTTGTAACATTGGTTTTTTATATTTACCACTTTCAGTTATATTGTAGTTTTGTAAATAGTTTGCGTAAACAACTCTACTCCCAGTTACCTCTTGCGCTAAAGCCATTCTTGGAACATTATCCCAAGGTCTTAGCAATTGATTGGCAGGAACAGCAGCGTAAATAATGTCTGATTTTACCCTATATTGATTAACTTGCCAGTTATTATATTGATTTCCTTTGATTGAAATATTTTTTTCATCATTATATTTTATTTTATCAACAACATAAACAGTTGTACCATTAGACTCTGAATATAACAAATCAATTTGAACAACATCATCAGGGATGTTATTTGAAACAACATTTCTTAAAGTAATTTCTGTTAAATAATTTTGCATACCTTTGTTGTACCCTAAAGTAGCATCGTATTCAAAAAAAGAAGGAGAAAACACAGTGTCTGTAAAAGGAGAAAATGTAGAATATTCACCATCTTGATATCTCCATCTATAACCAAATCTAACAAGTTTTCTTTCAAATAAACTTTGATTGTCTAAAACTCTTTGAACATTAAACGTGTGTGTAGTTGATATTAATTGAGAAGTGTCTATAGGCGTTCCTGGGGCTATACTTAATATTTTTAAACCGTAAGTATTAGCTGGCCAATACTGTGCTGGAATTAAAGATTGTCCATTTACAAGTATTTCTTGACCTCCAAAATTTTCAATAACTTCACACCTAACATCAAACGCATCGGGAAGAGTCAATGAAGACGAAGAGTTTAAAAACCTTAACTCATCACCAACATCAAAGTTATTTCCAAAGTTAAATTGAGTAAACTGAACTATAACGTCTTTCCCAGACTCTATTAATTCAAACCCACCAGAACCATCTGGTTGAACAAAGTTGTTATCATTAACGGCTGTGGTTGGGTTTTCTAGCTTTTTTTCAATAATTAGCTTAGCCGTAGGAGATTTTTTTATAACATTAACGTGTTCTGGTTTTGCTAAAGGAGGTTTTGTAGTAGATGTTATATTTCTACCAGGAACTATTAGTCTTGTTGGTTTTTCACCAATAAAGTGTGTACCTTCAATACTTCTACTAATATTTAGTTTTTTAGGTTCAGATTCGTTGTCTGTCCATAGTAAAAAATCATCTAAAACATTTATACCAGTTATTAAATTACCACAGTTAAAATTTAATATTCTTTCTTTAGTAAAAATTAAATAATTAAAATCTACTTTAGATACGTTTACAAACTCGTGGCCAGTATTGTTTAAGGGTGAGGAAATATTAGAATGTTCTTCTGTTAAATCTTTATCAAAAACAACTATAGTTTTGTTTAAACTAGAATCATATTCTGCACTTACTACTGTTCTTCTAATAGAGCGGCTGCCATAAAGCTGTGGTGATAATGTTTTGTTTGGTCCAGAAAAATCATTTTCAGTTAAAGGGTCATTTACAACATTACCGTGAGCAGCGCCATTAAAAAAGTAACAAACCATACCTTTATAAACGCCTTCTGTAGCATTTACAACATACTCACCATTTAAACCGCCAGGTAGATTGTAAATAGCATTTGTATCGTCAAAAGTTGTTTTAGTTTGGTATGTGTCAACAAAAACAGGGGTAATAGAGTTTTTGCTTATTCTAAATATTTTATCTCTCCACATCCAGTTTGGAGGTGCTACAGCAATATTATCATCACTGTTATACCAACCTGTAATATTTGAAGGCATTACTTCATTATTACTATAAACAGGGTATCCACTGTCTTTTGTTGCTACAAAATAATATAATCTATTTTTACCTTCATCAGAAATAGCACCAACGCAAGTAGCTCCAGGGTCAACTAATTGATCTGTAGACACAAGTGTGTTACCTAGTACATTTTCTATAGCTCCAACATGAGATCCTTCTGAGTTTATCAGTTGAATATTTATTGCATCTCTATATTGACCTTTAGGTACTAGTCTTTCGTCAAGGTCTTTGTTCATTTTCCCTTGAGTAAAATTGCTTTTTATCTCCGGCATATACTAGTGTTTTATTATTTTAGATTTTCCTCTAAGTATTTGAGTTAATTCTTCTATTTTAAAGTTTGATAATCTTAACTTAGCTTTTCTTGTTTCAGCAAAACGCTCTCTTTTAAATCTCTGTATCACATACTCTTGGATGTTAGCTCTTGTAGACATGATAGCGTATGCTATACACTTATACATAGCTTCTTCAGCAAACTTATGAACTTTCATTTCAGAGTCAGTTCCAAGACTATCGCTTATATACTCTATAGTTACAGTTCTTCCTGAAATATTAGAGCTAAAGTTAACTAAACCATTCATACAGTCAATATAATAAGATCCATTAGTTTGAGCATGCTGAGGATCAAGACCATATCTTTGTCCTTTATTTAAATCATAACCGTGATGATCGTAATCATTGTTGTCTATTGTTGTTTCTCTATTTTCAGAAGATTGATACTTAGTGCTAGTGTCTGATTTTCTATTTAAATTAACAAATATAACTTCTTCTGTTTTGTAATAATTAGAGTTAAGAGATCCAGAAACCGGTGCTCCAGGATTTATTGTAGTTGGTTGACCGTCTAAAAGCCATTTTTTATACTCAGGGTTTGTAAATAAAATACCCATACCTGGATAATTAGAGTTTGTTGTATCACCAACACTAACAACAGTACTATTAGCTGGTATACCAGGCCCGTAAATTCTCATTCCAACTTCAATGTCGTGCCCAGCTGTAAAGAAATTAATAAGCATGTTATGAACTCCAGCACCTGTTGCGGCTCCGTATTGCACCTCATATTTACTTTGATAACCACTAGTATTTTTTAAAGCTATACGAGTTTCTTTTTCAAACTGAGGTAATGGGTTTGTTGATAACAACTCTCCGTTACCAGTACTAACAGATGATTGCGAAGTAGACATTATACCATACTCTGAAAAAGGATCTGTTGCGTTTAATTGATAAGAGTTGTTTTCAAATTTTAAACTACCATCTGCATTTTGTTGAAGCGCTAAAGGATTTGATGTTTTAGAAGCTGGTTGTAATACTCTTTGAATACCAGCGTTATCAACCCAAGACAGTTTAACGTAGTTAACATAATCTTGTGGTAATGGTAGTTGTAATGAGTTTGGAACCTCTAACTCCATTGATTTGCAAGACTTAAAAGTGTCAAAACTTAATTCCTGTAAAGCTCTTTGGGCATGAAAAGCAACATCAGTTCTTTTTATTTTTGGAATTATTTTATCATTACCAACGTAAGCAATTATAAATTGACTTATAACATTTTCTAAAGAAGTAAACTGATAGCTTCCGTAAAACTCATCTCCACTATTTTGAACACCATCTTTTCCTTCGTAATAACTTTTTGCTGTTTCGTTTAGTAATCCCATTTATTATTGTTTTTCTTGTTGAATATTTTTTTGCTCTTCTGAAGACGCTGTTTGATATAAACCAGCGTCTTTAATCATAATACCAGCTAGCGCCAATATTTTTAAAACAAGTTCTTTTTCTTCAGATGGATGTAATTCAAAGTTAATAGAAGTAGTTGCGTCATAAAGAGCTTTATCATTAATTACCGCATAACCCCAATTAACTGTATTTGGTTTTCTTATATATGTAAAACTGATTTGAGAGTTTAAACTATTTGGATATGCCTCAAAAACATTTTGTCCAGTTATATTGTGTGCAAACCTAACGTAAGCTGGTCTTGTTTTTGTTGGTGTTGTCAAAGGGCTTTGCAACACGTGCATTAGTTGGTCTTCTTTAATTTCATCAACAATATATTTTTGTTGGTATTTTACAGTTCCAAACTTATAAACGTAATTAGGAATTAACCAAAGACTACCACCTAAATTACTTGGAGCATTTTCTCTGTGTTTAAAAGATCCTAATTTTTCATCAGTTAAATCTTCAATGTTAGAATATTCTGTTGCGTTTTCAGGAATATTACCAAACTGGTTTATATCATAGAAATATTGTTCAAAAATATCTATTTGAGCTTGATTAGCAAATAAATTGAACTCCTGAGGTGTTATATAACCTCTTTGCTCTTTGTTTGCTATAGCTAATACTCTTTGATATATTGTATCTATGATTATCATAATTTTTATTTTTTATAAGGAACAGCTTTGTTTAAAGCTTGTTTTCTTTTGTTACAACCACAATCTTTTTTTCCTACAAGTCTAGCCGTTGCTTCTGCTAGTGTTTTTATTCCTGTTGCTTTTGTAAATTTTTCTATACTATCTCCTAATCCTTTTGATTTCATTTTAATATTTTTAAGTAGTTGCAATCGCCCCGTAGAGCGACTGCGTCTACAAAATTTTTAACTTAATTGTTTTTCTATATTTGCATATATTTCCATACCTTCATCAGTCTTAAACCAAGAGGCTAAAGCTGAATATGGATGCTCATCAAATGGTACGTTTAATAGTTTTCTACCGTTAGAACCCCAAGTGAACGTTCTGTTGTCAGAAGATAATTTCAACAAACCAGATTCAGTTGCTTTAATACCAAAATTTCTAAGAACAATGTTTTCATCTTGTAAAAGATCTAAGAATAACTCAGGGTTGTTTCTAGCATATATAAGTAAATCTCTTTTAAGCTCTTTAGAACTCATCTCTGATACACTAGAGCCTATTTCTACTCTCATTATTGCTTCCATCATGTCTAAATCAAGATTTCTTGCGGCAACTATAGCGTCAGCTTGCATTTCTAAAATTTCTAATTCATTTTCTGCAATAACTAGTGGTTTGTGTTCGAAAAAAATCTTCTCTTTATGAGGATGGTATAAAGAAAGTAGTTTTTGTAAAACAGTTTTTTGTTTTTCTACAAACAAAGAGCCATTTCTAAATATAACGTGTGACATTCTTTGATCGCCTTTCATTTCATCAACAAAAGAAGTTTTTTGGTTTTGGCAGTATTTTAATTCTCTTTCAAATCCTTTTTCTTTGTCAAAGTAATACACGTCAGAAGATTTTAACATGTATGATAGAGGTTTCATACCATTTGTTAAATAATAAACTCTATCTTTTACTTCCCAAGTATGTTTTTTTGGTTTTGGATTTTCCATAACCGGTTTAACAGTTTCTTTAACTGCCATTGTTTG
>TARA_R110000803_G_scaffold9657_1_pt1 | contig 12914 bp, 12 predicted proteins | sample TARA_R110000803 | Tara Oceans TARA_R110000803 (sample SAMEA4397772) | marine metagenome | biome: Polar Biome; feature: [SRF] surface water layer (ENVO:00010504); material: water (ENVO:00002006), including particulate matter (ENVO:01000060) such as... | depth 5 m | reverse complement strand
AGGAGCACAAGATCAAAAAGGTACCGAGTTTGAAGACTTTATTGATATAATCATACAAGGAAGCGGCAAAAAAGTAAAACTAAAAGCATATTTAGATAGCTACTCAGATTCGTTTACAGCAGAATGGAATAAAACTAAATACGTAGGAAGGCAGGATGATTTTTACAACTTTACGGGAGCAAGTAGAGCTGTATCGTTTTCTGTAAAAGTACCAGCTTTTAGTAAAGCAGATCTTAAACCCAACTTCGAGAAGATAGAGAAAGTAATAGGTATGACACAAATAGCATCTTTTAATGGTAATTATTTACAAGGACCATTATGCAAGCTAACCTTAGGAAAGCTATTCGTAAACACTAATTGTGTATTTAATTCACTAAATATAGACTTCGATCCAAAAGAAACTCCAATGGATATTGACGAACAGCTACCACAATTGGTGACATTGAGTTTTGATGTAGCAATACTCACAGCAAATAATGATGAATTACTTAACGCAAGCACCAACAAATACTTTGGTTAGATTAGGTAATAATTTAAGACTAAGAGTAGGATAATTTCCTTTTCTTTCGTATATTTATAAACATGGCATATAAAAGATATCAAGACATACCTAGCAAGCTTAGTGAACAAGGAAATCGTGTAACACAGTCTACGATATATCCACCTATCGCAAGAAACAACAACGACACATACGTATTAACAACCGCTGGAGATACTTTATACGGTTTAGCGCAACAATACTATGGTAGTGTAAATTATTACTGGATGATTGGCGAAGCAAACGACAACATAGATAAAAGCACACAAATACTACGACCAGGAGTACAATTACGAATTCCATTCGACACTGAAACTATTCTAAAAGATTTTCAAGATTTAAACAACATATAAGTTATGGCAAACACGTTTAGTGCAAAAAATGTACCAGCTGCAGTACAATCGGAGATTAAAGCAAGATCTAACGGTTTATTGTTAACAAGATGGTCAGCAAAACGGTTTCCATGGATACATGTACTAAGTTGTAGCGCAGCTTGTGGCAGCAAATATTCGCCACTAACGAGCATAAAGGGGTCTGGACCAATGAGTTTTACAGACGCATACAACATTGACACAAAGTTACCGTATCCAATAGTGGAGGGTTTAGAAATGAAAGCAATGGGATCGTTAGGTACAACTAGGAAGGGTACACTAAGTATAAAGTGTTATACAGACGAAGACTTGATAGAGCTACAAAAGTGTTATTTTATTCCTGGAATGGATGTTAGAGTGCAGTGGGGGTGGAACCAGGGCTGTGATGGAACAAAACCACCTACTTTACTGACAAATACAAGTTTAGAGTCAACAGAAGCATCTAGAGAAATAAATAAGCTAAGAAAAAATAACCCCAGCTATGACGGCTTTCAGGGTATTGTCACCAACTTCAGCTACAATCTAGGTAAAGATAACACATGGAACTGTACAGTTGAGTTTATATCAGCAGCCGATCCTTTCACAGATAGTAGCATAAATAGTAGCGAACACCCTTGTGCACGAACTGTAGAAAACGATGAAGGAGAGGCTACAGAATCATTTGGACCAATCTACGCTGCACTAAGGGATATATACACCGATTATTCTCAAGGTTCTAGGGTAAAGGCAGAAACTAGAAAAGCTTCTCCAAAAAGATCAAAACCAAGCAGTTACTATGTAACTTTAAAAGAATACGAAGGCTTTGCAAGAACTGAGCAAGGTGGAGATGATAGCGGATGGTTATCGGGAGTATTTGGAGGTGTAGAAACAGAAGAAAGCTATATAAACTTTCAATTCTTATTAGATATAGTTAACGTAACACAAATGCCAAGCACTAGTGGAAAGCAGTATCCATATGGTCATATAACTTGCAACAATGTTAAACTACCTAAACCAAAGATAACACTATCATCAGATCCTAGAGTCTGTTACTTGCCTGGGCAAATGGAGAATGAATTTATAGATCACGAAAAAGGACCAAACGATAGTGCAATCGATTGTGTTGGTGGAGATTATGTTAGATTAGATAACATCATGGTTAATACCGTATTTCTGTTAGTAAAGTACAAAGCTGCACTTGATGGAGACGGAAAGCTGTCAACCTTTGTTATGAGTGTATTAGATGGAATAAATAGAGTTTGTGGCTCTCCATGGACGTTTGCTTTAGTTTCTGATGAAGAAGATGCAAAAACCACTGGACCAGTTATAAATATAATCGACTCAAAAATAGCAATAAAAAATGCTACTCCATACCTTATACCAAGTACGGTATCCGACTCCACTTTACGAGATTTTGGATTAGATTTAAAAATGACTGGAGCGATGAAGACGCAAGCGCTTTATGCTAAAAACCCACAGAAAGGTAGAGGGTATGGCGACTCAGATGGCGAAGCGACTGGGTGCACGGGAGAAGCAATTGCACCTTTCTATCCAGGAAATGTGGAGAATCTAGCTAAACCAAAAAAAGGAGAGGTGAAAGTGAAGAACCTAGGTTGCGATGATGCACCTGATAAAGAATCTCCACCAACATTATCTGACTTAGTAGATGCTCTGTATTATGATGTTAATGATATGACGTGTGGTGCATTGTTGGAGGGGATTGTAAAAAAAATAAATGATGATGTAGACAAACGACACTGTGCTGGTGTACCTTTACCATTTGATTTCAACTTTACCATGGATGGTGTAGGAGGTTTTGAGTTCGGGCAATTGGTATCATCTAACAGAATACCTGAAGACATAAGAAAAAATTTCAGGTGGCAAGTAACAAAAGTAGAACACAGCATAACAGCTAATGATTGGGAAACTAAAGTATCTACAGTAGCTAGAGCACAACCTAAATAGTAGTATATGTCAAAACGAAAGAGCAAGAGAAATAGAGAGCCAAAGCTACAATCCTTTAAACGAGGGTTTGGACCACGTACACAGTTTTCTCAAAACGAAGATTTTAATACCTACCTTTACACTAAGGGTGGAGAGTATACTGATAGAGATGGTATAGAGTACGAAGGAGAATATCATATCAAAAAGGATGGAAGAGCGTACACCGGTCCAATTCCTTTAGATCAAGAAAAAAACAAAGCAATCCAACTACTACAATACTACGCTAGTATTGATGCATTCAACTACGACAAATTAAATAAATTCAGTACACCAATAAAAGACCACCGCCAACCAACTCCCTACCAGTATGTGATACCACCAGGAGATGCTGCTTATCGGGTTGGTTTCAGTGTGCGTTACTTTGTACAAAAAACAAACAACACAAGTTATCCGATTGAAATTGACAAACCACAGAGAGATCTTTATGGTTCGCCTATAGGAATTGATAATGATATATACAAACTAGTAGAGCTGCAGTGGAGGTTGACTGGAGGATTGGATTTGATACAAGAGGAGAATGAGAAAAATGTAATGACAGCTAGCAGTGTGATGCCAGATTTACCATCAACCATCTCTAGCTTTACGCAATACGCTCAACCCACCACCCAAACGACCACTCCTAACATAGACTCATTACTAGTTCAACCTAAGTTTAGTAATAACTCTGTTCCAATCAAAAAAACATTCAACAGAACTACTGGAGAAATTATCTAAACTAGTTGCTTTTTAATTAAAATGTTTGTATATTGTGTCTGTGATAGTAGATACAAAGCAACAGTTAGAGGTTTTAATAGGTAGAGATGTACTAGTGTATCCTATACCAGAGGATGATAGAACACACCCCATCAATACAGAAATAATAGCCTTTGCTTTAATGGATATTGTGAGTAAACTCACATACATAGTGAGCGTAAGGCATCCAGAAGCGCTGTACCACATTGATAGTTTAGACTTTCTCACTGGAAAAACTTATGGAACAAACACAGCACTACTTAGAGCAAATGGGTATAGTGTCGATGTTGATGTAGAGATGTCGTACTACTTAACGCATAATAAAGGTTACACCTTAGACGCAGACCCAATGATAAGACACTACGGTAGGCAGTTTCCACAATGCACCAAAACAAATGCACTAATAGATTTATATAAACTAGAAGATAGAGTAGCTCAAGTTTATTATAAATACTTTTCAGAGGAAGCACCTCATGGGTTAGACTTTTATAGTAGCAAGATTAAGGATACTTTTATGGGTATAGAAGTTAATGGATTAAAGGTTGATGTTGATAAATTTAATAGGTCATTTGGATCTACGTTTAGTTTGCGTGATGGATTTTCGTACACACAATACAACTACTACACAACAACCGGGAGACCGAGTAATCGCTTTGATGGAGTTAATTTTGCTGCTCTACCAAAGGATGATTCAACAAGAGAGTGCTTTGTTAGTAGGTTTGGTTGTGAAGGGAGTTTATTAGAGTTAGACTTCAACTCTTACCATCCTAGAATTATTGCTTCTATTATTGGTTATGATTTTAAAGATGAAAATGTATATGAGCATTTAGCAAAACATTATCACAACACAAGTACACCAACAGAGGAGCAGATAGGCACAGCAAAGGAGGATACGTTTAGGCAAATTTATGGAGGAATAAGAAGAGACTATTTAAACATACCATTCTTCGCAATGATCGACTCTTTTGTAAATACATTATGGAATCATATGAACAAACATAAGTATATAGATAGTCCGCTATCAGGTAGAAGATTATATTTAAAAAACTTTACAGAACTCAGTCCCTTCACATTATTTAATTACTTTATTCAGATGACAGAGACCGAGTACAACACTAACATATTAATTAAACTAAATAACAACATAACACTAAACAAACTCAAAGCACTACCCATAATGTACACATACGATAGTGTTTTGTTTGATATACCCAACAATGAGATAGATGTCTTAATAGACAAAGTACTACCAGCTAGTATAGATTTATATAAATTTCCAATAAAGATCAAATCCGGAAAAGATTACTCAAACTTAGTGGTTACCAAAAAAAGGTGATATTTATACATATGGAAGAGCGCATTAGAAAAATATTAAAAGAGAAGATACGATTAGAGATGGAATCCTACCTAAAAGAGAATAATATCAAATTCAGTAGAGTGCGCCTCCAAGAAAAAACACAAGGAGAAATAGATGCTGAGAAGGAGGAACTCAAAGGACGAATTGCAACAAAAAAAGAGCAAATTAAGGCTTTGAATGATCAAATAAAAAACCTAACAACAATCGCAGCAAAACTAAACTCGGAGACACCAGACGAAGTTTAAAGATGAGATCACAATTATTATGCACATTCACAACAGTGTATGAGCTCCCAGAATCTATTACACAAGTACATAGGACCTATGGAGTTGATAATGTTGAAAATATGAGGTGCTACCAGTATAACGGAGAACAGAATGTTGTATGTATATATAATACGTATAACACTACCAGCAGAATGAAAGGTACAATAACGATTAATCGTAAAAAAGACACAGACACAATATACAGCATTAATGCACTTAACGCTTTGATAAGAGAGCAGAACAACGGTGTGTTAGATAAAACGTATAGAGTTGAGTGGGAGAATTACACAAACCGTTTACTACTTACAGATAGGGAAGGAAACTTCCGCTGTATCGAAATAAAACAACTACAGTGAAATAAATATTGAGTTTTAGTTGCTTACAAGGTAAAGAAAGAGTATATTTAGTCAAGAGTTTAATTCAGAGGAGAAAGTCTCCCAATAATTATTCAGACAGTAAATACAGTATAAACCAAAAAACAAAAAGCAAATGGCATTAGATTTAGATGCAATCAAAGCGAAGCTCCAAGAGCTTCAATCATCCAACACAGGAGGTGTTGGAAACCAATCGAGTAAATTCTGGAAACCACCAGTAGGAAAAACTCAAATTAGAATCGTACCTTACGCATTCGACAAAGCAAACCCTTTTCAAGAATTGTACTTCCATTATGAGGTAGGAAAAAGAACAATGATCTCGCCGTCATCGTATGGAAGACCTGATCCAATTCAAGAATTCGCAGAAAAATTAAAAAAGAGCGGAGATAAAGAGGATTGGAAGTTAGGTAGAAAGATCGAACCTAAGTTTAGATGTTACACACCTATCATTGTAAGGGGAGAGGAATCCGAAGGAGTTAAGTTTTACGCTTTTGGTAAGAAAATCTACCAAGAACTATTAGGGGTAATTGCAGATCCTGACTATGGAGACATTACAGACTTAATGGGTGGAAGAGATATTACAATCGAACATATGGCTGCAGATAAAGAGGGAGGATACCCGAGCTATAGTGTAAGAGTAAAACCTAATCAAACACCAGCAACAGAAGATAAAGCAATCGCAGATATGATTGTTAATGGTCAACCTGACTTATCTAAACTGTTTACTGAGTTGAGTTACGACGAGATGAAAACATCTTTAGAGGAGTGGTTAACTCCAGAAGGTAATGCAGCTGACAATGTACAAACCTCAACGAGAGGTAAAGTAGAAACTGCTAAAGTAGCAGAGACGACAGACGACATTAACGCGGCTTTCGGAGCATTATTTAACTCATAATCATTATGGCAAAAGAAAAGGTTACACCTGATGAAATATCGGGAAGGGACGAGCTGGCTCAACAATTGGCAGATACGTTAAACAAGAAGTTTAAGGACTTTAAAGCAGTACAATTCCTAGGAGAGGAAAAGACACAGACTGATCTTTCGACATGGGTGTCAACCGGATCAACTGATCTCGATCTTGCCATATCAAACCGACCAGATGGAGGATTACCAGTTGGTCGTATAGCAGAATTTACCGGACTAGAATCGTCCGGTAAATCTCTTATCATGGCACACCTACTAGCTAACACACAGAAAAAGGGAGGGATTGCAGTTTATATTGATACTGAGAATGCGCTTAGTGAGGAATTCTTAAGTGCAATTGGAGTAGATGTTAAAAACATGCTATACATACCGCTAGATACAATTGAAGATATTTTCGAATCAATCGAGAATATTATAATGAATATCAGAAGCAATAGTAAAGATAGGTTGGTTACGATAGTAGTTGATTCAGTAGCAGCAGCTACTACTAAGATTGAACAAGATGCTGATTATAATAAAGATGGATGGGCTACATCAAAAGCCATTATCATGTCTAAGGCATTAAGAAAAATTACTAATCTTATTGGAAAAGAAAAAGTGATCTTAGCATTTACTAATCAGTTGAGAGAAAAGTTAGGTGCTATGTTTGGAGACAAGTACACTACAAGTGGAGGAAAGGCTTTACCTTTTCATGCAAGTTGTAGAGTTAGACTTCAAGCGGTTGGGAAGATAAAAGATAGTGATGACACTATTATAGGAGTAAAAACTCAAGCAACAGTGGTAAAGAATAGATACGGACCACCTTTCAAAAAGGCTCAGTTCAATATATTTTTTGACTCTGGAATTGACGATAACTTCAGTTGGTTAGAGACACTCAAGAAGTATAAAGTGATCACAGTAGGTGGTGCATGGCATACATTAGTAATGGAAGATACTGGTGAGGTTATAAAATTCCTATCAAAAGACTGGAGAGATATCTTAAAGAGGCCAGAAGTACGAGCTTATTGTAAAAATGCAATTGAGCAGAATAGCATATCCTCGTATAAGCCACAAGAAGAAATTGACACAGAAAGCTTGAAAGTTGATTCAATCAACATGGAAGGATTAGATGCACCACTAAACCAAGACGGAGAATGAAAAATAAGTACGCTAAACTACTTAATCAATTAAGGTTACGAGAAGAAGAAGAACCAACAAGCAGAGATGACAGAGTTTTACTAATAGATGGACTTAATACGTTCATCCGAAGCTACTCAGCTACTCCCACACTAAACGCTAATGGCGAACATGTGGGAGGCATCTCCGGCTTCTTGGCAAGCATGGGTTCTGCTATCAAGCAAATCAATCCAACTAGAGTAGTTGTAGTGTTCGACGGAAAGGATAGCTCCTCTAAGAGACGCAAACTGTTTCCTGATTACAAAGCTAATCGTAAAGTTAAGATTAGACTGAATAGAGCACAGTCGGTAGACAAAGAAGACAACCAACTACAGCAGTTGGTTAGGTTAATAGACTACTTAGAAACTCTACCAATCACAGTAATAACCTTAGATGGGTGTGAAGCTGACGATGTCATGGCTTATATAGCAAATAGGATTGTTGTGCCAAAAGACTCTCACGCATTCATAATGTCCTCAGATAAGGACTTTTTGCAATTAGCTCAAAAATACATACACATATGGAGTCCTACTAAAAAGAAGATGTACTACGAAGATGACGTTTATAGTGAGTATGGAATACATCCTAAAAACTTTTCTATATTTAGAGCGTTGGTAGGTGACAATTCGGATAACATACCAGGAGCTCCTGGACTTGCTGCTAAGACTATTATCAAGCGTTTTCCTAGGTTAGCAGAACCTGAGCTTATGGAGTTAGATGAGTTTTTTGAATATGCTAAAGGGTTAGCGGTAGACTCTAAAATCAAAGTGTTTCATAGTGTTGTAGATAATGAGGATGACATAAGGTTGTATTATAAGATTATGCAACTACATGAGACGTTGATTAATGCATCAACACAGTCTAGGATATTAGACTCAATGCGCGCAGAGGGTAGAGGTTTATCAAAAATGGAGTTTCATAGATTGCTGGTAGAGGATGGTATGACCAACGCAATAAGGAACCCAGAAGCATGGCTAAGAGAGGTAGGAACAAAGTTAAATCAATTTGCTAATAAGTTGTAAAATAATAAAAAAAGAAGTATATTTAGGTTATGGGAACAGAAGATACATTTCAGCTTTACGGCAACGGATTTCAAAACAAGCTACTAGCTGTGTTAATGAAGGATAGAATTTTCTTACAACAGATACACGATATACTTGATCCAGGTTATTTTTCTTCTGAATCTAGTAAATGGTTATCGAAGACTATAATAGAATACTTCACTACTTATAAATCTAGTCCAACGTTAGAGGTGATGAAGGTGGAGATTGACTCTATCGAACAAGACGTGCTAAAGACAACTGTTGTTGAGAATCTACGAGATGTTACAAAGCAAATTGATGCAGTCGACTCTCCCTACATTAAAGATCGTACAATAGATTTTTGTAAGAATCAAAAACTCAAAGGAGCAATACTGGAGTCAGTACAACTCTTGCAGATGGGTAAATACGAGGAAATCAAGTCGACAGTAGATTTAGCTATGAAGGCAGGTACTGATAGAGATATTGGCCACGAGTATATCGATCACGTAGAGGATAGGTTTAATCAAAACAGCCGTCAGACAGTACCAACCCCATGGGATGTATTGAATGAGATCATGGATGGTGGATTAGGAGCGGGAGAGATGGGAGTGTTTGTAGCTCCAGCTGGTATCGGTAAGTCTATGGCATTAGTTAATGCTGCAGCTAATTGTGTTAAACAAGGATTAAACGTAGTGTACTATACGCTAGAGCTTTCAGATACATACGTAGGAGGACGATTTGATAGCTACTTTACCGGAATACCAACACAAGACCTTAAGTATCACCAAGAAGAGGTGCAACAAGCTATGGAGAAGTTACCAGGAAAGTTGATCATAAAATATTATCCTACTAAGACAGCTTCAGTAAACACAATAGCAGCTCACTTGGATAAGTGCGCAATGCAAGGAGCAACTCCAGATATCATATTCATCGATTATGCAGATCTACTAAGAGATGTTCATGCTAGCAAAACAGCAAGACATGATCAGGTGTTGGGAGGTATATACGAAGAGTTGAGGGGAATGGCTGGACTACATAAAGTACCTATCTGGACAGCATCTCAAGCAAACAGAAGTGCAGCAGAGATGGAGGTGATTGAGGCAGATAAGATTGCAGAATCTTATACTAAAGTAATGGTAGCTGATTTCATTGTATCACTATCAAGAAAGACAGCTGATAAGATTAGTGGGACTGGAAGATGGCATATCATAAAGAATAGGTTTGGCCCTGATGGATTGACGTTTCCAAGTAAGATGAACATGTCTGTGTGTGGTATTGAGATATACGAAGAGAACACTATATTAGGACAGCAAACTAAGAAGACGATGAACAATGACGATTCTGTTATACGAAATGCATTAGCAACAAAGTTTAACGAATTAAACAATTTAATATAAAAAAACAATAGCTTAAGAAAGGGTGCGTACTATTTATATCTACGACCGCTGAAAAAGCGAATTTAATCACAACTTAATAATAACAATTTACAATGACAATATCAAATGAAATTTTGAGTGACATCACTGTCTTCCTTAAGTACGCCAAGTACATTCCAGAACTTAATAGAAGAGAAACTTGGAAGGAGCTAGTGACTAGAAACAAAGCAATGCACCTAAAAAAATACCCACAGCTAGCGGGAGAGATAGAGGAGGTATACGAGTATGTGTACGATAAGAAGGTACTTCCTTCAATGCGATCAATGCAGTTTGCTGGAAAGTCAATCGCAAATTCACCTAATAGAATATACAACTGTGCATACTTACCAATCGATCACTGGAAAGCGTTTGGTGAGACAATGTTCTTACTATTAGGAGGAACGGGAGTAGGTTACTCAGTACAGCAACACCACGTAGACGCACTACCTGAGATAAGAAAGCCTAACCCTAATAAGACACGTCGATTTTTGATAGGAGATTCTATAGAAGGATGGGCAGATGCGGTTAAAGCTACGATGAAAAACTACTTTGGTGGTGGATCTAAGCTCAGATTTGATTTCTCAGACATTCGTCCAAAAGGAGCTGAATTAGTTACATCTGGAGGGAAAGCTCCAGGACCTCAGCCACTTAAGGAGTGTTTAATTAAAATGCAAGGAATACTTGACAATAAGAACGATGGTGATTATCTTACCTCTGTTGAAGTACATGATATCGTTTGTCACATTGCAGATGCAGTATTAGCAGGAGGTATAAGAAGAGCAGCTTTGATTAGCTTGTTTAGTGCGGATGATGAAGCAATGATATCTTGCAAGTCAGGAAACTGGTGGGAGACTAATCCACAAAGAGGTAGAGCAAACAACTCTGCTGTACTGATGAGACATAAGATTACAAAAGGATTCTTTATGGATCTTTGGAAGAGAGTTGAGTTATCTAACGCAGGAGAGCCAGGAATTTACCTAACAAACGATAAAGATTGGGGAACTAATCCATGTTGCGAGATTGCACTAAGACCGTTCCAATTCTGTAACTTATGTGAAGTAAACGCTTCAGATATTGAAACACAAGAGGAGTATGTAGCGAGAGTAAAAGCTGCAACACTACTAGGAACACTACAAGCAGGATACACCGACTTTCACTACCTACGTCCAGTGTGGAAACGTACTACTGAAAAAGATGCTTTGATCGGTATATCGATGACGGGTATTGGATCAGGAGCTGTGCTTAAGTTCGATATGGAAGCAGCAGCAAAGGAAGTAGTATTAGAGAACGAGAGAGTAGCGAAGATTTTAGGAATCAACGCAGCTGCAAGAACAACAACTGTTAAACCAGCTGGTACTACATCACTAACATTAGGTACTTCTTCAGGAATACATGCTTGGCACAACGACTACTATATTAGAAGAATAAGAGTAGGAAAGAACGAAGCTATATACACATACCTAGCTACTAATCATCCAGATCTTATCGAAGATGATTACTTTAGAGCTCACGATACAGCCGTGATTTCTATTCCACAGAAAGCACCAGAAGGAGCGATTATGAGGACAGAATCACCTTTCGACTTGTTGGAGAGGGTAAAGAGAGTACATCAGGAGTGGATCAAACCGGGACATAAGACTGGAAACAATGCTCATAACGTATCAGCAACCATATCCCTTAAAGACGATGAGTGGGAAGAAGCGGGAGAGTGGATGTGGAAAAATCGAGATCACTATAACGGTTTGTCAGTACTCAACTATAATGGAGGCAGTTATACGCAGGCGCCATTTACCGATTGCACAAAAGAAGATTATGAAGAGATGATGAAATCTCTAACTAACGTCGATTTAACCAAAGTAGTAGAGTTAGGAGACATGACAGACCTAAAATCAGAAGCAGCTTGTGCGGGCGGAGCTTGCGAAATAACATAAGAGATAGGGATGATAAACAGTGGCAGAGAATGGGATTGGATGCAACAACTACAGTTAGAGGAGAAGTTGAAGAAAAAAACAGCACAAGAATGGCGAGAACCTAGCTTCTATGTAAACGAAGATGGGTATAAAGTCATGACAGAAGCGCACCATAAACGGAGAGGTTTCTGTTGCAAGAATGGATGCAAACACTGTCCTTACTAAATTAAACCAAGAGGGGAGTGTAAAAGCTCTCCTTTTTTTATTAAAACCTAACTATTTATATTAAATGAGTATACAAAAGCAAGGACATATACATCCTGAAAAAGCATTTGCTACAATATCACAATGGGAGTCGATAGCAAAGCAATTCCTCAAGCTGCAAGCTAAGGGTAAGGATACTAGAGGTGGGGTGATTCAATCCGATCCAGCCTTAGGACAACTCATATCTAGATGGTTTAACTTCCAATTACACGTAGAAGTGGAAAGGTTTGCTCCTAGAATAACTGAGAAAAATGTTTTAGACTTTATAGAAGACTTTGTTAATCATAAAGTTTGGGGCTTAAGAAGGGAGTTTGCAAGCTACTTTCCCAACGTAGACGACATAAAGATTGCATACTTCTACTCGCGATTTGATATCGAACCTTTTGTGTTATTGGATGAGCAATTCACACAATCACTATACGGATCAACTAATCACAAAGTAACTACATTGCGGTTTACTACTAAGGAGAATTTACAAAAACTACAAAATAGCATTGACAGCGGTCAAGCGTTTGATGTGAGTACTTTTACTAAAAACTGGAAACCATTCTTCAAAAAAGAAAGCAATGTTATTGTAAAATTAGAGGGTGATTTAGTAGCAGC
>TARA_R110000803_G_scaffold110309_1_pt1 | contig 12934 bp, 8 predicted proteins | sample TARA_R110000803 | Tara Oceans TARA_R110000803 (sample SAMEA4397772) | marine metagenome | biome: Polar Biome; feature: [SRF] surface water layer (ENVO:00010504); material: water (ENVO:00002006), including particulate matter (ENVO:01000060) such as... | depth 5 m | reverse complement strand
GAAATCAAATGATATTGTTATAAAATATGAACACCAAGGAAACGAAGTTGAAAATAATCCAAGCTGGGCAAAAAGCAGTTGAGGAACTAATAAAGGTAGCAGAAGAAAAGATCGTAGACTCAGGAGATGATATATCAGCTGACAGACTTAAAAATGCCGCCGCTACTAAGAAATTAGCTATTTTTGATGCTTTTGAAATTCTAGCTAGAATTCAAGACGAAGAAGACATGCTTAATGATAAACCTAAAGATGATAAAACTTCTTTGTTTAAAGGTTTTGCTGAAAAAAGATCAAAATAATGTATCAACAAACTTTATATAAAGTTTTAAAAGATCATATAAAGCCTAAGGTCTTAGCTAGATTAAATAGGTATAATAAGTGGGAATACGGTTATAATAAAGAATACGATATAGTTGTTATCAGTAAGACTGGTAAGATAGGTGAAATATACGAAATACAAGGATTAAACATAGCTTTACCAGCAGAAGAAGATACACATAAGTTTGATTCAAATAGGTGGGAGTATACTGATTATCCTAAAGAATTAGAAAAAATAAAAACAGTATTTGACTGGAGAGAGTATCCATCTAATTTTCAGGAAAAGTGGTACGATTACATAGACAATGAGTTTTTAAAAAGAGATATAGGTTTTTGGTTTTACAGTAAAGATAAGCCAGTATATATAACAGGTACACATTATATGTATCTTCAATGGAGTAAGATTGATGTTGGTAAACCTGATTTTAGAGAAGCAAATAGATTATTCTTTATATTCTGGGAAGCTTGCAAGTCTGATAATAGATGCTACGGAATGTGTTATCTAAAAAACAGACGTTCTGGATTTTCATTTATGGCATCTGGAGAAACTGTTAACTTAGCTACAAGCTCAAGTGATTCTCGTTTTGGCATACTATCTAAAACTGGTCCTGATGCAAAAAAAATGTTTACAGATAAGGTTGTTCCTATATCAGTAAATTATCCTTTCTTTTTTAAACCTATCCAAGATGGTATGGATAGACCTAAAACAGAATTAGCGTATAGAGTACCAGCGTCTAAATTTACTAGAAGAAAACTAGATATAAACGAACAGCTTGAGGACTTAGAAGGATTAGACACTACTATTGACTGGAAAAACACAGGAGATAACTCTTACGATGGTGAAAAGCTGAAGCTATTAGTTCACGATGAAAGTGGAAAATGGGAGAGACCAAATAATATATTAAACAACTGGCGTGTTACTAAAACAACACTAAGGTTAGGATCAAGGATTATAGGTAAGTGTTTGATGGGATCAACGTCAAACGCTTTAGATAAAGGTGGTAGTAATTTTAAAAAATTATATCATGATTCAGACGTTAATAAAAGAAACGCCAACGGACAGACTCGCTCGGGATTATATTCTTTGTTCGTGCCTATGGAATGGAATTACGAAGGATACATTGATTCTTATGGAATACCTGTATTCGATACACCTAAAAAACCAGCAGAAGCTCCTGACGGATCTAAAATAGAAATAGGTGTAATTGATTACTGGCAGAATGAAGTTGATGGATTAAAAGATGACTCTGATGGTTTAAATGAATTCTACAGACAATTCCCAAGAACTGAAAAACATGCTTTTAGAGATGAGACAAAAAGATCTTTATTTAATCTAACAAGGATATACGAGCAGATAGATCATAATGAAGATGTAAACAATATATCAACAGTTACAACAGGAAGTTTTCAATGGGAAAACGGTCAAAAAGATAGTAGGGTTATATTTGTTCCACATAAAGATGGTAGGTTTAAAGTAACTTGGGTTCCACCTTATTACATGCAAAACAAAGTATTAATAAAAAATGGTATAAAATACCCTGGAAATGAGCATTGTGGTTCTTTTGGTTGTGATTCATATGACATATCAGGTACTGTAGACGGTAGAGGTTCAAACGGTTCGCTACACGGTCTTACTAAGTTTTCAATGGAAGACGTTCCTCCTAGTCATTTTTTTTTAGAATATATAGCTAGACCACAAACAGCAGAGATATTTTTTGAAGATGTTCTTATGGCTTGTGTTTTTTATGGCATGCCAATACTTGCTGAAAATAATAAACCTAGATTACTATATCACTTTAAAAGAAGAGGTTACCGTGGATTTGCTATGAATAGACCAGACAAGGTTTGGAACAAACTATCTATAACAGAAAGAGAAATAGGTGGAATACCAAACTCAAGTGAAGATATAAAACAAGCACACGCTGCTGCTATAGAATCTTACATAGAAACTTATGTTGGTTTTAGAGATGTTGAGTATGGTGATATGTATTTTCAAAGAACACTAGAAGATTGGGCAACTTTTGATATAAACAATAGAACAAAACATGATGCTTCAATTAGCTCAGGATTAGCAATAATGGCTTGCAATAAACATCTTTATGTTCCAAAAGCTCCAGTTAAAGAAATGGTTTACGATTTAGGAATAAAAAGATACGACAACAGCGGTGCTTTGTCTAAAATAATAAAATAAATGAAGGTATACACTAATACAAACAGTTCATTTCCTAGCCAAGTGGTTAGTGACGCAGAAAAAGCCACAGAAGAATATGGCTTACAGGTGTCTAGGGCTATTGAACAGGAATGGTTCGATCAAGGAAGAACAAACCAAAATAGATACCAAACTAATTGGAATAACTTTCATCAATTAAGATTATACGCAAGAGGTGAACAATCTGTTCAAAAATACAAAGATGAATTATCTATAAACGGTGATTTGTCTTACTTAAATATAGACTGGAAACCTGTAGCTGTTATATCTAAGTTTGTAGACATTGTTGTAAATGGAATATCAGAAAAATCATACGAAGTAAAAGCATCAGCACAAGATCCTTCTTCTTTAAAAAAGAGAACACAATACGCTAGTGATTTGTTGGTGGATATGTTTGCTCAAGAAGGTATACAAGAAATAAAAAGACTTACAGGTGAAGACGCTTCAAAAACAAACGTACCACCGGATCAGTTACCAGAGTCAATAGAAGAGTTAGAGCTCTACATGCAACTATCGTACAAGCAGTCTATAGAGGTTGCTGAAGAAGAGGTTATAAATAATGTTTTAGAAAAAAACAAGTACGAAGAAAAAAGAAGAAGATTAAACTATGATTTATCTGTTATAGGTATAGGAGCTGTTAAAACTAGCTTTAATGTTTCTAATGGAATAAAGGTAGATTATGTAGATCCAGCATATTTAGTATATTCATACACTGAAGATCCAAACTTTGAAGACATATATTACGTAGGAGAAGTTAAGCCTATTACTATTGCAGAACTTAAAAAAGAATTCCCACATTTATCTGAAGAAGAATTAGAAAGAATTCAAAACATGCCTGGCAATAGACAGTACATAACAGGTTGGGGTAGTTATGATGAAAACACCGTTCAAGTTTTATATTTTGAATATAAGACATACATGAATCAAGTTTTTAAGATCAAAAAAACAGACACTGGTTTAGAAAAGTCTTTACAAAAGACTGACGATTTTAATCCACCTAAAAATGACAACTTTGAAAAGGTTTCTAGAACTATAGAAGTCTTATACTCAGGTGCTAAGATAATAGGTACGAATACTATGCTTAAGTGGGAAATGTCAGAGAATATGACTAGACCTCAAGCTGACACTACTAAAGTTGTAATGAATTATAATATATGTGCTCCTAGAATGTATAAAGGTCGCATTGATTCTTTAGTTAGTAGAATAACTGGGTTTGCTGATATGATACAGCTCACTCACTTAAAGCTACAACAAGTTATGTCTAAGATTATACCTGATGGTGTGTTTTTAGATATGGATGGTCTAGCTGAAGTTGATCTTGGCAACGGGACAAAATATAATGCGGCAGAGGCTTTAAACATGTATTTCCAAACTGGTAGTATTGTTGGTAGGTCTTTAACTCAAGATGGTGAACTAAATAGAGGTAAAGTTCCAATTCAGGAATTAACGTCTTCTTCTGGTCAAGGTAAAATACAATCATTAATCCAAACATATCAATACTATCTACAAATGATACGTGATGTAACTGGTTTAAATGAAGCTAGAGATGGTAGTAACCCAGATAAAGATTCTTTACTAGGATTACAAAAGATGGCGGCTAACGCATCTAACGTAGCTACAAGACACATTAATCAAGCAAGTGATTATCTAACTGTTAGAACATGCGAGAACATATCTTTAAAAGTTTCTGACGTGCTAGATTTTCCTTTAACAAGAGCGTCTTTAATGGAAAGCATATCTACATTTAATGTAGAGGTATTACAAGAAATTGAAAATTTAAATCTTCATGATTTTGGTATCTATTTACAAATAGAACCTAATGACGAAGAAAAAGCTCAACTAGAACAAAATATTCAGGTTGCTTTGCAAACAGGGGCTATAGATTTAGATGATGCTATAGATATACGTCAGATCAATAACTTAAAGTTAGCAAATCAACTTTTAAAGCTTAAAAAGAAAAAGAAACAAGAGGTAGCGCAACAACAGCAAATGGCAAACATTCAAGCACAGTCTCAAGCTAATATAAAGACTGCTCAAGAGGTTGCTATGGCTGAAGCTCAAAAACAACAACTTATAACTCAAGAAAAAATAAGTATAGAGCAAGCAAAGTCTCAGTTTCAAATTCAAAGAATACAAGCTGAAGCTCAGATTAAAAAAGAGTTAATGGCTGAAGAGTTTCAATATCAAATGCAATTAGCTCAGGTTACAGCAAACAGTGAAAGATCAAAAGAGCAAGCGGGTGAAGATAGAAAAGACAAAAGATTAAAAATACAAGGAACTCAACAGAGTGAACTTATAGAACAAAGACAAAACGACTCGTTACCTAAGAATTTTGAATCAAACGGTAATGACACCTTGGGAGGTTTTAGCTTATAATTTTATCCCAAGAAAACAATTAACTAATTTTATACTATTATATTATGTCAACAGAAGAAAAACAAGAAGGTGAATTCAAAGTGAAAAAACCTAAAACAAAGCAACTAGTAAAAAAAGATGAGGTTATAAAGGTAGATTTAGCCGCTGTCAAAGAAGAAGAGCCAATAAAGGTTGATCTAGCTATCCCTAAAGAAGAAGAAGTTTCTGAAGAAGAGGTTCAAGTTATTCAAGAAATAACAGATGAAGACGAGCAAGATGAGCCTAATGAAGTTTTAATTGAAGCTTCTGATAATTATAAAGAGGAAATCGCAAGATCTAGTTTACCAGAAAACATAGAAAAACTAGTTTCTTTTATGGAGGAGACTGGCGGAACAGTTGAAGACTATGTTAGATTAAACGCAGATTACTCACAAGTAGATACAAAAGTACTGCTTAAGGAATATTACAAAAAAAGTAAACCGTATTTAGACGAAAGTGAAGTTAATCTTTTATTAGAAGATAACTTTGAATACGATGAAGATTTAGATGATGATCGAGACATCAGAAGAAAAAAACTCGCATACAAAGAAGAGGTTGAAAAAGCCAAAAGCTTTTTAGAGCAAACAAAGAGTAAATATTATGACGAAATCAAGTTGAGACCCGGCATAACTCAAGAGCAAAAAAAAGCAACAGAATTTTTTAACCGACACACAGAAGAGCAAATTATACGTGGTGAGCAGCATGAGAAGTTTAAAAGCCAAACAAAACAAGTATTTACCGATGAATTCAAAGGTTTTGATTTCGATCTTGGTGAAAAAAAGTTTAGATATGGTATTCAAAATCCTTCTCATATTGTAGATACTCAGTCAGACATTCAAAAAATCATTGGGAAGTTCCTTGATAAAGATGGTAATGTTAAAGACACAAAGAGTTATCACAAAGCTATGTATACTGCTGTTAATGCTGACAAGATAGCAAGTCATTTCTATGAACAAGGTAAAGCTGATGCAACTAAAGAAATTGTATCAACTTCTAAAAACCCTAGCACCGGTGAAGCAAGAAAAGCTTTAGGTGATGTTTTTGTTAATGGTCTTAAAGTCAAATCCATAAGCGGCGCTGACTCTTCAAAGCTTAAAATTAAAACAAGAAAATTTAACTAACAAAAATTAAAAATTATGGCTAATGTAAATCCAGCGTTTGGTACTATTGTACCATCGCAAATACAACAAGCTCTATCGAGCAATTATTTAAACTTTACAGACGGTACTAGTGACTTTGCTCAGCAGTATCTTCCTGAAATTTATGAACAAGAAGTAGAACGTTACGGAAACCGTACGTTATCTGGCTTCTTAAGAATGGTTGGCGCTGAAATGCCAATGACATCTGATCAAGTAGTTTGGTCTGAGCAAAACCGTTTACATATCGCTTACACTGGCGTTGTGTCTACAGCGGGAGCACCTACTGTTATAACAATTCAACTTTCAGCCGTTGTGCCTGTAGTTCAAAACGTTATATCTCCTAGTTCTACTATTGTAGTTATGAATCCAGCTACTGGTGAGGAATTAAAATGTTTCGTAGTAGCTTCAAATGCTGGTACTGGTGCACTTACAGTTGCTCCTTATACTCAGTTGGATCTTGCTGGCGGTGGTGCTGGTGAAGTTACATTGACAGACTTAACAAATCTTAAAGTATTTGTATATGGTTCTGAATATGCAAAAGGAACTACTGACGCTGATAGAGTTTCAGTTACTCCTTCTTTTACTCAATATTCTAACTCTCCTATCATTATCAAGGACAAGTATGCTATCAATGGATCTGACACTGCTCAGATTGGTTGGGTTGAAGTTGCTACTGAAGATGGTACTGGTGGATTCCTTTGGTATTTAAAAGCTGAATCTGAAACACGTTTACGTTTTGATGATTACTTAGAAATGGCAATGGTAGAAGGTGAATTAAAGTCTGGTGCATCTGGAACAACTGCTAAAGGAACTGAAGGTTTATTCGCTGCTATCACTTCACGTGGTAATACAGTAAATAACTTTAGTGCTGCTGCTGGTCTTGATGAATTTGATAGTATTCTAAAAAACTTAGATACTCAAGGAGCAATTGAAGAAAACATGCTTTTCTTAAATCGTTCTACTTCATTAGACTTTGACGATATGCTAGCTGCTATTTCTGCTGGTGCTCAAGGTGGAACTGCTTATGGTTTGTTTGACAATTCTGCGGAAATGGCATTAAACTTAGGTTTCTCTGGATTTAGACGTGGTTCTTATGACTTCTACAAAACTGACTGGAAATATCTAAATGATGCTTCTACTCGTGGTGGTGTTGCTGTCGCTGGAATTGATGGTGTTCTTGTACCTGCCGGTACATCAACAGTATACGATCAAATCTTAGGAACAAACATCAGACGTCCTTTCTTACATACTCGATACAGAGCTTCACAAGCTGATGATCGTCGTATGAAAAATTGGATCACTGGTTCTGTAGGTGGTGTTTACACTTCTGATCTTGATGCTATGGAGGTACACTTCTTATCTGAAAGATGTTTAGTAGTTCAAGCGGCTAACAACTTCGTGTTGTTTACTGCATCTGCATAACAATAACCTGTAATTATTACCCTCGTTGTATTGACGGGGGTAATTATTACTTTTTTTAATTATTTAATTATATTATATTATGACAACAAAAAAACAACTGCTAAGCCAAAAAAGGTTGTAGTGGAAAAAACTGAACACGAAGAGCAAGTAAAAGCTCCGGTTCAAGAAAAAAAACAAGTTAATACTTGGGAAATAAAAGATAGAACTTATTTGTTAAAAGGCAACAAAATGCCATTAACGTTTACTATTCAATCTAGACATAGTAGAAAGTATAGTCTTCTTTATTTTGACGATAAAAAAGGAGAACAAAAAGAGCTTAGATATGCAACAAATCAAAACTCACCATTTGTTGAAGAGCAAAAAGGAGAGGCAACACTTGGGCATATTATGTTTACAGATGGGGTATTAACTGTTTCAAAAGAAAAACAACAGCTTCAAAAATTACTATCTATTTATCACCCAGACTTGAATAAAAAATACTATGAGTTTAATGCTGTTGAAATAGCAGAGGATGAGTTGGATGATTTAGAAGTACAGTTAGACGCTATGACAGCTGCTATGTCAATGGATGTTGATGACGCTGAAGCTATTCTACGTGTGCAACTTGGTTCTAAGGTTTCAAGCATGAGTTCTAAAGAAATAAGAAGAGATTTACTTTTGTTTGCTAGAAAAAATCCAGGATTGTTTATTGAACTAGCTAATGATGAAAATGTTCAACTAAGAAACGTAGCTATAAAAGCTTGTGAAATTGGCATTATAAGATTATCTCAAGATCAACGATCATTTCATTGGGGTTCTAATGACAGAAAACTAATGAGTGTTCCTTTTGATGAAAACCCATACTCAGCTATGGCTGCGTGGTTTAAGACAGACGAAGGAGTTGAAGTCTATAGAACTATAGATAAAAACTTAAAATAACATGTAATACTAATATAAGGCGGCCGCATTTAGCGGCCTGCTTTGTATTATAATAAAAAAATAATATGGCATTAAACGTAGATACGGTTTACAAAACAGTATTGCTAATAATGAATAAGGAGCAAAGGGGTTATGTTACTCCTGACGAATTCAATAAAGTAGCAACACAGGTTCAATTACAAATCTTTGAAAATTACTTTGAAGATTATACGCAGCAACTACGTACTCCCCAAAACACGAGTGAATACTCTGAAAGACTTAAAGAGTTAGATAATAAAATATCTATATTTAAAACAAATGGCCCAGTTACTTACGTTGCTCCAGCAGGATCAACTCCTGGTTATTTTGTAGGACCAACATACACTAGTAGTGCACTTCCAGTTGGTCAATCTCCACAAACAACAGTTTACAAGTTAGGTACCGTAATATATAAAGACGAGGTAGAATTACAAAGAATACAAAGAAATGATTTTATAGAAATAAATAAGTCACCTCTAACAAGACCAACAACTACTTTTCCTAGTTATTTATGGGAAAACAATAGAATAATAGTATATCCACAAACTATAAATACAGTTTCAGATATAACTATATCTTATATTAGAAAACCTCTAGATGTTATATGGGGTTACACAGCTACAAGCACGGCTTACGTTTATAATCCATCAGCTTCAGTATGGCCTGAACTAGACAGCACAGAGCAAGTTAACTTTATACTAAAAGTTTTAATATACATGGGTGTTATAATAAACGATCCTCTAATAGTGCAGGTAGCGGCTCAAGAATCACAAAAAATAGAAGTTAACGCTAAAAGCTAATAATATATGCCTATTCCAAATGGCGGTTTAATAACCGAAACTAATCAACAGTATTACGAAGGTGCACAAGGATTTCAATCACCTGTAGGCGCAATTCAACCGTTTACATTTACAACAACTTTTAACACAGACTTAACGTTTGGTAACTGGGACATTACCTCTGATGGTTATTTCTATAATAACTTTAAACTATATACTAGTGCTACTGGTTTAGCAAATTCGTATGTAGAATTTATCACAGAATTTAGTGTTGCTGGTAATACCATAACTATACCTTTATTAGCTCCAAGTACTTTTGTAGTTGTACAGTTAAAATCACTTAGTGGTGGAAGATATGGAGATGAAGATGCTTATGGAATTGCTGTAAATGAAAACTACGATAGTTACTCTTATACTAGACTTGATGACATCGTAAATAACTTCTTAGTTGCATACGTTGGTCAAGACAAGTTAATACCAAACGTAAAAAGAACTGATGTAATATTTCACGCAAAGCGAGGCTTACAAGAGTTTAGTTATGATACTTTAAGAAGTATAAGATCACAAGAACTTAATGTACCACCAAGTCTAAGTGTTATAATACCACAAGACTACGTTAATTACACTGCTGTATCTTGGATTGATCAATTAGGTGTTAAGCGACCAATATATCCAGCCAATAATTTAACAACAAACCCATACGAAGTTCCACTACAGGATGATCAAGGTATGCCGCTTCAAGATAATATAGGTGATAACTTAGAAGGTACATCTATAACAAATGAACGTTGGGATGCTGCTAATGTTATTTTTATAAATGGAGCTTGGAGTTTAGTTGATTTTAACCAAGGTTTAGATCTTTGGGGTTATAGCCAAGGTGGTGGACCATTTAACTTTAATGGACAACAGTATGGTTTAGATGGTAAATATTCTCAAGTAAACGGTTGGTTCACAATAGATGACAGAGAAGGTAAGATGTCTTTTTCTAGTAATCTATCTGGCTCTTTAATAGTGCTAGAATACATATCTGACGGTTTAGCTTATGACTTAGACACTAGAGTTCCAAAGATGGCAGAGGAAGCTTTATATGCACACATATCACATGCTATTATTGCTTCTAGAATTAATCAACCTGAATATATTGTACAAAGACTGCGTAGAGAAAGAAGCTCTAAGCTAAGAAACGCAAAGATAAGACTTTCTAATGTTAAGCTAAACGAAATTGTTCAGGCTATGAGAGGTCAATCTAAATGGATTAAACACTAAAATTAAATGGCAGAAATTCAAAACACTTTTATACAGTCCAAGATGAATAAAGATCTTGATGATAGAATAGTGCCATCAGGAGAATATAGAGACGCTACTAATATATCTATAAGTAGATCAGAGTCAGATAGCGTAGGAGCACTGGAGAATGTACTTGGTAATGAATTGATTATATCTAATCAAGCTTACGCTACTTGTATAGGTGCTTTTCCTGATAAGCAGCGTGATGAAATATATTATTTTGTTACAGACTATATAGATTCATCTATAACTGGTTTTGATAACCACGCTACTATAGGTTCTTATCATGCTATAATAAAATACAATGTTAACACAAATATTAAGACAGTATTATTACAAGGTACTTTTTTAAATTTCTCAGCAAGAAGCTTTATAACAGGTGCAAACATAATTGAAGACTTGCTTTTTTGGACAGATAATAGAAATCAACCTAGAAAAATAAATACTGTGTTAGCAGAATCGGCTCCATATACTTCAGGGGAGTCTCCTATAGATCCATACTACACTAACGAAGATCAAATATCTGTAGCTAAATACTACCCATGGAAAACCATTAGTCTTATGGACATAGCTAGCATACCTGCTGGAACTTTGCCTACGACTTCTACAATGACAAATCCATCTCAAGAATTTATTCCAAAAGACCAAATAACATCTACTGAAACACCTACGTTTGATAACCCTGATTATGAAGATGATTTTGCAGGAGATCCAGAATATTTAAAAGATAGATTTATTAGACTTAGTTATAGGTTTAAATTTGATGATAATGAGTATTCTTTAATGGCTCCATTTACTCAAGTGTGCTTTGTACCAAAACAGAACGGTTACTTCTTAGATGGTGATCAAGAGTCTACGTTTAGAAGTACTGTTATGGATTTCTTTGAAAACAATATAACACAGATAATAGCTTCTATAGAATTTGAAACAGCAACTCCTGACGTTGATTTTAAAATAAAAGAATTAGATATATTATATAAAGAGTCGGATGCTCTTCAAGTTAAAGTTATAGAAAGTGTACCTATAGCTACTGTTTTGAGTAAAATGCAAAGTAACACAAATACAAAAGTTTACGATTTTAAATATATATCAACTAAGCCATATAAAGGATTACCAGAGAATCAAATAGTAAGAGTTTACGATAAAGTTCCAGTTAGAGCTTTAGCTCAAGAAGTTGCTGGTAATAGAATAGTATATGGTAATTTTTTTACAACACAGTCTCCTCCTGATTTTATAGATTATAACGTTAGATATGGCGAAAAATTAAGTACTGCTTTTAACGGTACAAGTCAAGTAGAGTATCCAAACCATACGCTTAAACAAAACAGGAACTATCAGGTTGGTTTTATTCTAGCCGATAGGTTTGGTAGGCAATCTAGTGTAGTACTTTCCGCTAATGATACTACCTCTGAGTTTGAAGCAGAACTCTATGTGGGATCAACTATATATGTTCCATATAAGCCTGATGCTGCTCCAACCAACTTAAACTGGCCAGGTTACGCTTTAAGAACGCTTATAAATAGTACAATACCTAATTCAAATCAATCAACTATACCAGGTTATCCAGGTTTATATAAAGATGGTAGCTATAGTGTAGATTTGCTAGTTCTAAATGCTGGAGCTAATGGAACAGGATATGTAGCGGCTAATAATGTTCCAACAACTGGAGGTAGTGGTACTGGTTTAACTGTAGATATACTAACTGTTTTTGCTGGGAAAATAGGTGACATTATTATAAGAAATGCAGGTAAAGACTATACTGACGGTGATCAAATAACAATAGCTCAAGTAGGTAGTAATCTTGATGGCGAATTCACGGCTAATGTAGCGGCTCCAAATCCATTAGGTTGGTATTCCTACAAAATAGTAGTAAGACAAACAGAACAAGACTACTACAACTGTTTTTTACCAAGTATACTTGATGGATATCCTATTAATTATGTAGATTCTGAAGGTGCTCCAAATGTTATTTTTGAAAGAGGTGAAACTGCTAATATAGTTCTTATAAACGATAACATAAATAAAATACCTAGAGATTTAAATGAAGTTGGTCCTGACCAGAGACAATATAGAAGTTCTGTTAAACTTTTTGGTAGAGTTCAACCGCTTAGATACATTTTAACGCCACCTAATACAGTACCTGATAATTTTGATGTACAATATTACCCTACAGCAGAAGGTGATTCAGTTGTATCAATATCAACTTTATCAGAAACAAATTACAACAACACAACTGGAGGTGACTTAAGTGGTTTTGATTTAAATTACCCTGAGTTCTATCAAAGCAATACGGATCCTTTAATAGCTCGTATAAACACCGCTAACCCTATAGGCGAAACAAACAATTCTGAAACAGTTTCAGGCAAGTTTGGTAGAATATCTTTAGCAGTGTATGAGACAGACGCTTTTGAATCTTTACTAGATATATATTGGGAGACTAGTAGCTCTGG
>TARA_R110000803_G_scaffold204156_3_pt1 | contig 13010 bp, 17 predicted proteins | sample TARA_R110000803 | Tara Oceans TARA_R110000803 (sample SAMEA4397772) | marine metagenome | biome: Polar Biome; feature: [SRF] surface water layer (ENVO:00010504); material: water (ENVO:00002006), including particulate matter (ENVO:01000060) such as... | depth 5 m | reverse complement strand
CCTTGGCGTGGGAGCGTCGGAGGATGGCTGAGCTGATGCGTGGTGTGCTCCATGAGTGGGCGATGTGTTCGGCTGGGGGTTGTGGGCAGATGCCTCGTTCCTCGACTGCTGGTGAGCCCAAGGCTGTGGCCTGATGGCTCGTTCTGGGAAGGCTGCTCCTCCGATGGGGTGGGATTCGAGGGATGGTTCCAAAGTCTGCCGCGTCTGCAAGGCTGTCTTTGGTGCTGGGGAGAGGGCTCTGATGAAGTTCCATGAGGGCCAGCACATGCCGAAAAAGGGGAAAAAATGAACAAGCATATTATTGTGGGGCGGTTGTCTCGTGACCCTGAGTCGCGGACGACGCCCAGTGGGATGGTTGTCGTGAAGATGAGTGTGCCCACGGACGATGGTTGGGGTGAGAAGAAGAAGACGACGTGGCACAACCTCGTGGCCTTTGGGAAGACGGCTGAGTTCTGTGGCGCGTACTTGAAGAAGGGGAGCTGGGTCTCTGTTGAGGGCCGGCTTGACAAGGACAAGTGGGAGGACAAGGAGGGCTACAAGCGTGAGTCTGTGTCCACCATCGTTGACAGGATCAACTTCGTGGGCCCCAAGCAGACGGCTGAGCAGGTGGCTGATGAGCCCCACCAGCCTGAAGTGGACACCTCTGACATCCCGTTCTGATGGGTCGTCGTGCCGATCTGGAGGGAGACACGCAGCCTCTGCTCGCGCAGACTGTGTCGTCGTGCCAGTCGTGCCCAGCCTGGCGGCCTGGGTGCGCTTGGTCGGGGAACGTGTCCGTGGAACACTGGAAGAAAGGGCGTGTGGTGGACAGGGAGTTCGGCGTCTACCACTTTGGTGACTGGGATGCGACGCCTGACAAGCACTGTCCGAAGAAGGGTTTGGTTCCACGGGGGATGAAGTGAGTCGCACGCCGAAGCACAGGATTGAGGGTGTGGAGGGTCGTTGGACATCTGTGGAGGTGCAGCTGGCCGAGCTGCTTCGCCTGGGTGTGCCGGCGGCTACTGCTGCTCTCGAGCTTGATGTGAACCCGAAGCAGATTGTGTCGATCCAGAAGCGTCGGGGCTTCTCTCAGCTCATCGCTCGCCCTACGGGTGTGGCTGCGTCCTACGCTGAGCAGTGGGAGGCTGTGAGGAACCGGCAGATGGGGATGGCTGCGGCTGCCCTGGACACGATCGAAGAGGCCATCGCTGACAGGGACGTGTCCCATGTTGAGACTGGCGAAGTGGACGATGATGGCCAGGCTGTCTTGAAGGAAGTGAGCCGCGTGTCCACCAAGGCTCTCCGGGCCTCGGGTGACTTAATCAGGAGCTTGGAGAAGGGTGCGCCCAAGGAGGGTGGGGGTGCTGACGGGAAGGCTCTGGAGAAGTTCCTGGCCCGGATGGAGGAGATTGCTCAAGTGGACGCAGACAGGAATCGACCAACAGTTATTGATGTGAAGGGGGTTTGATGGGGAAGAGGATGTGGACGACGGCAGACATACGGGAGCTCAGGCGTCGGCGGTGGGCTCCCGAGTTCGCCACAAGGCGGACCTTGGCTGAGGCGTTTGGTGTGAGCTTGAGCTCCATTGATCATGCCTTGTACGTCAATGGGATCACTGTCGAGAAGCTCCGTGGGAAGCAGCGGGGTGGTCGACCCCTGATCGCTGCTCAGCAGCCCTTGATTCGCCAGGCCATAGAGCTGGTCTCTACGACGGGCATGTTCTACCCAGAGGTGGCCGAGAAGGTGGGGTGGCGCTGGGGGTCAGACAGGGCCCGGCACTTGCGGCACTCTGTTGTGCGCTACTGCATTCGTGAGAGCCTGCCTGTCCCGAGGAGGGTCCGCGACGCTGCGTAGTGAATCATTCGACCATCATTCAAAGGAACGACACCATGGACCTCACGAAGATTTCAATCATTGAGTGGGCCACTATCTGGCTCAAGTCGACCATCGGCGCGCTCATCGCATCGCTGTGTCTCGCCAGCATCCCCTTCGTCCTCGCGCTGTTCGTGATGGCTGTGGGTGGTGCCATCGTGGGAGCGTCGGACTCTCCCGCTGCTGACGTGGCAGTCGAAGTGGCGCCATGAGCGAGCGCACCGCCAAGGAATCCGACGCTCACAACCGCATCCGTGCCGGGTACGACAAGACCGTCGCCGACTCATGGCGGGCCCACTGCGCCAAGATTGAGGCCGAGCGGGACCGGCTGGCGCGCATCCTCGCCGTCGAGCGTGGCGATGAGTCGCAGGCGCCGGAAGGGTGGCGCCAGTCCATCGATCGCGCATGGCTGTACGACCGCCCACGGATCCGAGGGCAATGGCAGCGACCGCACCAGATCATATGGCGCGACGGGTACCAGCCCATAGCCGACGACCACGCGCCCGCTGGTGACTACGAGTGGACCTGCGCAGGGACCGCGACCGGCCGCGCACCTACCGCCCTCGAAGCCATGGAAGCCGCAGAAGCCTGCATGTCCAATGACTGACCTAACCGCCTGCCTCCGACGAGGGTGCGCCCGCCGGATGACGTGCCTGCGCTACCGGATGGTTCACAGCGTCGTCCAGTCGTTCGCGTACCACGTCGGCCGGGGTCTGGTCTGTGGTCGTGTGGGGACCAGGCGGGCCAATAGTCGGGCAGGGCGCCACCCTCGGACGCGCCTGCATCGCCGCAGCCGAGGCTATCGGAAGATGGCCTCACGACGGCAGGTCTGATTGACCCCCCTTGACCACTTCCGCCGGATGCCTCAAGACCAGAGGATGCAGGCGTACCGCATCGTGGACTACGACACGAAGGAGTGGACTTGGTATGAGCCCCGCGCAGCCCAGCTTGTGCTGCGGGAGGCGATGAGGAAGCACAACAGGGTCTTGGTCCCGAAGGCTCGCCGACTGGGGGCCAGCACGGAAGTGGAGGCGTACCTGTTTGACGCTCTCCTGATGGCTGACCGCCCCCTGCCGATCGCCACCATGGCTCACGTTGACCGCGCTGCAAAGAACATCGCCGGGATGCTTCGTGGCATGTACGACGGTCTACCTGCTGGCCTTCGCCCGAAGGCGTCGAAGCTGAACGACAGTCAGATCGTGCTCGAGGAATCCGGGGCGAACCAGACTGTCTACATGGCAGGCGCCCACGGTGGTACGCGGTCGTTCGCAGCCGCCATGGGCCACCTCTCCGAGTTCGATTTCTACAAAGACCAGAAGGAGACGCTGGCAGAGGTTGACGCCACAGTGGGGTCGGGCCTGCTGGTGCTGGAGAGCACGGTCAACCAGCCTGGGTCGACATTCCAAGAGCTCGTGGACGGCGCTCCAGACAACGGGTGGCACGTCTGCTTCCTGTCCTGGGCGCTGCACCCTGCCTACGCCGATCGGGTGAACCGAGACTTCATGGCCACCGCCACAGAGCGGGAGCTGATGGAGGTTCACGGCTTGACGCTGCCCCAGGTGGCCTGGCGTCGGCGGAAGATCGCAACGCTGGGGATCCACAAGTTCACTCGAGAGTACCCGCTCACCGTCGATGAGTGCTTCAGGACCCAGGCCAAGCGGTTCTTCACTGCGGACATCATGGACGATGTCGAGATTCTGAAGATCCCACCCACCGACAAGGGGCGGCTCTACGTTGTGGAGCCGTACAACGAAAGCCTCACCTACACCATGGGTGTCGACGTGGCAGCTGGCGTGGGGGCAGACGATAGCGCCATCACCATCATGGACGCCGGCACCAGAGAGCCTGTACTGCACTGGCACTGCAACCGGACAACACCAGAAGCTCTCGTCGGGTTCATCCTCCGTCATGGCGGGGCCTACGGGTGGCCAATGGCCAACGTGGAGCACAACGTCTACGGGCGCCACGTCGTCAGCCAGATGATTAAGCTGGGATACCCGCGCCGTAGGATGTGGACGGACGACAAAGGACGCCCATGGAGGACCCACGGGGGGAACAGGCCCGCGCTGTTTGAGATTGTCCGCACCACGCTGGAGCAAGGGCTGATGACCCGGCTGGTGGTAATCCTAAACGGACAGATTGAGGGCGTCGGGTGGAACGAAAAGAAGAACAGGCCCGACCACGCGACAGGAAAGCACGACGATATCCTTATCAGCACAGCCCTGGCCCTGCTGGCAGCGTCCACCACCCCCTTGCGTCTTGTTGACCGAGAGGGCAATCTCTCTATGGACGACCTTTTACGGCGTCAGCGCGCTAAAGACGCCCAGCGAGCCCATCCATTCCGGGTTCGCGGCGAAAAACGGAGGCCGATGTGACCCCAAAAGACGTTCAGTCCCTACTTGAGGACCACGATCGGTACTGGGAGCGGAAGCAGGACGAACAAGAGCGCCTCCGAGACATTTACGAGACGAGGTTCTACGACCAGCCCGACGCGGAGGACGGTCAGATCCAAGTACAGACCTCCGACGCCTTTGGGCACGTCGAGTCCTACGTCGGGCAGCTCTATGCCAAGAATCCAGCGTGCGTAGTGCGGCCAGGAATGAGAAAACTGGGCAACGCGGAGCTCTCACAGCGCATCGCCAACCAGTTCCTCTCCGAGCACGCCCGTGACGCCGTCGAGCACGCCTCCCGCTTGGGATTAATCCACCCCATGGGCTGGCTGAAGCTCGTCCCGTGCGAAAGCAACGACGTGTACGAGATGCTGCTCCCCGTGGCTGTCCCACCGTGGGAAGTGATCGTCGATATGGACGCCCCGTCGTGGGTGAAGTCCCGATACGTCGGCCACGTCTACTGGATGCCGCTGACAGAGGCGAAGGAGACCTGGGGGAGCAAGCGGAAGTGGCTGGCCCGAGAGAAGGGGGACTACTTCCGGCGCGATGCCGCAGAAGACAACTCCGCGAGGACTCGCCCCACCGTGCCCGTCACGAAGTTCGACAAGTACGTCCGCATCGTGGAGTTCTACGATTTCACGGACAACAAGCTCTACTTCTGGACCCCCGATATGGAGGGAGACAACCGGTTTATCGACAAGGGAGACATCCCGTTCAAGTCGTGGAACGGTCGGCCCATATCGACGCTGGTTCCGTTCATATTCTCGACAATGCCCCACAAACCCATGGAGGGGTACTCGACCCTGCGGCGGGTGTACGACCAGCTGTACGAGAAGAACATCGTCAGGTCCTACCAGGCCAGCGCCGTCCGAAAGGTGGCCAGGCAGTACCTGATGCGAGCTGGTGCGTTCGATGAGGAGGGCCAGGGCCATGTCCGGTCAGGAATCGACGGTCTGTTCATCTCAGTAGAGCTCGACCCTGGGGAGAGGTTGACCGAAGTAGTCGCCCCGATGCCCCACACTCCCCTCCCCGCCGAGACCAGCCGGTACGTTGATGAGGTGATGAGCGATCAGCACTCGAGCACGAACCAAGACCCCTTCGCTCGCGGCCAAGGGCTGGGTGGCCGGGCCTCTGCTGCTGAGGTGGCAGCCCTGGTCAGCTACTCAGCCAGCGGCCTGGGAAACATGGCCAGGAAGCGCGACGCGGCCATCGAAGAGCTCGTCCGAGTCTACTTGGCTGCGATGTCTACTTTCGTGGACAACAAGACGGTCCCTGTTGACCTTGACGGTGCCTCCGTCGTGGCCCAGCCGTCCGATTTATTGGGTGATTTCAAGGTGTTCGCTGAAGATGAGGGCCAGACTCCCGTGTCTGAGGCCATGAGGCAGCAGCAGTTCCTGATGAACGTGCCGACCCTCCAAGCTCTGGGAGCTTCGCGAGAATGGCTGCTCGAGCAGGCCGGCGTCTTCCTGGGCTTCGATGAGATCCCCTCCGAGCCCCCTCCCCCGGAAGCCCCAGTGGGGCCGCTGGACGCAGGTCAGCCTTCTGGCTCCCCAGGTGAAGCAGTCGCCTCAGCCGGCCCGGAGGACATCGCGGGCATGATGGGAGACCTCTGATGCCGCTCTACAGCTACCGGTGCGTCATCTGCGGCACCCCACAAGAGCTCCTCTGCGCGGTTGAAAGCAAGCCTGGGCTGGTCGAGTGCTGCTGTGGCGGCGACGCATCCCCTCGAGTGACGCGCCTGGCTCGAACCCCAGGACGGTGGGGTGGTGTGGACACTGCCCACTACAACCGGGGGCTGGGCTGCCACGTCGACAGCTACAGGGATGTGGACCGCATCGCTGAGAAGCGTGGCCTTGTCCCCCTGTCTGACATGGACGCCCACTTCGTGGACGACGCCCATGACGCCTACGTCGCTGAAGCGAAGCAAGGTGAGGCAGATACCCAAGAATATCAAGGACTTATCGCCAGCGGCGTGACGGCGGGAGAGGCTGCTGCGCGGACCTTCTCTGTGTCGAAGATGCAGGACCGTGGTATCTTGGACACCGCAGTTAAAGGAGAGTAATCATGGGCACTCGTGGCGAATACTACCTGAAGCATGGGACGTGGGGAGCTGAGGCTGTTGTCGCAGCGGAGGCGGGCCTCCGCGCTGGTGGGGCCGAGATCGGCCAGCTTGAGGACAGCGCGCTCCCCCTGTCGCTGCCGCCGAGGGGCCCTGGCGCTGCGGTGAATGCGATGTACGAGAGCCCATATCTCGCACGCGGCCCGTCGCGGCTCATTATGGCTGACGACACGTCTCCACACAGCCCTGCGTCCCGTGACTTTCTGGAGTACGTCTTTCCTGCGAAGGGGAAGATGCCGGCGGCTAAGGTGAAGACGCCGACCGGCCGGGGCCAGAATGCGCCTGGGACGCTTGGTTCCGAGTTCACCGTGTCACAGCCCAGCGACAAGGAGGACATCGCTGCCGACATGGCGGCAGCCGCCGATCGTGCAATGGCAAAGCTCAAGAAGCATCCGGCGATGAATGAGCGTGCCGGGATCGAGAAGCAAGTACACTCGGTAATCAGAGGCAAGCTCTCTGCTGCTGGGTACTCCCTGCCCGAGACGGACGACTTGGCCGGGCTATACACATTCCTAAGCAGTGACGCACGACTCCCCGGAGCAACGAGATGAGCATTCAAGGTATGGACGCCCTTATGGCTGAGGCTGGCGAGAAGGCCGCCCAGGTAGACACCATGGCAGCGGAGACGATGGAAGCTGCTGCTCCTGTGGGAGACTTCACGGCTGGCGCTTTGAACCGCGTGGTCGCCATCCTGAATGAGATCATGCCTCTCTTTGGCGAAGAGTCGGGCGAATACCCTCTCTTTGAAGGGGACGTTGAGGCGCTCCCCGGTGAGTTCGTGAATAGCCTGTCCATGATCGCCACAGCTGCGACTGACGCCGACATGGCTGACATCCTGTCCTTGGAAGACCTTCAGGTCGCCGACGATAAGGACCTGATGCTTCTGGCTGGGAAGCTCAAGACCCTGTCTGAGTCTCGAGACTTCTCGCAGTTCTTGAAGCAGGAGGCCCCGTCGTCTCCCGAGCCCACTGCTGTGGCCATCGAAGACCCCCTCGCCGCTGCGGGCCCTGCCCCCGAAGTGGACGACGAGTTGCTCATGGAGCGGCTCTAACCTGGCAGACTGAGAGAACGACATGCCCAAGACCAAGCCCGGCGCTGTTCGCGTCAACATCACCATGCCTGTGTTCAACGCTGAGTCCATCGACTTGGCCTGTGAAGTGACGAAGGCTCACTCCGAGCACCAAGACTCCGCTGACATGACCAGCAGAGCGTGGACCCCTCGCGGCGATGAGGGGACTGGGAGCCGGTTCGTGGTTGGCAACCCGATCGCGAAGAGCCGATGGACTAAGGACGGCTCCATTAGCGTTGAGGTGCTCTGATGGAAGGCGACGCAGCTACTCCTGACGCAGCAGCCGAGGCCGCTCCATCTGTAGACGTGGAGCCTGACGCATCCGAGCCTGCCGTTCAGATCCCCCAGAACGAACGGGGGCAGCGGCGAGAGAAGACCATCGCCAGGCTCGAGGCCAACATCGCCAAAGCGGAGGCCGACGAGCGGGGGGAGGAGTACGTCAAGCCAGCCGACCCCATCCTCGACGCAGACAACGCTGACCCGTACAAGGTGAGCCGCGAAGCCCTCGAGGCGCTGCCCGACGATGCCAAGAAGCTGGTGGCCAACCTCCGAGCCATGACCACAAGGAAGACCCAGGAGCTTGCAGCTGAAAAGAAGCGGCTCCAGTCTGAACGTGAGGCGCTGACCAGCCCCGAGTACATGAACAAGCTGAAGGAAGCCGCCGAGGCTGAAGTGGGCTTTGACCCCTTCGACCCGGAGAGCGTCCAAGCCCACATCGCCAAAGAGGTGGCGGCTGCTTTGGGGAGCGCTCTCGAGCCTGTTCGCCAGGAAGTGCAGCTCAGTAACCGTCGCGCAGCCCTGGAGAGATTCAAGGGTGAGAACCCGGCGATCAATGACCCGGCGGTGAAGAGCAAAGTGGCTGCTCTACTGCAAGCTGACGAGAACCTTCGCCTCGAGCAAGCGTTCTTCATCGTCCAGGGCCAGACATCGTCGACTGAGGCAGAGACCCTGCGGTCAGAGCTCACCCGGCTACGGTCGGAAGCAAAGAACCTGGGGATGAAGATTGGCGGCGCCAACCGTGGCACAGGGTCTGGTCGAGTCCCTGCTGGGGTTCGGGCTCAAGGTGCCGTCGCCATCATGGAGTGGTTCCAGGCTAACGGTACCCAGTGATTTGCGTGCCCTGGGCTGGCGTGGTAGCGTACATCCAGCAGACCCCCCGCCCAGGGCCCCTCACGGGATACCCCACCAATACGGGACACGGCAAGAACCCTCGTTCAACCCCTGTCCCCTATGGTGACTCATGGCAGTTCTCAGTAATGACATCCTCAGCTCCACTCTTCGCGAGCTGATGAAAGACGAAGTCGACCAGCTCTTCAAGATCAGCCCCCTCCTCAAGCACCTCCAAACAAACGGTGGTGTACGCATTGTGGACGGCGGCCAAAAGGTCGACCAGCCTGTCATTCTGGCTGAGCACTCCTCAATCACCCAGCTGTCCAGCGGCTACGAGCCCACGAACCTCGCGGTTCAGGACGTGCTCCGTAACGCCTCGTTCAACTGGGCTGACTACGTCGCTCCGGTGGTCATTACCAAGACCGAAGAGCTCTCCAACTCTGGCCCCCGCGCCATTGTGGACATCGCTGAAGCGCGCCTGAAGAGCGTGATGGGCATGTTCAAGCGTGAGTGGGAGAAGCAGTCTGTTGCTGGTACGTCCGCGAAAATGACTGCCATGCTCTCGCTGAACGGCGGGAGTGAGGGCATCACCACCACGGGCGTCAACTTCCTTGAGCCCCGCGCCAACGGCACGGGCGCGCAGATTAACACTGTGGGTGGCCTGCTTCGCACGACGTTCACGGACCTGGAGAACCAGTACCAGGACGCAGCGTCTGGCTTTGGTGCCGACCCGATTGGCATCCTGACTGAGCTCTTCCTCAACTGTCAGATCCGAAGCCCGGACACCATGCCGGACCTCATCCTGGCGTCGCCCACCTGCTACAAGCTCTACAAGAAGGGCCTGTTCGCCAACGAGCGGTTCATCGGAGAGCAGACTCTCGACGGTGGCCGGTTGGCCCTGGCCTTCCACAACGCCATGATGTACGTCGACCCCTGGCTGCCAGTGAACACTGGCGACGAGGTGATCAGCGCATATGTCTTGAACACCAAGCACATCAAGGCGATCTTCGACTCCCGCGCAAACTTCACCATGGGCGACTTCCAGAAGCTCAGCGGCTACACTTCGCGATCGGCTGACGTGCTCCTTCGCACCCAGCTCTGCTTCGACCACCTCGGATCCAGCGGCGTTCTGGGCCGCGCGGAGGCATAATGTCTACCCTTCAAACGCTCAATCCCGCCGCCGCTGGTGGCCTGGCTTCTGCCAGTGACCGCAGCACCAAGCAGACCTTCATCGCTGGCGGGGCTATCGCCGCTGGTGATTGGGTCGCTTTCGATACGACTCAGACTGGCGTGGACCGGGGCTTGTACGTTCTTGAGGCTGCCGCTGTCGCCACTGTCGGTAACTCGGCGGCCTTTGGTGTGGCCCTCGCGGCTGCGGCAGCCGCCGCGCAGGTCGAGGTCTGCATCGGCGGGTACTGCGCCGCAGCCAACGTGGCAGGAGCCGCTGTGGCGGGGTCCCCTCTTATCGGCCCCATCGGGACCGCCGGTGAGGCTGCTCTTGAGGCGCCTGGGACGACAACCGGGACGGTGTGTGGGATCGCGCTCGAAGCGGACACTGCGAATGTCGCCGCCGTCTTCGTGATCCGCAAGTTCTGATCGGGCGGGGCCGCCCCGGTTGTCGTTCCCGGTGAGGCTCCTGGCCCCGTCCCTTCCCCTGGGGGCGGGGTCTTCCATTAGGAGATGAGTGTGAATCTTGCTCAGATGATCAGCATGGCGGGGTCAATCCTCGACTACTCACCCGACGTGCCCACCTACAGGGCTGAGCTGCGCCGATACTTGGACGAGTCCCAGCGGGAGCTCTTCTCCATGCGGGAGTGGCTCTTTGGACAGAAGGTCGCCCACGTCCAGCTGCACCCAGACGTGACAGTGGCGGGGTTGGCTATCACCCGGCTGATCGGCACCCAGGGAACCAACCTCACGTTGATCCTCCGAGACACTGCGGCAGGAGGTCTTATCCCCGTATGGGTCGACAACGCTGTCGTGGAGATATCGGCAGCCACAGGGCTCTTCCAGGCCGTGCCAGTCGAAGTGGCTGTGCGTATGAGGATCGACAGCAACTCGGTCGTGCTGGAAGACTCGGATGGCCAGAACCTGCTGGCAGCGTTCGGTACAGCGACAGCAGTAACTGCGGTCTTCAAGCACCGCTTCGTCGACATGCCCACCGACATGGTGGACGTGATGTCGGTGACTGTGCGGGAGCCCAACACTGAGCGGGAGAGCATCCACAACATCACCCGGTGGGAGGATGAAAACTACCTTCTCAACATAGACATCGTCGGCCGCCCCACTAACTTTGTGCTGGCCTCCGACGCCTTCGTGCCGTCTCCGGTGAAGGTCCCGACGTGCGTGAATGCTGGGGCTGCCGCCTCACCGTTCCCCTCCGGGGACTACGACGTAGTCTACACCCACATCCTGGGTGGCCGAGAGAGCGCCTCGAGCCCAAACAGCCTGCTGGTCACGTTCGCTGCTGGCGACAACCTCAACATCAGCGGGATGCAGAACAACGGAAACGACAACGATACCGGGCTCTACAAGAAGGTCTACTTCCGTGGCCCTGACAGCGACGCCTTCTATGCGACAGAGAACGACGCATCCACGGAAGAGGCGACCACCATGGTGGCGGTTGCGTCCATCCGTGCCGGCTACCTCCGCACGTCCGTGCGCCTCCCTGAGCACGACGGCACCTACTCGCGCCTCCGCATGTACCCCCGGCAGGACAGTGAGATCACAGTCAATGTCCGGTATATGGCACGGCCACCCAGGCTTATTGACGACTCTGACTCTCCCCTCACCCCTTCAGAGCACCACAAGTACCTGGTGTTTCGGTGCTGTGAGCAGCTGTTCGTAAAGCACGGCAATCCTCCACTATCTGAGAAGTACCGGCTGCTGGCTGAGGCTGAGCTCGTCAGGATGGCCAAGCGGTACCTGACGACGAAGAGCCAGCTTCTGGTGAAGGGCAACTTCACGCAGTCTCGACGGATGGGTCGCCCCTGGCGCACCTTGACTCACACATGATCACCGCAGACCTCATCGTCAGATCACTGTTGGGCATTGACCAGCGCATCCCGGCCCCGCCCAAGACGGCTGCGGAGATGGACAACTGGCGCACAGACTGGGAGACTGGAGGCTGGTCAAACCGGGTGGGCTACGAGAAGCTCTTCACCGGGCAGGCGGCCTTCGCCCCGTTCACGGCCCTGGGCCCGATTGACACGGTGTACTTGTGGTCAGAGCGGAGCACAGCCCTGCGCTGGCTGCTGTTTGAGTCTGCTGGAGTGCTCTACTTGGTCAACTATGCCAAGAGTGCGCTGATGGTGTTGGAGTCAAACCGGCGCCAGTATGCGCTGGATGAAGCGGGGACATCCTACGTCCCCACGCCAGCTGGTCTTCTTGTGGCCAATGGGCAGCGGGTCAAGCGGTTCAACGGCTGGCCCGTTGACCTTGAACAGCTGACCTTCCGGTCTGACACGTTTGTTAGTCACGGGTACGAGCTCTTCCCTCCCGCCCCAAGCGGGTATTCCGTGCTCGAGGGGCCCTCCAATTTTGATACACCACTGGGCGGGGGGCTGACCGCGAACGCTACAGCCAACAGGAGCCAAGACGTTGGCCTTGGCACCCTGACTGCCGAGGAGGTTCACGAATACCGGTGGCGTATCTCTTTTGTCGACCAGACAGGATCCGAGAGCGCGCTGAGCCCACCAAGTAGCGCGTCGTCATGGACGAATGGCCTGGTGGGAGACTCTCTCCGTAAGGTGGTCCCGGTTGAGATTGATGTTGGCCCGATAGGGACGGTGGCTCGCAGGATTTATCGCACACCGTACAGTGAGGACTCGTACAAGCTGGTCAGTGAGCTGAGCAACAACGTCGAGCGCCTCTTCTACGACAGCGTGCCGGACAGTGCTCTGGGCATTCCTGCTCCCGTCGACTTGGTTCCCATGCCAGCCCCAGGCGCCCGGTACGCTGCGTCTGCGGCTAACTGCGTCTTCTTTGACGGTGGCCCGACCAACGCCCAGGCTGTCTTTTGGACGATGCCGGGATCTTCAGCGCAGTTCAGCGTCGGGGACTTCGCCTACTTGGGGGGCTCAGGCGGGGACATTACCGGCCTGGCCGGGCACTACAACGCTGTGATTATCTTTCGTGAGTTCAGTGTGGACGTGGCAACAGGGGTCTACCCTGACTTCCGCGTGGCCACGCTGCTAACGGATGCAGGAGGATGCGCTCCCGCCAGCGCCAAGCCGGTCCCAGGGCATGGCATTATCTTCCTGGCTGATGACGGGGTCTACGCCCTGACTGGTGGCCTTGAAGGCGGAAGTGAGGCGCGGGCTGTGCGGATATCAGCCCCTATCCAGGGGTATATCAACAGGATCAACCCGGCCATGGTTGCCGCAGCCCAGGCGGTTGTCTGTCGGAAGTGGATGGAGTATCAGCTGTGGGTGGCCATCGACGGGTCGGCTTCCTTAAACATCGGGTTGAT
>TARA_R110000803_G_scaffold59157_8_pt1 | contig 13017 bp, 13 predicted proteins | sample TARA_R110000803 | Tara Oceans TARA_R110000803 (sample SAMEA4397772) | marine metagenome | biome: Polar Biome; feature: [SRF] surface water layer (ENVO:00010504); material: water (ENVO:00002006), including particulate matter (ENVO:01000060) such as... | depth 5 m | reverse complement strand
ATCTACAAAAACTGCATCAAACTGCATAAAGTATTCTTCATCTTTTTTAACTAAAGATTGGTAAGTTCCAATAACTAAATTAGAACTTTTCTTAATCTTTGCTCCTGCATATATCTGCTGAGTTCTTAATGGTATACCGACTTTATTATACTCTTCGAAATCACCAGTTGCTTGTAAAACTAAATTTACATTAGGAACGATCATTAAGATTTTCTTCTTATCTAATTTATCCATTAAATATCCAACAACCATAAAAGATATTAAAGTTTTTCCTGCTGATGTTGCTAATTCTGCTAAACACCTTCTATACTTTAAAATTTTAAATGCTGCTTCAATTTGATATTCCCTAGGCTTTAGATCTTTATGTTTTGCAAATATAGTAGTAACCCAGACTCTAAATGTTTCTTCTGTAATTTCATTATCAAAAATATCGGTGATGCCTTTTAGTGAACACTGAAAATCATAGTCTTTACAAATGTCAATGATCTCTTTCCATAAACCTGCAGGAATTTTATTTCGCTTTACAAAGGAAACATCGCCCGTCCAGATTTTTTTCTTCACCAGAGGATGAAACCGCCACCCTTCAATCTTTTTAGTTAAGCTGCTTTTCAGCTGCTCGTACTCAAGCTCGGTACAGGCATCGATGACTAGAAACTTTTTATTTTCTGTTAATGATAATTCCATAAATGAGTTATATACTTTATATATTTCTATACCTATTTTAAGCTAGAGTTTAAGTATATTTTAAAATTCTTTTGCATCTAATGATATTCTATTTCTAATTGCAAATGCTAAATTGTCCAGACCCTTTACACAGTCATGATAATAGTCTATATGATTTTGTAACATTTCCATTTGGATTCGTAAATGAGATAAGTCAGCTTTAATAAAACTAGTCTTTTCGGACGAAGATAGTTTAACATCATAGTCAACTGAATACTCTCTAAATTTTACTTTGTAGTATCTGTCGTATGCTCCTTGTCTTTTTAATTTGGTTCCTTTAAAATCTGTAATCTTGTCTAATAAAATTTGCCGATAAGATAACATTAGTACTTGACATTCGCCAAGTCCTCGCATTTCTTTCAGTAATGCTACAAGAGAACTTATCTTAGTTTTCCATTCATCTCTGTCCTGTTCCAATCTTTTTGAAAGTTCTTCATTAGCAGCACCTGTTGCAGTATCATTGTATTCCATTAAAATATACCTTTATTGTTATTAGTTTTCTTGTATGCCTTTATTTTTGGCTGAAACCGTTTCTTTGGCTCAGGTATTGTAAAATTTGTTTTTACTTGATCTAAATCAGATTTAACAAAAGTAGAAAATAATCTAAGCTTTTTGCCATCATTTTCTAAGTCATCGTAAAATTCATCAGTTTCCTCAATCACGAAATCATTATATTTTTCAATGCTAATCATATGTAAATAATATCAAAAGCGTTATTTGTAAAATATTTATCAATGTCCTGTAAACAACCAGTCCTGTGTTTGAATTCATATTTTACAAGGTCATTTAAATCCTTGACCTTTCTTTTAGGAATATCAAAATCTTTAAGAAACTTATCCCACATAAATACACTTTGTCCTGCTTTTAGTTTCTCTATCATTCTTGTCCTACCTTCCATATCAGAATCAAAGAAATATCTTGCAGTAGGTATTTCATTAAATTCAATAATTTGTTTCTTAACTCCAGTTAGTCCTATTGAGTTATTCATAAACATTGCATCAATAGGTCCTTCGAAAATATTAAAATCTCTAGCCATATCAACAGTAAGCAAACCGAACAACATTGAAATTTTGTTTAAATTATCTAGCTCTTCTTCGGTTACATCTAATTTTAAGTTTAGCCTATCATATATTCTTTCAATATTCCAAGTTTTATATTTTGGACCACCATTACCACCTAAGTCTCTAGTTTGAAATCCTAGAATTTTATTATTAGGTGTTAAATTAAAAACATATAGTTCCTTTCTTTTAGGATCCCAACCAAATCTTTCTGTTTTATGTTGGAGAAGTCTAGATTTTAAATAAGGATATGCTTGATATGTTAATGAGTTTATAGGGTAAATATTAAAGCCTAAAGATAACTCATCAAATGTTAGTGCTAACTCTTTTGCTTTATCAAAAAGATAAAAGTCTAATGATTCACCTAAAGAAAAATGTTTTCTGTTTTCCTTTATATAATTGATAACATCTATCCTATCATCGCCTTCGAAGTTTTGATTATGTTCTGCTAAGAAAACATCTAATGATGCATGTGCAGAACAATTATAACAATGAAAGTATAAATCATTCCAATATAAGTTACCTCTCTTTTTTCTTGCTGATGTTGTTGAGTCTCCGCAATAAGGACAGGCCATATTTAGCCTTCCTTTACTTTCTAAAATGCGCCTCTTCTCAGGATCTGTGTGGCTAAGATGAAGTACTCGGACCACCTTATCGATGATCCGAGCTTTCATTTCAGAAGATAATTGAATTTCTTCTGTTGCCATTTGTTAAAGGTCTAAGCCGTTAATAAAATCATCGAAGTTGTCTCCGTTGTTATTATCAGTTGTACCTTCAGTAGTTGTTACAGTTTCAGCTACAGGTTCTGCCTTCGGTGCTGATACTGATGCTGCCGCTGCTTCTGTTTTTACTGTATTCACTGGTGCTGGTTTTGACCTTGTGATGTTTTGGATTGAATCACCAGGAGAATGAAATTGAGAAAGAACATTCATAACCTTTCCTCTAACAGTATCATCCCATGCTTTATATCCCCATGAGTTTAAATCTGGTGCACCGCCTAAAAGATCTAAAATTAATTTTCTACTTGCATCGTCATTCTCTACAGGTGTATCATTAATTGTCATTGGAGATTTAGTTCCGTGAAATTTACTTGAGTCATAGTTTGGATAACCTGCTTTCTTAGAAATTACTAACTCAAAGTTCTTGCCTTCAAAAGGATCAAATACTTGAGTTGGTTCATCAAACTGTGGATTTAGTTCTTCGTCAATTTTAGTTTTGATTTTATAACCAAACTTCATAACTTTTACTTGACCTTCTAAATCTCTGTTTTGCGGATCCTTTACAATTTGTACTAATGCGTAAAATACTTCTCTACGTTTTAGCCCTTCAGACATTTTCTTGTCTACTGCTGATTCCGAGTTTCGTAGTTTAAAAAACATATCCTGTACTGGACATTTTTCACCTACTGTACTTGGGGAGTCTGCGTAAAAGCCATTACCTTCACGATCTTCTAACCAATATACAAACTTTCTTTCGAAAGGTTTTCTTGGATTCTTTGCGTTTGGAAGAAATCGGATTAGAGAACGGTAAGTTCCATCTTGTCCTTGATCTGGTTTCGGTGAGTATAAATCACTACCTGCGGTTGAGGGTCTTTCCCCTGTGTCTAAATCTTTAACGCTTACGTTAAAAATATCAAATTCATTTGCCATGTTAACTGCCTTTTTTTGTTATTATTAATAATTGTTTAATTATATAACAAAGCTCCGTGCCTAAACTGTTTATTTTTTATTGCCTATTTACTTTGCCTTGTTATGCCGTTTAAAAGTTACCAAATATTGGTTCCTTTGTTTATTATATATTCACTATGTAGATTTGTTTAAGAAACTACAATATTATTTTCTATGATTCCGCAAATATCACTTTCATAGATAAAAAATACTATACTATTATTGTACGGTACTTCGGTACCTGCAGAATCATGAAATAACACCCTCATGCCTAATGCATAGTCAGTATCTTCTACGTCTGTACCAATTCCTGTTATAATTCCAGAGTATGGAGGTGCGAACATTCCTTCTGTTTTTGGTAAAATAATTCCAGCCTCGTTTTCAGGTGCTTTATCTTTTTCAATAAAGATTCTTTTTCCAAGTGGTTTTATCATGCGGTGTTTGTTAAATGAGTATATTTAGTATAATAATAATAAAGTTTTTATGTTTCTGAAAGTAAGTATTAAACTTTTTTTAATTTATTTTCAGTTTCTCCTAAACAAATATGAATACGTGCAATATAATATTCAACTACAGAAAAGAAGAATAGTACTATATTCTAGATTTTAATTAGATTAGATTTCAGGTAGATTAGATTTCAAGTATACATAGGGAACATTGGGAACATAGATCTTAAAGGGAACAAGACATTATGATTCAATAAAATATAAATTAAATATAGTATAAGTATTCTAAATCTTAGCCTCTGCTCTCTTTAGACATTGGATTAAAAAATAAGCATCGACCAAATCATCAAGTGGCTTTGGAATCTTTTCGCTAAAATCCTGACCTTGCACCCATTTCCAAACTTTGGTAGCTCTTAGGTTTTTATCATTTAAGACATCATCCTGGAAAGCTTTAATCATGTAGTGTTTATTTCCATTTCCCTTCCCAGCTAATTTTTTTACATGAGACGGTTGGAATATCGATAAATTTTCAATAGAGTATTTATCTATTAGCGCCTTTCTTAAAAAGGTGTTGTATTGAATCATATCTATGAATGAGTTGCCTTTACTTCCATAAGAGAACCCTTCTATAGCAACTTCAACATTATCAGCTTCAAATAGTGTTGTAAATATATTAACCATTAGAGAAGCAATATTTCCAGCATCCTTTAACTTCTGTCTTTCTCTAGGTAAAAATTCTTTTGAAGTAACATCTCGTGTATATGCAAAACCAAGTAGTGCATTATCATCAATCAGTTCACGGTGTACGGAAAATGCTTTAGGTATTTTTTTACCTTCTTCATCCCATATACGATTTCCGTAATTAAAGAAAGTTATGAAGTGGTATTTGCCGTCTTCTGTTTCTACACAGACACCTGGGCTGTTTAAAGAAAAATCTACACCAATCCTAATTGTGTTTTTCATGTTATTATATTCTCTTGCCGAGTACTGAACCTAGTGCCGCTCCAACAAGACGTGATGTCATTAAATCGTATAGTGCACCTTTCTCAATTCCAAGTACTTTAGCAATAGCCTTTCCGATAGTTTTACCTAATGCAAAACCGGTTAGACCTCCAAAAATACTACCTAGTATTCCTTCGCTGATAATTTCTTCAACAACAACTTCTAGGTCTTTGCCATTCTTTTGTTCTTCTAAAATTCTTTCAACTGCAACATCAATAGCAGCATCTTGTTCAGCGGTTAGCTCATGAGATTCATTTAATAAATCTTGTATGTTTAATGAGTCTTCTTTATTTTCGGTAAGGTAGTCTTTAAAAGTTTTCATTGGTACTTTGTTTTTTTATATATTAGGCCACGTTAACTACTACATCCAAGACGTTATAGCTAAACTCCATATCAAAGGTTTGGAACTCTACGGTATTACTTGAGAAGTTTAAATCTAATGGACCTATTGCTGAAATAAACATATCCTTTAATTGTACAGTTACAAATACAGTCCCATCAGCATCTAGCATTTGTACACCAACACCTTCTGGCAAATACGGATGCTTACCACTTAATTTATAATAATAGTCAAACATTTCAACAGCCATCCAATAATTAACATATCCATCAAATGCTTGCATTGTAACGGTTAGAGATTTATCAAAGAGTTGTTGTTTTGGCAAGCTTGATCTAAATCCACGTGTATTTCCAGGATAGTCTGTCTGCTGTACAGGATCAAAAGAAGGTCCTGGTAAATTTAAAGACTGTATTCCATAGTTCCAATAATCAATAGGTTCTTTAATTAACCCACCAGGTATTCTAGTAAGAAATGGTTTATACTTCTTAACTATAGTTTCAGGAATAAAATTTCTAGGAAAATCAAATTTGAACTGGTTATTTCTAGCACTTAATATCATATCTTATATTTTTATTCTAAGCTGGGCTTTCTGGAAGATCATCTAGATCAAACTCCTGTGCAACCTTATTTATACCAGTAGAAAACCGTTCTAAATTTTGAGCTGCTAATTTATATTGAGCTACTGTTGCACCTTTAGCATTTGCATTACGTAATGCTGCGTGTTGTTGTTTTACACGTCGTTGAGCATCAGCTAATGCTTGTGCATTTTTTGCTCTTCTATTTAATGACGCAAGTTTCTCTGAATCTAAATCTTGCATTAATGTAGCAATTTCATTTACTAATTCATCATTGCTTGCTTGCAATGCTTGTATAGCTAGTGCATCCTCGCCTGCAGATGTAATGAGTACAGTATTTTCTGCTGCAGTTATTGCACTGCTATCATTTAGCTTTGCAAGTTGGATAGCATATTCTAATCTCTGTTCTTCGATTTGTGAAGTTAAAGATATTCTATTAGCATCATCAGTAGCTAACCAAATGCCTTGATATAAAACTGACTCATCAGATATAGAATCATCAGTCTCATCAATCATTTTAGTAGAGATATAAAAATTGTTATTATCTAAAACTAAAATCTTTTTACTATCAGACCGCGTAATTCTAAAAAGTACTTCTCCTCTTGAAAGATCAACCTCTGCTACTTGTGTATGATTTTTTATATCAATCTCATCTGCTGATCCAATAAAGTTTATAAAAATACTTCCTACATTACTAAGATCAATTGGCGTGTCTTCTCCATCCACCTCGTCAAATAGAGTAAATAAAAAATAATCATCAAATGGAGATATTCTTATTGTTCCATCGCCTTGTGGCATTGGAGTTTCATTAACTGATAAGTTAACAAACCTTTGAAAATATTCCTTTTGAGTTTTAGTTAATGAGATATTTGTATTTATTGCCATGATTACCTTTTATATTGTATTAGCGCCGTTTGATGCTGTCCCATAACTTGGTCTAGACTTAGTTTCCTCTGTAATAGTTTGTACTTTAACAGGAGATATTGCGGCTTTAACTTTTATCCTATCTCTAAATGTAGTTACATATTTAGTTTTTACAACTAGCTTTTCGGCAATTTGTTCAGATGTATTTGCATTATTATTAGCAGGTGCCGTACCAACTATAATTTGCTGACCTGTGTCATTGTTAATTTGATTATATACATTTGCTACCGTTGGAACTACTCCTAAGTTAATTTGTAGCATAGTTCTTCCATACTTCTGAGTTTCAAATGAAGTTAACTTTGCATTCTTAATAATTTGAGTTGCATCTGCTTTATTGTATAATCTTAGGACATAGGCAATAGAAAAAGAAATTGCAGTATTTGCATTTTTAATAATAGGCCTAAATAATATAGGCTCGTCAAAATCAGTAGTTTGAGTATATACTTGAAAGCTTGTCTGTGTAAATACAGTTCCTACTTGTTCTGTTACACTTACTTCATGAAATACAACATAGTCTCCGCCTGATGAATTTAACTGAGCAATAAGGTTACTGAAACTAGAACCTGCAACTTTACCTTGCAATTCAAAATAGTCTCCGCCTGTTGACTGAGTAACTGATGCAAATAAATTATCGTAAATATCTCTATTCAATATAGAAGCAGAATTAATTTCCTGCATTTCATAAAAAGAATACGCGTTCTGTATTATAGTACTGTAAATTCCACTAGCTCTTAATGTAATTGGAGGAGTACCTAAAAATCCTTGACCTTCTGTTATTTTATAAGCAAGACCATTTGCGTCCGCAGTAGTAAAAAGATTATTCATAAAGAATAATGCAGGAACTCTCCACTCAATATAAGTAGCATATAACTTATCTCCTAACAATAAAGGATCTGCTGAAAACTGTGGTGTATCAGTTTTTAAAAAATTAATAGATGCTAAGTTTAACATTACTCCATCTCTCCGTGGTGCTAAAGTTTCAAATACTATACCATCAAATCCTTGAAAACTAAATCCTGCTACAAAATGAACTTTAACTTTATCATACTCAACATCTAATGCAGGTGCAAATGTTTGTAACAAATCTACAGTATCAGTAAGTTCAGGACTAAAATCATTATAAGGAACTCCGATGCTTGTATCTAATGAAACATATTGTGTTTTTGTTGCATTATTAGAAACTGCAGAACCATCTCTATCATTACCCATAACTGCGTTAACAGCATCAGTATTAAAGAAATAAGTTCCTTGAGTATTAGCATCACGCATTAATTCTATCGGGTATGCTGTTGTTGAAAACTTAGCAGGATCTGACTGGCTAGTGTAAGTGTACTCTATTAGTATCTGTTCCGATAATTGTATAAATCTAGATGATTCCATTGTATTCTATTTATTTACCACTGTAAAAGCTTTGGCGTCCATGAAATACCAAACCCAATATACGGGCTTATTTTTCCACTACCATTTATACCCATACCTATGTTTATGCCTAGCCCAAAGTTTTTTCTGTTCTGTACTTGTAATTTTTTAAATTCTGGACTCTTTTTATTAATCAGTATTCCATTAGCATCATTAAATGTAGTTCCTGGATAATCAGAAGTTAACTTAATAAATATTTCTTTAGTGTCTACATCTTGTGATAGTGTAGCATCTAACCAAATATGTTGTTTAAGATTAATTGTTGCAGAGCCAAACATTAAACTGTCAGTAAAACTATAAGGCAACTCTACATTTATTAACCTTGTGCTATTATCCCAATCGCTTTCAGATTTAAAACTTAGCATTGAATTAAAACTAGTACCACTTTGTTTTATTATAGTGTCCTTTGTTGTTACAGGAATTTCTATAATCTTTTCTCTTATTATTGTTTTATATTTAATTATTGTAATTGGTGGCTTTCCATGTTCATATTCTAAAGAATCTTTTAATTCTTCTAAAGATAATACTAAACCTTTAATCTCCCCAACTGATTCGCCATTTTCATTAGTGTAGTTTCTAATAGTATCGCTAGCTGCAACAAGATTATTCTTAAATCTAATAATTTCTCCATTTGCATTTTTAGTTTCATTACACTGACGCAAGAATAACATTAACAACACTACGATAGCACCAACCAAGAACATCCTTGTGTTTTTAGGATCGGTGATTATACCAATAATGTTTTTAATAATTAAGATCATTTTATAAACTTAAGTAATTTGTTAGGTGTAACTTCCGATGCACCATATTTTTTTGCTATTTTTTCAATAAACTTAGTTTCCTTTCCTTTCATCATATCAACTTCAGTAAAAAGATTATCTCTTTTCTCTGCTAAACTTATGATAGATTTTTGCATTAAATCTAAAGAGAGTTGTATTTCTTTATATCTACTTATGAAACCATTTAAATCTGCTATTTCTTTTTTTGTCATTTTTATTTTTTAAATTATTAAAATCTATCGTCGAGCTTCTGGTGTTGGTAATTGGATAAACTCAGATTGTGGTTCACCTACCATTCTCCATCCTGGTATATAAGTATATGTCAAATAAGTTCCTACCGAAGTAGTTGGATTAGCTGTTACTGTACTCTGAGACATTACTTCTATTGCTCTTCCGTCAAATTGAAATGTTGCACTCCATCTAATTCCTTTTGGATTGTTACTCAATGCTGACGAACTAGGAGCAAAAGTTTCTATGTTAGTGTTATTAACTACACCCTTTTGAGTATATGCTCCATTAACTTTCCCAGTCATATCACCATATGCGTAATTAGGGTTGGTGGAGGTAGGAATAGTATAACTTGTTTGAGGACCACCACAATTAAACGTAAGATACTCCCATGTAATAAATCCAGCCGAAGAAACAGTTCTCCCAGTTGGAATTTTTAACTGTATTAAACCATCTTGATTCATTGTGGGGATTAATGTCCCGGTCGAATACTTAATGGTAGCTGGAAAATTTAAAACTTCAACATGCATTCTTTGGCCAGTGTACCACTCATCTTGCGGTGTGATTTGATATATTTTGGTATAACTTCGATTATCAGCAGTTGCTGTAATGAGTCCGCCAGTGTTGCTTGCACTATAGATATTGGTATTTACATAATAATCAGTCCGTTGCTCAGTATCTCCAAAATACTGATTAGATAAATGTTGGATTCGTAAGTATGGTGTTGTTACAGCTATGTCAGTTATTGGAGCTGCAGAAGCCAGTTTATCGGTGAATTCTTTGGTTAGTGGATCAGCAAGAACTAATTGTCCTCCATTTTTTCCACCCCATATTAGTACATTATTAATTTTAGTACTGTTTTCGGTTGCTCTAAATTTTTCAGCAGCAGGACTAATCGCAGTGCCCTGTCCCCAAGCAGGAGTAGAATTTATATAAAGTCCTAAATCTGTTTCTCCAAATACAGTTCCACCAACGATAGCAGATTTCCCTAGATACATACTAGCATTGTTGTTTCCAGCCATTACTGCCAATGACGCTACACCATTGGTACTATCTACGCCATCACCGCCCATTCGCACAACTACATCTCCAGCTAAACTAGTCTTAGTTTCAATATAGATTGCCTGATTATCAATATCAATATCATCATTAGCAGGAGTACCATCTAACATGTATTGAACATGGCCTCTAATATTTGTAACAGGAGTAACCCCACTAAATAGCATCTCAATCTTTGGTAGTGTTGTACTTACACCAACTGAATCTCCTAAAACTATTTTACCTGAACTTGGTGAAGCAGCAATGTTAACAATATTACCAGTACCTGCTGCATTAATGCTAATAGTAGAACCTGTAGTGGCGGTTTGCGTTGTTATGTTGTCCTCTGCTAATGTTATAGATGTATTGGCATTACTTGCTATGACTATCGTGTCGTCTACTATTGTATCTTTGTCAAGATCAATTCTAGGATAGAGTGTAGAAGCTGATCCAGTACGAATCTCAATTCTTCCGTCAGTTGTTAATGCAATTGTTCCAGTTGTTGCTGTTGCTAAAATATTTCCAACACCAGCCTGTAAGTTTATGCTTCCAGTTGCATCACCAACGTTTGAGATTGTATTAAGAGTTATCGAACTTCCTGCATATACACCAAAAGGGTTGGTAGGACTTGTCACAAATCGAGTATCACCTGATTGCAGTTGAAACTTACCTGCCAAAGCAGTTGATGTAACTAAAGCTGGGATATTACCTATTTCTAATAAAGAACTACCGGCAGTACCTAATGTAGACACTTGGAATAAATTTCCTCCTGGTGTAGATCCGGTTCCTACTTGTATTTCAAAATTAGAGTTTTCTTGGGTAACTCCATAAGTAACTGAATCCATTCCAGTAACCATGCGAATCTGTTGACCTGCAGTATAACTTTGTGATCTAAAATTTGACTCTACTACATATCCAATTAAATCATTCATAGCAGTGGCCTCCGCTGGTATTACCCTTTTAGTCACTTTTGATATTAACCTGTCATTAACTCCTATTTTTATTGTGCTTAGTTGAGCCAGATTAGTTTGTTCAAATTTATCTAAATTTCCTGGTGCATTTCCACCTTGAAATACAATTGATCGACCACCTGCATCTTTTTGATGAATTACCAATGATGCAACACTTGATGTTATAGCTGTAGCAATTGCGTCAGGTATAATATACGCAGCAGTTAGTGCCGGCCCATTTGTTAATGGAACTGTGGTACTAACAGCCCCGCCTATCATAACAGAAGGAATACCTTCGTTGTCGGCATTTGCGCCATTATTTAAACCAATAGGTCCATTATATCTAGTATTTTGATTGCCAATTGCAGGAGAACCAAAAGTATCACCAAAACCACCACTCTGACCAGCAGGACCGGTCGGCCCTTCTAAATCTACAGTTGTAACTACCCAAGCAGTTCCATTATATTCCCAAACTTGACCATTGAATTGTAAATAATAATCGCTAACTAATGGAGCTGCCGTTGGAGGGACTGCTATTGGAGTATTGCCTGGAGCTGTTGTTGCTGTATCTTCATACCAAGTAGTTCCTTTAAATCCTCTACCACCAGCAGGACCAGTTGGACCAGCTATACCAGCAGGACCAGCAGGACCACCACCATTTAATAGCAATTGATCAAAATTAAAATTTGTTTTGTCGACCAGCTGCGAAATAGTATCCGATGCTATTATTTCTTGTATAGTGATTGGCATTTCTTTTCTATTATTTTTTAACTATTGTAACGCTGAACCCATATGATTCAGAGAAACCTGTTCTTTTATTATATATTAGCCTTAAATCAAATGGGTTTGTATTAATAGTCTTTGATGAAACATTTCCATTTACAGATAAGCCTGCTTTAATCTTTTCTGCATTTGTTAATTCAGCAGTAGTATAATCTGGCGGAGTTTCAGTACGGCTAGGTAATGTATAAAAATCTACTTGGTCTATTTTATATAGCTTTAATATATTTTCTCTAATGTATTGATCCACATCATCATCTAATGTTTCTAAATCACCCCACCCATATAATGCATTTACATATTTAATAAACTGCGCTTTAATAGGAGTAAACAAATATTCGATTAGCCTCTTTTGATTAAATAAGTAAAATTCTACTGTAGGTGTAGAAGGGTCTGTTTTAGTCTCGCGAGTGTTTACAGTTCCTGATGTTTTTATTACTCTCTTATTAATTGAGACTGATGCTATATCTTTATACATAAAAGTACCTTCAATTAAGCTAGGTTGATTAATAGCTTCTCTTATGAAAGGGTCTGGTTTAAAAGTTTCTAAAATTATAGTTTCAGGAACTTTTAAATATTTAGAACCAAAGAATGATTTTCTTTCAGTCATTGATCTTGTGCCTATGACTTCCTCTATGATAGACTTGTCAATACTTTTTATAAAATATGCCGGCTCCCAGTTAGAAGAAAATAGATACATATCTTTATAGTCAATTCCTATTTCATTAATCAATGGGTATAAACTTGGAAATGCGCTTTCTCTAGATAATTCTAAAACCGATGACGGATCTTGTTCATTAACTTTATGATAAAAGAAATTTTGTATTTGTCCAAAACTAGCATCAGCGCTGTTAAATTGTGCATTTTTCCATTTACATAGTTCCAATACTTTTAATTTGTACGCAGAGTCAGGCTGTGGGTCACCAAAATCTAAATTCATATAAGGATCTCGGAATGATAAAATAGGTAATGCATACGGAGAATAATAACCAGCATGTCTAGCTATAGGAGTAACATTTGGTATTTTTCTCAAAGATAAATCATAACCTACTACATCAGTTAAATTAAACGCAGTCGGTTTAGCAGGA
>TARA_R110000803_G_scaffold46664_2_pt1 | contig 13075 bp, 22 predicted proteins | sample TARA_R110000803 | Tara Oceans TARA_R110000803 (sample SAMEA4397772) | marine metagenome | biome: Polar Biome; feature: [SRF] surface water layer (ENVO:00010504); material: water (ENVO:00002006), including particulate matter (ENVO:01000060) such as... | depth 5 m | reverse complement strand
AAAAATTATATGCAAGTTGAAATGTATGAATCTTGGATTGGTGCAGGAATGCTTAATTCTAAAGGTGCTTGGACAAAAATAGATTTTAGCAAAATAGATAAAAAACCATACATAGAAAATGAACCTAACGAGTTTCAAACAAATTTGCATGACATAATAAAGTTTGATAAAAATGGAAAATTTGATCTTGATAATTTTTACAACAAAACTGTTAGACTTGCTTCAGAAGGCAGTGACAGCTTTAGTGAATTTATGGGAAATAGAAATAATCCATTTAGCGTAGAATTAATGAATCGTGTTAATTACGAAATACTTTTAGAACAATATATAGATGGGCTTATAACTAAAACAGGCGCTAAGAAGTACAAACCTCTTGACCCTCTTAGAGCAAAAGAAAGGCAAAGATACAGATCAGAAGAAAAAACTAGTTTTAAAGGAACAGGTGAAATAAAAGGTTTTTATTTTCCTCAAATGATGCACGATGTAAAAAAATTAAATCCCTATATAATTGAACAACAAAATAATCTACAAATAAGTTTAGAAAATATGTTCACAAGAATAGAACAAAAAGGAAAGTTAAAGGATAACGGTACATACAAAATACAAGGTAAGTATACACCTAAACCTCGTGAAATGGAGCTTGCACTTGGAGTAGGTCCAAAACCAACTAGGTATGAATTTGAAAAAAAGGGGATTATTAAAACTAAAAAAGAATTAATAGATTATTATTTACAAAAACAAAGCGAAGATTTTCAAATGTTTACTAGCTCTGCTTTGGAAAATAGCTTACATCACAGTGAATATGCTATACACACGTTAAACTCTGAATACAGAGACACTAGAATAAACACAAAAGAAACGGCTACTCAAATAAAACCAGGTTCAGGGCAAGCAAGGGGAGATGTCCCAATGCCTTTCTTTAGTTATTCTCCAGACGTTTTAACAAATTATACAAAGAATTGGACTAACGCATATTTTAATAACTTGCTTAGTATTATGGGTAAACGTGTTATTGATAAATATAAAAAAGCATCAAACGTTCCTAACGAAGTAAAAACAGAATGGGGTTTACATCTAAAAGACTATCTTACAGGTCAAATGGGATTTGGAAAAACAATTCCTTTGAGTCATTTAGGTCTTACAAGGGTTCAACAAAAAAGAATTACTATGTATGTAGATGATAATAAAAAAGAATATGACAAGTCAGTTTTAAGACAAAAAAAAGGTGTTATATCAGAAGCTGATATGCTTCTTATAGATAAAGTAGAAAATTACAAAGAAAAACTTACTAACGATTTAAATTTAAAAAGAAAAAACGGTATTGATGTTTATTTAGCAGACTACTTACCTACTTCTTTTATAAGAAAACTAGCCAATAAAATGCCTGTTGTAAAAGATATGAAAATTCAAAACTTTACATACAGTCTAACAGATCAGTTTATAATTGATTGGATGAATACTAAATCGCAATCTTTATTAACAGGCTATAATATACCTAGACCTAAATGGTATAAAAACAAATTTGGTACTCCCGATAAACCTAGATTACCATTTTTAGGAGAACTACCTACTTCTGAAAAAGCAAGAGAGCGAGTTTTAAATAGAACTCTTACTAATATTGGCAATTTTGAAGCAAAAATGTCTCTTATATCTTTATTGTCTCATCCTAAAACAGCTTTAGGTAATATCTTAGGTGGTTCGATGAATACCATATCTAACAATGGCGTTAGAAACTTTGCTCGTGCTAATGATACTAAATGGCTTTTAAGCAACGTTTTTAAAGGAGCTACATTAAAAGATGGCACTAAAGTAACAGACAGGAATACTATTTATAGATTAATAAGTGAACACGGAGCATTAGAATCATTCTATGTTACTGAGGCTTCAATGGATAAATCGCTTTCTGGAGCTAAACTAGGACCTTTTATTAGAGAAATGGCTGGTATAGCGTTTAAAAATCCAAATTATAAAGATTCTCAATGGAAAGATGTAGCAAAAAAACATAAAGTATGGGATAGTATTGTAGCTTCAGGTGGATATTTTATGAGAACATCTGAAACAAAATTAAGAGCTGATGCTTATTTAGCTCATTATTTAACTGCTAGAGAATCTTATGGTCAGTTTATACCTAATATGAAGTTTGATAATCCTTATTTAATAAAACACGCACTTAAAGGTGTTGAAGCAACACAGTTTTTATACCATAATGTAAGAAGACCTGAAATTTCAACTTCTGCTATGGGAAAAATGATGACTAGATTTCAGCCTTTTATGTGGAATTCTCTTGTCTTTAGAAAAGAATTAATTAGCAAAGCTAATCGTTATGGAATGACTGATAAAAAATCAGTTGACAGGTTAAAACGTGTTATGGCTCAAGACTTAATAGTTATGGGATTAGCTAATATTTTTGTAGCATCTATATTTGACAGTATTTTGCCTCCACCTTTATCTTATTTGCAAGATACAACAGATTGGTTGTTTGGCGATGAAAAAGAAAGAGCAAATGCTTTTTTTAGTTCATATCCACATCCTGCTTTAGCGCCATTACAAGTAGTAACTGCACCTGTTCATAGATTGTGGATGCCAGCTATGACAGCTATGATAAATGGAGACTACGACAGACTTACAAGTTATTATATACATACAATGTATCCATTTGGAAGATTAGGTAGAAGTCTATATAAAACTTATCAAGCTCCTGAAATGTTTAGTGAGAATATGTTAGGCATACCTGTTCATAAATTAGGCTCTAAATTAAGAAAAGCTAGAAAAAAAAATGAGGAAGAAAAAGAATGAATGGCGAAGGAATATTAGCCCATCTTTTAAAACAAGTAGGAATCACTCCTAATAGTTTTCCGTCTAATGAACGACAAGGTTGGTCTAGTGGTTTATATGATGCTGAAGGAGAAGTAATACCTAAAAATAAATTATTCAGTAAAGAATTAGTTTATGACAAAAAAGGCAATCCAGCAGGAACTTCACCTGATTTTACAAGAGGATTACTATCTTTAATGCCTACTAGTCCTTTTGATTTAGCTTTAGAAACAGGCTTTGAAGCAGTATCAACAGGCACAGGCAATCCACTTTTTGGTATAGCAGCAGGATTTGGCGGTGGAACGGCAATGAGAAGTATAAATAAGTTTAATCCAAAAACTAAAAAAATTGAAAGTGTTTATTTTAAAAATCAATATGATTACGAACAATACGCTAATAATAAATCAATTAAATTTAAGTTTTCAGATAAACCACTTGGAATTGATCCTAATACACCTTCTTTTAGAGATTTAAACCCTCAAGGAAAAAGTAGCTTACCCCTTACTCCACAACGTAAAGAAAAAACTTTAGATCACGAACAACATATTTGGATGCCAGAAACAGGAAAAATAGAAGTTGTAAGTAGTGACGAATTTCAACATATTGTAAAAAATTATGATAAAAGAGTTCCTGATGCTCCTTATTTGCAACATCCTGGAACAAAAGATTCTAGAAGTGTGGATAATTTTGAACCGTTTGGAGGATTAGGCTGGAAATCAAGTAAAGAACCTTACCAATATGCACAAATTAATACCAGTATGAGTGATATTGATTTTCCTGATGGTCAACATTGGAGTAAAGACCAAATTACTGCTGATAATTTAGGTGATGCTCTTGAAATAATGAAAAAATATACTAAAGATAATCCAAACTCTGTTCTTGATTTTGGTCTAACACCAGGAGGCGCTAGAGTTTTAGATGCAAGCAAAGAAGGTGCTAGAGCAAATATGGACGATGCATTAAAAGTTGATTATAAGAAAAAGTTTTTATATGACACAAAATCTGATCCTTTTTATAGCAGATACGAATTAAACAGAATAAAATTGGATGGAACAGATCAACCAGGAACTGGACCTATTACTTCAGCTGTAAGATTAGATCAAAAACTTGATAGATATAGATATTTATTAGGAGATAGAGATATAAAACCAGTTACTACAGGTGAAAAAGGAACTGGAAAATACTTAAATAAAAACGTAGAAACTTTAACACCGCCTTTTTCGTATCAAAATTTAGGTTTAATGGGAAAATTAGAAAATATTGACGGACGTTCTTTTGAAGCAATAAATCAACATCACGACATGATAAACGACTTAAGAGGTATAAGAGGAATTCAAGATCCTAATAATCGTGAATTTGGAATAGGATTTTTAAATCAATTAGAAAAACAATTAAAAACTGTAAGTCCTAAAGATAGAAACAGTATTTTAAAAAAATTAAAATTGTAATTACCAATGCTGATAGGCAATACTGAAGGTTATTCTTTTTATTAGCACTTAGAACACGTTTCAATAATAACGGGCATATTGCCAAATATGCTGTCTAAAAGATATTCTTCGGATTTTTTCTTTCTTCTGTTTAATGCTATATGCCAGTATTTTTTACATATATCGCATTTTTTAGGTTGATAAGCACTTGTTCCAGTATCTCTCCATATCTGAGTGTTTTTTTCATTACCAATAGCACTTATATCAATCCAGTCTTCGCCCAGAAAATAAATCAGGTCTCTTAACTTTGTCCTGTTTTTTTCTCTGTATTCGTAATACCCACTCGCCTTTTTAGACGAGTACTTCATTTTTTTCCTTTTATTTTATGGTTAGTAGGGAGTCAAGTTTGTTTCAACTCCCAATCTAACCTAATGTTAATTTAATTTACTTTCTATCCTTACAAGCCTAGCTAGTACACTTAAATTTAAAACCAACAGCATTAATATTGTAAATTCCCAGTAGGGGAAATATTCAACACTAAAAATCGCTTCCCAGTAATAACGCAGATTCCCATCCATCGTAATCCTCATTTTGTTTTTTGTTATATAAATGTTGTTCCATATTGCTCATGCAATCATAATGAACTTTTTCCTGCCATTCTTTTTTTATAGTAATTGTTATATCACAATCTACTTCTATATTTTTTTCACATCTATCACATTCATGCATTTGACAAGTTGGGCATAGCCAACCTTCTTCTGTTTCAGTTCCAGAAGGAATTCTGTTTACATACAAACCTGTGCCAAAACTTGTATCTTCGTGGCAACTAGTACATAAATCGCCTATATCTTTCATTTGTATTGACTTAATTTTTGTTCTATCCAATTTCCAATTAAAATCATACATACTAATGCTATAAGTAAACCTAATCCTGCTACGCAAAAAGCTATGCTAAAAGCAAGAAAATTACTAATCCAATCAGCTACTGATAATATTACCATTTTATTCTCCTTTATGTTTTATTGTAGATCGTCTGGTAGCAAGGTCAAAAGAATTCGGAGGTCTTTTTATTGTTGCTACCATCGGATCTTTAATGATTAGAGATAACTCTTTAGCGCCAACCAAGGAATGTCATAACTTTTTTTTCAGTTAATTAATTCTACAGTTATCTCTAATTTTTTAATCACAAACTCCTGTTTGGCATTCACAAGAAAACAATTTTTTGTATTGTTCTTCAGTGTATTGCTTGGGTTGTTCAACTTCTTTGTATTCTGTTTCTACCATATTGTTAGCATAGACTTTTCTCATCGTCCTTCCAAGTTCTTCTAATTCTATGTTATCAGAATGAAGTAAATGGTCTGCTACTTTAAAGTATTTATCAATATCAAATACTGGTTTAATAAACTCTATTGTTTTAGACATTTATCTATCCTTTTGTTTTCGTAATCAGACACTAACTTCCAAGCTAGTGTATAAGCTTCGTTTATTTGTTTCTCTGTAATATTCTTTTCGCTTAAAAGTAAATCAACTTGAGAACTATTTTGAAAAGCAATTTCTATTACCTCTGATACTATATCTATTGGCTCTAAATCATTCATACAGATTCTGCCTTATTCAAAGCATCACAAATAATAATTGCAATTTTCATATTTTGTTTCCTTAAATCTCTATTAACAGAAGTGTCACAATCACCAATGTATATTTCTTTTTTATTATTAGCTACAAATATTTCTGTAGCTTGTTTTTTATATTTTACATTCCATTGACTGTTTTGTTTGTAACTGTTAAGATCTTTAATTTCTTTTTCTATATCTAGTTCAGAACCGTCAAGTCCTTTTATTATGTTATTTTTTATCATTATCGACTACCTTTAGTTTTTCCATTGCTTTCGTTACGTTTTGAACTAAGTCTAACCATTTATCAAATGGCATTAAAACGAGCGTTTCACCTCTGTCTTCTCTAAAAGCTACTATATCTGTGTGTTCGCATTTTAAAAACTTAGCAATAGATTTTCTACGTTTAGCTTGAATTGTATATCCTTCTATCTTGCAATCAACTTCTTCATGTTCACCCATAGCTCGACCATTAGATCCCCAAGCTCTTTGTGATTGCAACCCCCGCTCTTTAGCGAGGGCTACAATTTCATTTTCAAAACGATTACCTTTTTGTTTACTGGGGCTACTCATTTCCATTTATCCCAATTATGTAAAGACATAGAAACCTCACACGGTCCTAAGCCTATACCTGCGTTAAAGTGCATTCCATTAAGAGAGTGAAAACCACCTTCTAAATGAAGTAACCAAAGAAAAGTCATTCTTAAAGACCTACTTTTTCCGTTTACATTTCTTTTTATTTTAAGTAGTGCCATTTGAACCTTCCTGTGTTCGACCAAAAGTCGTTTGATTATTTATTTGTTTAAAAACCATGTCATTTTTATCAAAATTAAACATAAGTTTCATAAATCCATCATCTCTAGCTTTTTCAGAATGGACAGAACGAATATCTTCGTTATTATCGCCGTTAATTACTAAAACCTTATCAGCTTTTTGGACTACGTTAGTTGTGCCTTTAAGACTTGTAATAGTAGTGACTCCATCATGCATAGATTGTTTATTAACGTGATGTACAGCAATAATAATGCATTCTTGACTTTGAGCTGTTGACTTTAATCCGTTGATAATTTCGTTCATCTTTCCTATTTCATCGTGCATACCTTTCACATGCACCATATCCGTTGTATCAACAACAACTAATTTTGGCTTCATTCTTGCTATAGTCTCTTGTAACTTGCTTAACTCAGGAGATTCACATAAAACATGTATGTGTTGGAATTCTTCATAATACTTTTTTCTAGCATTTTGTTGATCCAACAATAGTTCTCCTTGAGAAGGCTTTTTGTACTCTCTCATCACTTCGCTTTTACTCATATTGTGAGTCATTTGAACAAAGCGACGATAAGTTAAATGAAAACTATTTTCTAAAGACAAAAACAATGTATTCATTTTCTTAAGACTGGCAACAAGATTCATTACCCAAGTAGATTTACCTAATCCTGTATTGCCTGTAACAATTACAAGCTCACCAGGGAATACCCAGAAATCTTTAGGCATATCATAAACATCTGCAAAGTTAAAAGCCATATCCGTAAAGTCTTTTGACATAAACTCTTCGTATTTAGTTTCCATATCTTTGGGATTAATTATGTTTAGGTTGTAATCTTTATGTTTAAAGTAAATACAATTAGGCTTACAATGTTTTGACATAATATAATCATTGCAGCTGTATTCATATGTTTCTTCAAACGTTCTTTTAGTACATCTTTCAGCTTCATCTGGTAAACCAGACCATTGCGTAAGTGTATGTTCTACAACAGACTGTGGCATTCCATTACGCCTCATCCAAGATGCAATACGCATCATAGTATCGTTGCGTTCACCAATTGGTGGTGGAGCACCTAAAACAGATTGCATACAAGTAACTACATTGTTTGAATCAATTTTAAATTCACTTCTAACAGTATTTTGTTTAGATACACTTATTTCAGGATATTTTATAAACTCCTTTAGGTACGGTTCTTCAGCTTTCCACATTGCATACATAGTTTTTATCGTAGTCTTAAAGTTATTGTCTACTTTAAGCGATTTTGACTTAATATTTATTTTATCCATGCTTGTAGAAAAGAACTCAGGGCAGGTAAATGGAACTTTAAAATTACCTCTTTTTGTATTGTAAGAGTAATTAGCTCTAATTAACCTTGCGCCATCATAAATAGCATCGCATTCAGGAAAAAGAGTACTTAAAGTTTGTTTAACTATCCCAGGCAATGAAACAGAAGGTGGAAAACCAAATAAATCAGGTATCTCTATGTGAAAACCAGTCCCGCTATACCAAATAAGTATATGGTCTGGATTAATTCCAAGATCCTCTATCATATCAGTTTCTACCAAAAACCTTACTGCATTGTAAAGGTTTTCATCTGAAAGTTCTACTCCATCTTTCTTTCTATCGTAATCTAGTATAATTCGATTAACATAATAAACTCCATTATAATCTACTATTGAGCCAGTAGATGTAATATGTTGATCTAGTTGTTCATCAAAAGTATACCAGCTATGATATGTTTCTGTTTTTTGTTCAGGCGGAAAGGTATAGTTATCTATATCTTTTAGTAAAATTACTTGGCTACGATTTGAAACGTGACCAGTTGCAACTTCTACCATCCTGATATTGCTATTAATAAGATTCTCCAATTTTAAAGTATTTTTGAGAACTATTTTCCTTCTTAAACTCTACAACGCTAAGACCAGCTTTATGAATTTGAGAACTTTCTTTGTTATTTTTATACTCTTCACGCAATTTTCTCCATATCCTACTTGCAGAATCTGGCGTTATTGGATCGCCATAAACTGTTCTTATGTATTGAATTGCATCAAATTGTATAACGTGATTTCCTATTTCAGCTCCTTTCTTTGTAAGAAGAAAGTCCAAGAGCATGACATTTCTGCCACGCCCTTGAGTGCTATTAACTCTATTCAGTACTTTACTAAAGTTAAACGGCATTTACTTTAAAAAATCCAAGCTATCATCTAGCTGTGTACTTTCTGTTGGTAAATTATTCATAGCAGCGTTTAACTTTTTGTTTGAATGAGAAAAGGTTTCTGTATGTAAATAATCTTTTACACCTCTACCTTTTAATCGTTTATCAAACTTATCTCTTAGCTTTGTTTCACCGTCAGGATCACTAGCTGATGCGAACGTGTACCAAACACTTTTCTTATATTTACCATTTGAATCGTAACGTAAGATTGTAATATGTCTTCCTAACATATCTTCAAATATAGATTCGTGTATTGTACCATCTGCATTAATAACAGTTTCAACACTTAAATCACAACCTAACTGCAAAAGGAAAGTTTCAACTGTCCAACTTCCTATGCCATCTACTTTTTTAGGACCATCATACTCGCCCCAAGAATCAAACGTATCTCTAACTTTAAAATGATTACCACCTATGTACCATTTATATTTAAAGTCAGGTTTATTAATATCAGAAGCTGTAATAAAAATATTACAATCGTTATATTCACTTGGAACGTTAACTACTTCTTCTATCATACATTTTTCAACATATACACCTTTTGTGTATTTACTGTCAAAATTGTCATTATCACTTTTTTCTCTTATTCCGAAGCCCATTTATACATCCTTTTCTTTTTGTTTATTTAGACTAGTTTCTAAACCCTCTAAAGCAGGCATATTAGTTGAAGAGTCTATTACTTTAGTAACATCTGCTTTTTGATCTTTAGTTAAAGAAACTACACTTTTTAAGAGTTTATGAAGAGCTGTTTTCTTTTTCCAAATAGCCATATTAGTTTTTCTTCCTACATCAATATCGGCTATAAGAATAGTTGTTTCAGCTTCTGAAATACCTATCCATTTTTTCTTCTTAAGGTCTGTGATTCTTTGAGAATCAAATGGACGAGTGTATTTGTCATTCATTATACGCTCTAACTTTATTTGTTGATCAACAGTACAACCGCCTTTTTCTGGTTTATTCCCAGTTAAAAACGTTTCATTGTCTTTTTTTATCATTTGAAGATCTTCACCCATCCATAAGTTAATGCCATAGCCAGTTAAGGTTGAAACACCTTTAGCAAGACATCTTCTATATGTGTTTTCTACATCTGTAGAAGTAGGGTTAAGAATAGCATTATTACGATTATCACGACAAGCTAAGTATTCATTATGAGCGTATGTGTTTCCATCATCTGTTTCATACTTAATTTCGCAATGTACAATCAAAGATCCATCAGGTTGATACACGCCAAACATAGGCTTATCTTGATAATAGTAAACTACCATTTGATGTATGGCAGTAGGGAAAAGCTCTTTTAACTTATCCCAGCAATTAGACCAAGACAAGTAATCAGCTTTGTACTTATTTGTGCCTATTGACTGAACTGTATCTTTATATGAGCCATCTCTAGCGTATATATAAGGTTTAGGTAAGTCATCATTCATTATTGTTAACTCCATTAATTAATTTCTCCTACTACGTATTTTAAAGAAGTTTCTGAAATTTTAGTTGCAACTTCAAAAGCATCTTTCTTGTATTTATAAGAACTACCAAATTGAGTACCTTTTACCCAATCTTTGTGACTTTTTCTATGATCGTGATATTCTGTAATAGCATTATATCCATCCCACACTGTTTTGCCTTTATTGCCTTGTCCTGTGTAAAACAATTGTTTGATTGTATTAAATACAGGCAGAGCTTTGTTTTTTCTATAAACGCCTATTTCTGGATTAGAAGTAAGGTGTCTATTTTTTAAGAAAGGCATTACAGATTCAATGTACATTTCAAGCATTTTCTCATCCATCGGAGTATCGTGCATCTTGTTCATTTTGTCAACAGCTAGTTTAATGTTTCCATCTCTATTTTCTATGTTTCTAGCAAGATCTTGAACTCGCTGATTGATACTTGATGTATGTCTTAGTTTGTATTCAAACTTGTAATTACCTTTAAGGGAAGCTTGTAATGTATTATTACAAACAACTCTTATTTGAACATCTCTAAAACAACTTCCTGTACTACCATCGTGACTTGTGTACATTAAAATAAAATCCAGTACTTTGTCGTCACCAATTAAGTATTCAGAAGGAGTTTTAGCTAAGATCCATACTTTTTTACCATTTTCTATTACGCCAGCAGTTTCGATTGTGTATCCATAATCCATTATGACTTCAAAAGGCTTAAATGCGTCAACATTTTGTAAGACTTCATATCTTGCGCCAACATTTCCTATAGATTCATTAGTATCATCCCTAACTGTTACAAAGTGACCAGTAGGTAAAGATACTGTTGATGACGGTACATTATAAAACGTAGGTACTTTATTTACGTTAAATCCCATCCCTGCTAAACTAATTGCTTCTTTTATCGTTGGCGCTTCATCTAGAACGTGTCCTAGTTGATGCCAAGGTGTTTCTTTAACTGAGAACATGCTTTCAATTAGATGACTCATTATAATTCCCCATTGCTATCCAGAATAATTCTGGAGTTAATCTTTTTACGTTATCTACTACACATCTCTTTGCCATTTTCTGACAAAGAAACATCATTTCTTGCTCTATCATATCCATAGTACAACTGCCTAGTTGAACATTATGTTTTTTAAACACTTTTTTAATGTTTGATCTAGTAGGTTTAATCATCTGAATATTCTTTTGTATCCATTGAATCAGCCATCCACATATTCCATTCTGTTTGAAAATGCGAAGGGTTTCTTACAATGTTTATAAGGTCCCATTTACTATAACAGAACTGTTCTACACAATATCTTAAAAAGATATCAAACGAATCGTCTGTAAGAGTTATATTTTTTTCCATTTTTATCCTTGGTTATGTTATTAATTACATATGTTCCTATTAAATACCACATTACACCACCCATTAAATAGCCTATAAAGAATTCCATATCTATTTAAGGTCTGTTTTCATTTTATGTATAATGTCTGAAAGTCCATATACAGTATCAAAAGCATCTTGCATAGAAGATAATGCATCATCTATATCGTTTTCTATGCTTGCAATTTCAGTTTTTAATGTATTAAGATTTTCTAAATAATCATTTTTAGTTTCTACTGTGTTTTCTTTTTTCATCATTTGAAAAGCCTCAAGATAAACTAAAGCATCTATAATTTCTTCTTCAGCCTCTTTTATCCAGTCTCTACCATCAAAAACATTTAATTCTTGATTGTATTTTTCAGCACCCCATTCTAATCTCTTATCTATTTTATTATTTATGTTATTTTTTATTTTTTCGTTCATTACTAACCTCTCTAGCTGTTTCTAGTAAATCAGCAAGCTCTTTAGTTGCTTGAACTGCTGTGTGAATTGAATCTCTATCAAGATATTTATCCATTTCAGGATGCTTTTTTAATGTTTCTGTTATAAAAACATCTAATTTAGTAAACATCTTTGCCCAAGTATCAAATAAATCTTGAGTCAACACAATCATCCCCGACCTAAACGGGAGATTAAGTAAAAGGTCAGGGAATTTGTGTTTAATTGTTCAAATGGCATTAGTTACCATAAGCTTATTGTGGGCGTAGTTAATAAGCTCAATGTTCTGTTGATCTTTTTGAGAAACAACTTTACGATAAAATGCACTTGAACTTGAGTGGGCAATTTTATTTGCTAAAACAACAGATTCTTTCGATTCCATTATTTTAATATATTTAGCAAGATTTGGTTTGCTAAGTTTTCGTATTTGCTCAATTGAGTCAGCAAAATAACTACCTTTTAAAGCAGTTCTTTGTTTTGTGTTACGTTCTGTAGCTAGATAAGATAAAGATAACATCTTCATTTTTATCTTGTCGTTTATTCTATCTTTTATCATCATATCGTACTCCTGGTTAATAAGTTAGGTGTTAATTACTACATAAGTCAAGTTTATAATTTTATGATTTGATCTTATTAAATTTTAAATGTATATTCTTTTACGTTATTACTCCTTGATTAAGATTAGTGGGGTGGTTTGTTATGTTTCCACCCCGTTAATCTACTTACAGTAACTACACAATCTCTCTTTAAGCCCGTATTTTGGTAAAGCTGTATATCTAATTGAGCTTTTACATCCATGCGGCGATTCAAAAACGTGGTCACAATTAGAGCAGTATTTCAATGAAGTCGTTCTAGACCAAGATTTACTTTTTGTACTCTTATTTTCAGACGTTTTTGAAATGCTTAAATACCACGCAAGTTCATTTGGATCGTATAGTTCTAAACTACTCATCTTCCTTTATCTACGCTTTTTGAAATGATGCTGTCA
>TARA_R110000803_G_scaffold69058_2_pt1 | contig 13106 bp, 32 predicted proteins | sample TARA_R110000803 | Tara Oceans TARA_R110000803 (sample SAMEA4397772) | marine metagenome | biome: Polar Biome; feature: [SRF] surface water layer (ENVO:00010504); material: water (ENVO:00002006), including particulate matter (ENVO:01000060) such as... | depth 5 m | reverse complement strand
CCTATAAAATCCATTACTATTTTAAAATATGGTCTTAAAGGGTGTATTGCTTCTGTTTCGTGATTTTTACTAAATATTAAAATATCCTCATAAAAATTAGCACAAGCCTTGTTTATCAGTAAGCAGTTTGCAAAGTTTGATTTTTCCCATACACAAGAATAATTATAAGGTAAATTTGGTATTGCTTTATTCTTTAATTCTGTGCTAAATGGGTCTTGTGCAGTTAATATCATTTTACCGTTTTTTCTTAATATACGGTTTGCTATTTGCATTATCTTTTCAGTATCAATAACACTATCCCATTGGTGGTCTTGTGCTGTTTTACTACCTTCTTTTTGGTTTGGTTGTATAGAGTAATCTCTATTTTTCATTGTTCCATAAGGTAAGTCAGTCAATATCAAATCAACACTTCCACTTTCTATTTTATCGCTTTCAATTAGGCAATCACCTTTGTATAATTTTATCATCTTTATCTGTATTTTAATTTTTATAAAAATTAATTTACCACCGCTCAAAATAACAGTGGGTAACACCGCATAAAAAACATTGTGAAAAACAACGCTTTTTTATTCGCATCCGTTATGCCCCATTTAAGAGACTTCAACAACGCTATAAATTTCTTGTATTTGATGATAGTATGTAGCAAAATTAAACATTGCTTTATTTAAGTTTTCGGCTTCTATTTCTACTCCAAAGTTTTCATCTAAACATTTGTATCTAAATAAAAAACGGGGCATAACAACGTGTATATCACATTGCTTTTCGGTTTCTTTAGTATCTGTTTTCATAATTTTAAAGTTGTTTATTATTAATTAAATTCTGTGAAAGCAACGTGGCATACACAACACGTTAGCACACAATTAAAAAAGTGGCTAACACGTTATATAGTTAATTTTTTAACTCTCAATAGTTCTATAATCAACCATTCTTCTAATTTAGATAGGTCGCTTGTACTTCTTGGTAGTACTTGGTTTTGCTTTGCATATTCCTTTAGTGTTTCTACTGCAAATTCTGCTTTCTCATTCATATTTTTCTATTTAATCCGTTAAAAATCTAACCATATAACCACACGTTACCTACAATACTAAAAAAGGGTAGGTGCATTTTTTCTATCTTTAAGTTTTTTGTTTGCTTTGTCAAAGTATGTTTTATCAATTTCAATTCCTACTAAATCAATTTTTCGGTTATAACAAGCAACCGCAATGCTTCCGCTTCCCAAATGAGTGTCAATTATTTTTTCATTTTCATTAACATAGTTATCTAAAAGCCATTCATACAAAGAAATTGGTTTTTGACAAGGGTGTATTTTCGGCTCACCACTATTTACATAAGCATCAATTCTGCTTTTATTGTATATTTTAAAGGTGTTTTTACTACACTTTGCAAGTTCGCCTTGTTTCATTGTTCCATTTTCGCCTTTATTCCATATAATAACACCATTCAGTTTTACATCAAAAAAATAATTCCCACCCCAAACAATTTGATTTTTGCTTATTCTAAAAAGTTCATTCCAATATTCAATGTCAGGAACAGAACTATCCCAATTTGTATCGTGGTATTTTTTCCATTTACCACCATTGCTAATTCTTTCATTTTCTGCTTGTTTATTCTGTTCCTTATCGTAGTTAATACCATAAGGCGGGTCTACAATTGCCCAATCAAATTGTTTATCTTTGCATTGCTTCATATAAAGCAAACAGTCGGTGTTCAGTAATTCTATATTAGGTTCAGTCATAATTCATTTTTTTAGTACAGTAGGTAACACCGCATACAACCCATTACCAACAAGTTACCGCACTACTCATATTCTTTGCCGTTACCTACAATAAAAAATAAAAAAAATAGGCGCTCACTCTTGCGGCTGTAACCATTGCTCATAAATATTTGTAGCAACTTGTGCAGTCATTACTGGTGGAACGCTCATCCCTATTAAATATTGAGGATTGTTAAAATCTAAATGATTGTAGTCTAAAGGATAACTACCTATTAAACTAACTGTATTTTTATCAATTAATGTATTTTCATCTAACCAATACCTATTAATATCAGTTGCTATCGTATTACTTGCTCTATTTACATCTAACATAACATCGCCAAATCTATCTTCTGAATAATTTTGAGTTGGCTTTTTAGGTTTACCTTTTGCAAATATTTTAATAGGTATTTCTTTTTCGTTAAATATTAGTTCAAGTTTTGGGACCTCTGTAAACATATCTTTGAAATACATAAAAGGCTTTGCAAGGTCTTTTCGTAAACAAACAAAGAAAACTCTTTCACGTCTTTGAGGTACACCCATTTTAGAAGCATCTAATAACCAATGTTGGCAATAATAACCTGCTTCATCAAATTCTTTATAAATTCTTCTTACATATTGTTTTGCTTCACCTTGCAAAAGGCCCTTAACATTTTCAGCAACCACAACTTTTGGTTGTAATTCTTTTGCTAAATCTATAAAGTCAAAAAATAGATTATCTAAAACTTGTTCGGCTTGGCCTTCTCTAAACTTCTTTTCTTTTCCCCAGTCTTTTTCTCTATTTCCAGCCATACTAAAACTACTGCAAGGAGGCGAACCATCTAAAATATCTAAATTATATAATTCTTTAGGTAAGTCTTTACGTGTTTTAAAAGTTTCTATTGATTCTAAATAAGCAAATTTAGGTTTGTGGTTTACTTTATACGCTTCAATCATTTTAGGATCTATCTCATTACACCCTAATACATCAAAACCTGCTAATTTATAACCCATAGTAGAACCACCTCCACAAGCAAAGCAACTAAAAACATTTCCTTTGTCCTTTGTAAATGTTGCATCTTTTAAATTCCAATTGTAATTAAATTTATGTTCACTCATATCTTTTTATTTTAAATTTATAACTAATGCTAACAATGTATATAAGCCATACAAGTACAGGCTCATATACTAAACGTTGTAGTGCATTGAAACGACACCACAACAACGGGTATAGTTAAAAAATAATACTAACCTATTTCCCAGTAAGTAGCACCTAGTCTTTCTAATACTTCTTCGCAATGTTTAAAGCTCCATTCTTTATACGCTTGGTAAACATTGTCTTTGTATGTGTAAATTATATGTATCATCTTTAGTTTTTATTTATCCGTATTATTTTCAAACCATACCCAAAACGTTAGCTCCAGTCGGTTTCTTTTTTAACCTTTACTTCTTTTTTAAAAAACCACCTTCGATCATTACCAGCATCAGCACCAGAATAATAATAACCTAGGATCGGGTGTTCTTCTGTAACCTTATAAGTTTTCATCTTGTATTAGTTTATATTCAATGCGTGGTTAACTTCTCGCTTTAATCCTTCAGTTACAAAATCTATTTTAAACGTATCTTCTAAAAAAGAATAATCGTTGTTAAGACTTCTAAGCAACTCTTTTATCTTTTCGGTATGTTCTACTGTCTTTTTCTCGTTTCGAAGTAATGGGTGCTTTAAATCTATTCCTGCGCCCTCTAACACTAACATCTTCTCGTTATCATTCATTCGCTCAGTAAATTCCTCAATAATATGCTCCATAGGAGTTGATAAAATTTCATTCATTCTCTTCCTAGGGATAGGGTCAAGTATATCAGTCTTATAATGCTCTATCATTTTACAATAAACCTTTATGTATAGCTTTGCAAATAGTTGATTCTTTTGGAATTGTTGCTTTTGCGTCTGCTCTACATAACTAGCTATAGATTTTAAAGCCTGTAGGTCGTTATCGTTTACAGTGAAGGTGTTTTTTTTCTTGGTTGCCTCTGAAAACCTCCAACCTAATCTTTGTACTGCTTTTACTATTTCCATATCTTTTACCATTTTGCTGGTTCACATTCTTTAGGCATTACGTTTGTTAAATCCAAATCAAAGTAGAACGTATCAAATGGCGCACCCCTTGAATCCTTTTGCTTAACCTCTACTGGGCTGTTCTTTGTTTCGGCATCCGTTACATTTAAGAAAATTGTTGTTTCAGCTTTCTTTTGAACAAATGTTCCTAAGTGTCCAGTCGCCTTGTCTTTTTCAAAAGTCTTGTGTATTACCGTTATGATATGACAACCTTCGTTCCATTCTAAAATCTTTTGTCCTACCGTTTTACTTTTTTCTATATCGTTTGTATTAGTACATAAATCCGCAATACCGTCGATACAAATTAAAGCAATTTTTCCCTTATAGCGTGGATCGTTTACTACAGAATCTATAAATAATACCCTTTCATCATCACTCAGCTTCTTTAATCCGAAGGCTAAATAGTTCTTATACTTCGCCCCTACCATCTCTTCCACGCCTTTAAAACTTCTTTGGGCGTAGTACTTACCCTGTTCAGTATCAAAGTCCAGGATATACGGCTCACCTTGTCGCTGGCTTTTAATTGAAGGAAAATAATTCTCAGCGTTCCCACCAATGAAAGATGCTACTAACGCACGCTTAAAGAAAGTCTTTTTGCTTTTTTGAGGTGCTATAATTGCGCTCCATTCGTCTTTCGTGCAAGTAGGATTTAAGTATTGTTGACCTTTGTAGTCGTGGTAACCAATTCCTAGCACAACATCGGGGCGTTCTATTTCTTTATCTAAGTCTACAAAACACTCCTTATACGCTTTTGCATAGTCGAAAGTCTTAGTGTCGTTTAGTTTTATATCAGGTATTAAATTCATATCGCTTCTAGTTTTCCGTAAAGTGAATTGTTTTTATCGTGATAAGCTGATAGATACGTATTAAAGAATTTCAAAAAGTGTTTAGGGTTAGATTGCATAGATGTCATATTGTTAGGTAATACCTTTTGTTTAAACAATCCAATCAGCGCATATTTAAAATCCTGCTGCTTATAGTCTTTTATTAAATCTTTAAAGCTGTCTAAGTCATCACCTCTCAAAGTATTTAAAAAGGATGCTTTCTTCAAGTGTTCTAATCTTAATACGTTCCAATCAATTAAAAAATCATTCTTTGTATAAGTAATAGATTTATCTATTATCTCATTAGCATTAACACTTACATTAACACTATCAGCTTTTTTGGGTTTCTCTATAAAGGCTTGGGTTATTTGGGTTTTCTTTGGTCGCCCACCCTTTTCCCCGTTAACCCTTTGTTTGTCTATGTAAACCTCGTATTTTTTTAAATCTCTTTTAAGTGTTTGCTTAATAGGAATGAAACACAATCTTACTATTTGGCAATCTGTTTCTGGGTTTTCATCATTTACATAACTAAAAATATGTTTAATTAATTTTCCAGCTTCATCATCTGAAAGCTCGTTAAATGTTTCCTGCCATTCACAGTACGTTATAAATGATTTTTTATTCTCAGCCATTTAGTTTTAGTTTATTAGATACAAAAAACCCCCTTGTTAATAATTGCGCCAACAACTACCACACAAAGAGGGTTAATCTAAATAAATTCTTTATTATGTGGTTACTATTAGTTCCTGGCGCATATCAAAGATAAGCAATATTATTGAACTATACTAATCTCTTCCTTAAATAAATGTCTGTTCATTCTTAAATAAGGCTCTAGCCTAGTTCTTTCAAAATCTCTAATTAATTCACTTGGCATATTTGAAATCCTTTTTATTAATTCCCCATCAATTGTTAGCTTTGGTTTTTTTGATTTATTTAAAATTTTCTGTAGTCTTAAAATCTCAGCCTCTAGCTTATCAATTTTTTCCATTTCTAGTTTCTCTTTTTTTTCCATTTCTATTGTTTCTGTTCTAAGTATAAAACTAATATTACCCTCTTCCTTAAAAGAATGTAACATTTCATTAAATCTATCTATACTTAAAAAGCCACCCCTACCACCCGTAACATATAATACAGTTGCGTGATCCCTGCCTCCACATATTTCACCTATTTCGGATAGGGTACATTTTGTCATTTCTTTAGCTAAGATATAGAAACAACCCCTAGCAAACACATTTTCCATTTTCCTGTTTCTTTCCCTAAAGTCGCTACCATAAATTCTAAGGCAACCATTTAAAATAATATTTAATTTATCTATTTTATCCATCTTGTAGTTTTTTAATTTCTTTGTTCAGTTCCTGTAATAATAGTTCCTTTTCGAAGGGGTGCAGCTTACTTGTTTGGTGTGCTTTAATTGTAAGCAGTTCCATATAATCCAATCCCTTGTAAGCTCTCAGCCAGTCCGTAAATTCGAGAGGTGTTTTATGAGCCGAAAACTTACTGCTGAAGGTGTGATGCCCAACACATAAACAAATACCGTTCATAGTTTCCCATCGTGTTGACTTCTTACTTCTGGAGTAGATATGATGACTATTTAAAGTAGTCTTTCTACAGTTAGGTATTTCACACTTCATACCAGCTTTGAGTTTGACTAACTTGCTCCAGGCTATGTCTAGTTTTCCGTCTACTCCTTTAAGTTTTTTCATTAAAAAGGTAGCCCATCGTTATCCTCTGCTGGAGGAAAAGCATTATATAACGCCTGTACGCCATTAGTAGGCACAACACCGTCGGAATCAGCCTCAATACGCCACCCTTGTATAGAGTTGAAATATTTAGCCTCGCCTTGTGGATTAATCCATTCACGCCCTCTAAGATTTATACTTATAGTAACGCCTTGTCCTACCTTAAAGTTGTTTAGTAAGTCGCATTTATCCTGTACGAACTCCACTAATATATCTTGGGGGTATTGTTCTTCAGTTGTTATTACTGTTTCTCTTTTTCTAAATCCTTTAGATCCGAAAGTTTCAGTTTCTTTTACTAGTTTTAATTTTCCCTGTACTTGCATTATTTTATATTTAAGTTAAAAATTTTGTTTGCTATGTGTTTTTTCATTCTTAGAGTATAACCATCTCTTAAAGGTATTGTGTCTAATTTTTTAAGAATCTTTTTCTTTTTAAAGCATCTGTAGTCATTGGTTGCCTTTCTGCAAATCTTTGCTATGAGCGTTGTGGTTTCTTTGTTATTCATTTTAATTGGTTTTCTAAATATTCTTGCATTACTTTTGTAACCTTATTTCTAAGAAGATGTTTTTCAAGTTCCTTTTTTAGCTCTGGGTAATCCCTTTCTAAAAATCCAAATGCTGTTAGGTTCATAATTTATTATAGTTTAGTTATTAATTCATTTTAATTTCATATCCCATTGCAATAGAAACTCCTTTTGCGGTTTCCATTATTTTTCTGCACATATAAAGCTCAGGAACTTCTTTATTGGCGTGACGTTCTTTTACAGCGTTAACAGTAGAACTATGGTTGTAATACTGTTGATTCCATTTAACATGGTAGTTAACCTGTTCTTTAGATAAGTAGTACATATTACAAGTTAATTCCCTGTGCATAACGTGTAAGTCTTTAAACGCTCCACTTTCGTAAGTGGCTATAATATCGGTTATCTTTTCTAGTATCTTATCCATTAGTTAATCTTTAGGTTTTGATGATCCACAATAGAACAACCTATAATTTCATTTCCAGATTGTAAAGCCTCTTTTATTGCTTTTTTGTCTGCCGCTTCCGTTACTTTAATGGTTTTATATTCATTTGGTAATTGGTTTACATCTTCTACTTCTACCGTAGAGCTTTTACGTGTGCCAAATTTAGTAAAGCCACTTTCAAAATCTCCAAACGTTTTAACCGCTATTAATAAATTATCTTTCAATCTTGTAACTAAAGTATCATTTCTTTTAACCATCGCCTGTAGCCTCTTAATTTCTTCTTTAATCATTACGTTATAGGCATCTTTGGTTTTAATAACCTCAAGGTATGCAATAGATTTACTTTCTAATTGAGTAGCGTTTATTACTAATTGTTCTTCTAATTCAGGTGTTAATTCACCTTCCATTAGTTCAACTTCTTGGAGCGTGTATTTCTGTTCTTCGATAATATTGTATAGTGACTGTTTCATTATTATTTCTTTTTAAAATCTTCGCTTTCATCTTCTCCAAATACACCAAGCTCATAAAATCCAGTTAGCTTTAATACCAATCTACTTAAAGCACGTTTTTCTGCCATCTCCATAACGTACCAACTATTAGTATTTCCGTCTTTAAATGTTTCGCCTTTTATAGCACTACCGAATGTTTGTAATTGTCCACTTGTTGCTTTTATTACGCAAAAATTAGTTTCGCATTTTATAACGTCAAAATTAATTTCAATCTTTTCAATAGCTTGTATTTTTTCAATACCCGATCTAGTTATGATAAGATAGTGTTGATGTTTAAATACATCACTTGCTGTAAGTTCATACTTTTTATACAGCTCACCTATTTTGTTTCTTTCCATCGTTTTAGTTTTAATTTGTTAATAAAGATAGTCTTTTAGTTCCTCACTCGCAAGTGATTGACGTATAATATTTTACTGACGTTCTAGTATGATACGCTCTATTTCTTCATCTTCATCTTCACTTAATTGAGCTGTAACCTGCCATCCATTAATAAGAACATCCCATATTATTATCCTGTCTGGAGTCCCTGGATAGTCGTGTGTTTCTTTATCGCCTTTAATTATTTCGGCTGTAACTTCTAACTCGAACCCTTGTAAATTTACTTCGTATGTTGGTATCATCTTGTTTTATTTAATATTTCAGCCTCAATAGTTGCGTAGTTATTATGTTTTATGTAATACATCCATTCTAAAAAGCTATGTGTTTTTCTTAGTGTCATAATTTATTTATTTTAATAATTTGATTACTTCCCTTTTAGTGGGGTAGTGATAAGATACTTCTTGCGTCAAATCATTCCTTTTGGAAAATTTTTCTGACATTGGCTCTATTCTATATCCCGTTATTAGGTTCATAATTAATCGTGTAAAGTTCTTAGTGTATCTATTAGATTGTCGTAAGCTGGTGTGTTATCAGTTTTTGAACTCTGAACTATCACCGCTTTTGCAGTACCGTTGCTAACGTGGGTTATTGTGTTCCCTGCGTTTCCTTTTGGTTGTTCTATTATGTTTCTCATTTAGTTTTCATTGAGTTAAGTATTTTAAGAGCAGCACGATCCTTTACAGGGCGCTCTTTACAGTTCTCTATTGCCACCCCTAATAGGTAGACTATAGCCCTTTCATTGTCCTTTGTAAGACTGTTAACCATCTGTATAACTTGATTGATAGTAGATAGTCCCACGCTTGTAAATCGTGCCGCTTCGCCTCTGTTATGAATGTTTGTGTATTCTTTAAGGTGTTGCGAAAGTCTGAGGCTTATCGGTGAGCCGTACCGTTCGTTCTTTAGTGTTATTTCTTTAGTCATAATTTATTTTCTTTCGTTTAAAGTGCTTATCGCTAAATCCGCACCTGCTGCACTTATTTTCATTTTATTTTCGTGAGACAGGTTTAATTCGTCTAGTCGGGCTAAAAATATTTCAAAGTTTGTTTTCATATTATGTTAGTTTTAAAGAGTTTAGTGCCATTTCTGCTGCTGCGTCAAATCCTTTTTTGTACTCATCTCTTGTTAATGTAAAAGCAGCTTGTTGTATTTTCATTTTATCCTGTAAAGGAATGTCTAAAGTGTTTAATGTTTCACAAAATGTTTCGTAGTTCCTTTTCATAATTTATAGTTTTATTGTTATTTCTTTTATTTTTTGTTCAAGTATAGATAGTTTAAACTCTGTAAAGTTGGATATTCTACCCGTTCCTGTTTCTTTAATATATATATTTTCCCATTGGGATAGCTCAATTTTTAACTCTTCTAATAAGTTTCTGTCTCTTTTAGTCGTTTTCATAATTTATAGTTTTATTGTTAACTTATAACAAAGATAGTCTTTTAGATAATACTGTGCAACTTTATTTTAAATTAAATTATTTTTCTGAAGGAACTTTAGTTTTTTCTCTTGGCTGTATGGTTTCGTAGTACCAAATATGTATCATAGGAAAGTTTCTTACAGATCCATCTTCAAATAATAACGCTAAAGTGCAGCCCTCGATAAAATGAGATAATACGTTGTTATAGTGTACTGGTGTTGTAGTGTCTTTTAATTTAATTTTAACTTTCATATTATTGTATTTTAAATTATAAATTCATTAACTCATTAATAGCTACTTCGCCATTGATAACTACACCGCATCCTATAGCCTGTTTTTTGAAGTTCTTAGCGTAAGCTGTGGCGTAAGCAGTAGAATCTACACCGCAACCTACCTGCATCGCAAACACTTTAAAGCGTTTTCCCACTAACCACCTGACATAAGCCTCTGTATGGGTGTGTCCGCAGACTGACGAGAGCATATTATTCTTTGCTTTAGTAAATGCTTGACCGCCTTCACCGTGTTCATATAGTACGTTATCGTATTGCACGCTTTCTAAATAATTCCAGTTAGGGGTTTCTAATACTTCAGCAAAAGGCTTTAACCATCGTTTAGGAATCCCACCCGTGAACGCTTTTCTATAAACAATCCTATCGTGGTTGCCAATCATTATGTCAGCGACTGGGAAAGCCTTATACCATCTTGAAAGTTTCTTAATAGCTAAATCTAATTCATCACCGCCTCCCATCCCGTCGGGGTCTTGTTCGTGATACGATCCAGCGTGTGAATCTATTACATCACCTATAAAAATAACTTGATTACAATTGTGTTTGGCGTAGATGTCTTTACAGAATTTTAAGTAACCCTCCAAGCAAAATGGCTCGTGTAGGTCGCCAATTATCAAGATGCGCCTTTCATCTTTTATTAAATTCTTATATGCTTTTTTAATGTTCCCTTTTAGTCTAGGTCTAATCTCTGACATATTATAGTTTTAGAATTATCCTACAAATATACAAAAAATATTACTTACGTATTTTCTGTATTTTTTCAAGTGAACGCCCACCAAAATAAGCGGCATAAATAAGTAATAATAATGAAGATAATAAATCAATCCACTCGTTTTCTACTGTAAAATTATCAAGCGCTGAATCTAACACAATAAGGATAGCTAGTGATACCGTTAAAAAAGCCAATGCAATAGGTCTAATATTATTAGGTAACCAGAACCTACTAGAAGTGTCTGCCTCCCACCGCTTTGTAACCTCCTGTGCTTCTGCAATATCTAGTTTAAGCATCTCTAAAGCTATCTCTTTATCTTTTTCTGATAATGAATCTGAGCCTTTAATACTGTTGCCTAATTCTTTTAAAGCACCTATTCCTGTAACTGCTCCAGCAACATTTAAAAGTTCTGGCGCAACATCTACAACACCCCTTAAAAAGTTTCCTACAAACGTTCCTTTCCCTCCGTTCTTTAATTTATTTTTATCTGGCATCTTTACAATCTTTTAATTCTTGTTCGTAATACTTTATAATATTCTTAAAATCTTGTTTCTCAATAGCGTGAGCTAATCTTTTCGAGCCAGCTATTTCAACTTTCACAGTGTTTTCTTTATTGTTTTGAATTTCCACCATTTGTAAAGTGAAAGTATTACTTATAAAAAGCAATGAAGCTACTACTGGAATAGTCTTAGCCCACGTAAGAGTTATCTTTTTGTTATCAGTTGTAGTTTCCATTACTTATGATTTTTACCATCCCAAACTAGATAAGATGTTTTGCCTTTTATTCTTTTTGCTACTAGTATTCTATTTCTATTTTGAAAACTACTAACATAAGAAACGTGCAACCATTGAGGCACTCCCTTAACAGGGTACTCAATAATCATTTGGTCAAAGTTTAAATTATCTTTAATATAGTACATCATAGCCATATTTGTAAGCCCTCCTAAATTGTCGTCTAAATCTATTGCTTGACCTTTGCAATGTTGTGACGTTTGCTTACCGTTCTTAGATGAGCCTCCTATGGCTTTATTTAATTGCTGGCTACGATAAAAGGAGTTAATTCTTATCGGCTTGTTTAAGTGCGCTCTAAGAGGCTCAAATATGTTTTTAGCTAATCGCTTCATATTCTCTAACTGATCGGGCGTAGGTGTGTTCCTAATCCCTTTCCTCTTTGCCGTGTTACTCCTTATTGCTTCCTCGTAACTAATATGCTCGCTTATTCTCATTCGTGAGTTTTAATATAATCTTTGTTTTCCAGCTCTGCCTTTTCGATTGCCGCCTTTTTTTCCCGTTGCTTTAATTTATTCATTTTAATCTCATTAGGTATCTTTACCGCAGCGATATAAAACAAACCCGCTAAAGCTAATAAAGTTTTTAATCCGTCATCTATCATATCAAACCCTCCAGCGTAAAATACAGTAAACATTTCTATCATAGTTAATCCCCAAATACCAGCAACAAAAGTATCAAATAAGTGAAATAGTGCTTTAAATTTTGTCATTCCTTTTTTTTATTAATCTATACAAATAATAAGCACCTATTCCAATGCCTATTTTAACCATCCCAAACCCTTGACTTGCGAATAAAAGCAAGTGTAATAAATCCAAATAACAGATTATTAATATAAATCTTGCTATTCTTTTATCTACACCTTTTGGGTACACAATCAAATGAGATAGTATAAGAAAGCTGACCGCATTAGCGTAATACATCATAAAAAAATCTACTCTAGTAGACCGTTCTACAAATAAAGATAGGTTTAGTCTTTCAACTGAGCCGTAAAAAATAGCGGGAATTTGTCCTATCAAAAAACAACTAAAAAGGAGAGCGTTTTTATATCTCATCCTTCATCATCATCTGGCGGTAATTCGCCACCCACTCTATTTTTTTCTATTTGATAATCTTTAACCGCTTGCCCTGCAATTAATGAAGTCCATAAACCTAACACCATTGTAATAACAGAAGTGTCTAAATCAAAAACACCTGCACCTACAAACGCTGCCGAAGTACCAAACACCGCTGCATAAAACTTATAACTTTTAAATAATCTTTTCATAGTTTCTAAATATTATTATTATCTAAATATTCTTGTATTTTACCTATAATAACCGCTTTCATTGTAATATACGGCTCGTTATTAACTTGGATGGCTTGCATTTCTTCAAGTGCAATATCCCAGTCGCCGTGTCTTAGCGATACCCAAACAGGGCGTACTATCCCTCTAGCATTTTTATATTGATTATTATTTAGGTTTCTTTTTAAATACGTTTTTAGCCTATTAGATGCTTCGATACCTGCGCCAATATGCCCCTGCGTTGTTTCGTGCGCCTCGTTTTCTATTTCGTTTTCTAACTCTTGAGCTGTTTTTTCTATAACTTCAAAAGTAATATCATCACCATCTATAATTAGCCCACCTTGTCTATACGTGGCAG